>Ga0105054_10006771_pt1 | contig 15877 bp, 16 predicted proteins | sample BON02_FD_78091 | JGI IMG/M metagenome (GOLD analysis project Ga0105054, IMG submission 78091) | Freshwater microbial communities from Lake Bonney liftoff mats and glacier meltwater in Antarctica - BON-02 (megahit assembly) | ecosystem: Environmental > Aquatic > Freshwater > Ice > Glacier...
ATCGAATAGAAATCGCATTCCTGATGATTATCAAACGATACATGTCACCACTGAAATGCCTCTTATTCATATCAAGTCACCGTCTATTGTCGATAGAACGGTGAGAGTCTTAGACGAGCAGAAAACGTCATTGTATTTTAGTTGTCTCCATGATACTGCAATTAACGGCGTCAGCTTTTCTGGGCAAGTAGCATTAGTTACTGGAGCAGGCAATGGTTCAATTGGTGAACAGATTTGCCGAGCGCTTTTGGAAGGAGGCGCCACTGTCATTTGTACGTTGAGAATCGCACGAAGTGAGGAAGCGATGGCCAAAGAGTACAAGAGACTTCGAGATATGTATGAAGAATACGGCAGCAAAGGAAGTCGATTGTTTTCAATTCCATCGAATTGTGCGTCCGCTTTAGACACGAAGCATGTAGTACATCATATCTACGACACATTAAATCTGGATCTGGATTTTGTGGTACCGTTCGCAGCAGCACCGGAACATGGCAAGGACATTTCAAGTATTGATTCGGCCTCTGAAGTAGCACATCGGATGATGCTTACCAATGTTATCCGGTTATTAGGCAATATTCGCACTGCAAAAATGGTACGTAACATAGATACTAGACCTGCCATGGTATTGATTCCTTGTTCACCGAATCATGGTATATTTGGAAATGATGGTCTCTATGCAGAATCTAAGTTGGGATGCGAATCACTTTTGGATAAATGGTCCAGTGAGGGATGGGAGAATTACTTGTGTTTAGCAGCCGCAGTGATCGGATGGACAAGATCAGCCTTAATGTCTCAGAACAATGTAGTGGCTCCAGGGGTCGAAGGTCTAGGTTGCCGGACATTTTCTCCAGCAGAGACAATGTTTAACCTAATGGGTCTTTTCCATCCACAAATGGTTACTTTAGCCGCTGAACAGCCGTTATGGGTGGATCTAACAGGTAACTGGGTTGCAGTCAATGACATGAATATCGCTGTGAAGAAACTTCGACATGAATTACAGGATCAGTCCAGTTTGGCGAAATCGGTGATTCGTACGAAAGCTGAAATGTCCTCGAAAAGGACGGATGCAATAAAAATGAAGCCCATTGCGAGTCCAGTGAATATGTGTCAGAACTTCCCTTGCTTGCCAAGTGAAAAGAGAATGCAGGAATTATCCCCACTGATGCATAATATGGTGGATCTTCGTCAAATTGTAGTGGTTGTTGGCTATGGTGAAGTGGGTCCTTGGGGCCATGCAAAAACTAGATGGGAAATGGAATGCTTTGGCGAGTTCTCATTGGAAGGTACAATTGAACTGGCTTGGCTAGTTGGGTTGATCAAATCACATCAAGGTCCTTTGAAATCAAATCCCAGAGTGCATCATGTTGGATGGGTCGATAGTGAAACTGAGGAACCAGTTCAAGATTTTGAGATCAAAAGAAGATATGAATCACTCATTTTGAAACATTGCGGAATTCGAGTTATTGAACCGTCTCTTTTTGAAGGATATTCGCCTGACAAGAAGAGTGTATGGCATCAAGTGGCTTTGGACAGGGATATGAATCCAATTGAAGTGCAATCACGGGAAGAAGCAATTCAATATAGAGAAGAAGTTGGCGCTTCTTTCGCGGAGGTATTTCAAGAGGGTGACCAATGGATGCTGAGACTTAAAAAAGGTGCAATCGTGTCGATTCCAAAAGCTTTAAAATTTGATAGACGAGTAGCGGGACAAATACCATCTGGATGGGATGCCAAACGAATGGGTGTTCCTGACGAAATAGCAGATAGCGTTGATCCAGTGACGTTGTTTACTATTGTGTCTACTGTCGAAGCTCTAGTCAGCGCAGGTCTCTCTGATCCGTATGAGCTATATGAGTATGTGCATGTGAGCCAAGTTGGAAATTGTTCTGGAGGAGGCATGGGCGGTATGCGATCGTTGAAGCGTATGTTTTTTGATAGAAAGATGGAATCTGACATTCCAAGTGATACTCTAGCCGAATCTTTTATCAATACAATGCCGGCATGGGTGAATATGCTTTTATTAAGTAGTTCCGGTCCTATTAAAACACCTGTTGGTGCATGTGCGACTGCTGCTGAGTCATTAGATATTGCAATGGAAACAATTTTGAGTGGAAAAGCAAGGGTTTGTATTGCTGGTGGTTATGATGATTTTGGTGAAACAGGAAGTTATGAATTTGCTCAAATGGGAGCTACTGCCAATTCTGATTTGGAAACTCAAAAAGGTCGTTCATGCAGTGAAGCCTCAAGACCAATGACTGAAAGCCGTGCAGGATTCGTTGAGGCCCAAGGTGCCGGAATGCAAATATTGATGGATGCAGAATTAGCCATTGAAATGGGGGTTCCTATATACGGCATTGTAGCTCTAACGAATACTGCTACTGACAAGCAAGGTCGTTCGGTACCTGCACCTGGTCGAGGTATTTTAACAACAGCTCGAGAGAATGAAACTGCAAAGGATTCTCCACTCTTGGATATATCGTATCGTAGACAGTGTCTAGAAGACGATATGGAATTTATTGAGCAATGGAAGAGGAAAAAGGAAACTACTTCTATAGATCTCGAGTTGCTTGAAGAATTGGTTGACAAGAAAAAGCGAGCAGTATGGAAAACGTGGGGACAAGAATTCTACAAGGGCACAAAATTGTCGCCTCTTCGTGGAGCACTGAGTGTTTGGAACCTGACTATCGATGATCTTGCAGTTGGTAGTTTTCATGGAACAAGCACCAAGCTGAACGATAAAAACGAGTCAGCAGTTGTCAACAAACAGCTCTCACATCTCGGTCGTACTAAAGGGAACGTTATGCTAGTAGTGTCTCAGAAGTATCTAACAGGACATCCTAAAGGAGCGGCTTGTGCATGGATGGTGAACGGGCTACTTCAAATTATGTCTTCCAAAAAAGTACCCGGAAATAGAAATTTAGACAACGTATCACCTGAGTTGAGAGAAAACAACTTCTTATTCTATCCAAACAAAACAGTGACTCTCCAGAGATGTGAATCTGTCTTTCTGAAGAGTTTTGGTTTCGGACAGGCAGGAGCTGAAGTAGTGATGGTCCATCCTGATTATGTTCTGGCCACATTGGATAAGTCTGTCTACGAAAAGTATATTGAAAAGAGACAGAAACGTGAACATGCTACTTATCGTTATTATCAAGGCGTCTTCAGTGGAAAACACAAGTTGGTTCAAGTCAAAGATTCGCCGCCATATTCCCCTCATCAAGAAGAACAAGTTTATCTAAACCCTGATGCCAGAGCCTCGTTTGATTCCGAGCAAAATACCTGGATGTTTCGAGACCATGGCTTATCAAGAAAAGATAGCTTTAACAAATCCCCAACTCCCACTGGAAATTCATCCCCTCCTAAAATGTTACCAATTCCTCCTCGGACAAGACTTGAAGTAACTATTGAAGAAACTGCAGCTGGACTTCGAGAAACATTTGCTGGGAAAGGAATCGGAATGGATATCGAACCAGTATCCACATTCGCCAACTTTCATGAGCGCATGGATTTCATTGACAGAAATTTTACTGCCGCCGAGCAAACATATTGCATTGCATCTTCCAACCCAGCTGCTTCCTTTGCTGGGAAATGGGCGGCGAAGGAAGCTATCGTCAAAGCAATTTCTAGTGCCGGAAGCGACACTCGAAGCATGTGGAAAGGTCCAGAAGGGGCTCTTATCGATTTTGAAATTCTACATTCATTATCAGGTGCGCCTATGGTGAATCTGACAGGCCATGCTTCACAGGTTTGTGATGCGCTAGGTTTAAGCGAAATTAAAATTACAATCAGCCACTCCGGTGACATCGCAGTCGCGCAAGCACTAGCACTCTAGCACTTAACATTACGTAATTATATTAATAATATATATATATTTGGAAAGGACTTCCGAATCTAGCTACGTACGCTATATAGCTAGCTAGCAAATGAATTTATTATTTGGTATAAGAAATTTAACTGTTCTTCGATGCGTCACTACATAAATAATAATACTAATATTAAATAGTTCGACGATAATGAAGACTAAGAGATTAAAAATAGAAGCAAGCTTGTTGAACCAATTGGGTTGGGCTGACGCCACGTATTTCTTTAAAATATTATTATTGATTCATCGGATGATCAAAAACGAACTCTTATTGGGCAAATATATAATAAATGCTAAACTTAACTAAACCAACACGTCCAAGCATGCCTGTCTCGTAGTTTTCTCGAAATACTCGGAGGCAGTGGCCGTAGGTTTCTGTCACTGACGAAAAAGCACCTGTTTTGCTCCTACAAATGCTAACGGGACTCGACATCTGTTTCTATTATTCAGACCCTAATATCTTGCCACTTGTACCCTTCGAAAATTTGGGCGTCATATACTAGCCCGGAACTGCAGCAGTTATACGGCATTAAAACTCTGGATTTGGAAACGGTTTAGTACCTTAACAAGATACAGAAGGGAAAAAGCACCCATATTAGCAATTATACGGCAATAAAACTCTGGATTTGGAAACGGTTTAGTACCTTAACAAGATACAGAAGGGAAAAAGCACCCATATTAGCAATTATACGGCATTAAAACTCTGGATTAGGAAACGGTTTAGTACCTTAACAAGATACAGAAGGGAAAAAGCACCCATATTAGGTAATACACCTGGAAAAACTGAAACTTGCTCTGGATTTTCTTCAATATTTGAAGTTTTTGAATCTTTATTGCTTTATCATTTATGATTTTTGATATGTGCCCACGCTTGTGGAATGTGGATACAACAATATTATGATGAAAGCTTTATTTTCAGTTTTGATTAAGATTCTAGAGGAGGATACAATTTAAAAATTGAATGACGGTTTTCTTCCTTTTTTAGGGAGGATTCTGATTTAATTGAATCTATTGGTATCTGGTATTAGCGTTTTCTTTGCCGGTATCTAAAGTATAAACTGGTTAAAAATAGAGATTTTTGGTAGGTATGCGAGATCATTTTGGGGATGCAGAGAGATGGACGTCAATGTATAAAGTATTTTTAAAAGCTTTAGTCGCTACTTCTTGGAAGGCGTTTGCAGGCGACATAGTTGTCAAGTCGAGTGACGCAATCAAATTGCATCAGGAGAAATATGATGTGAATTCAGTGATTCCATATAATGTTCTTGCTTCTGATCACCTCACGGATTGCCATCAGGCTCTTTTCTTTCAACAAGATACTCTTGTTTATTAAGAAATTAGCATTTGATGGCTTATATACACTACTTGTAGTGCTTTAAAAAATCGATTTTCGTTGTGTTTAAAAAGTAATTAGCATTTGATGGCTTTTATCCACTACTAGTAGTTTTAAATAAATCGACTTTTGTTAAAAAAAAAGAAAAAAAAAAGCCGTGTTTATTATATAAAGTCGTCTTATATGATATTAATAATTCATGAATGCTAGCTTATTATTGATTTATCCGCAAAGTTAGAATCGCCTTGTGCTGATTGAACTGGACGTTCATGGTCTTTTTGAAAGTTGAGTAATGACTTGCATGTTTTGGAAACAGCTGCTCTAGATTTTGGGTCAAGGAACGTAGAAACAATAAACATGGTTGACTGCGGTAAGCCAGAGAGAGAGGCGATATTTCCGTGAAAAACGCCTAACTTTATCAATGCAACCGTAAACTTTCGAGAAACTGCTTTTCTAGAAATGGGTGTAAAAACCTTCAGTACTGTCAAAGCCGGATAACCATTATCAGTAGTTTCATGTTCAAGGGAAATATAGATTACAAATTTACTTGCTGTCAAGGTAACAACTTGTATCAATAAATTTTGACCATTGTCAGAAATGGCTTTGAAACAATTCGAAAGGGATTCAATAATGGATATCCCGTCGGATTCCTGTAATAGGCTTTGAATCACGTCGTCCATCACAAATAAAAAACATGAATATAGTAGACCATATTGTGTTTGTGCAATAGCAATTCCATTCGTTTAGCAAGTATGCTTGTTCGCAGTTCAGTTTTGTTGGCTCAGAAACGTTGCGTGACTGCATTTCATCCTCGCTTGTTTTCTCAGTACCCTCCCGTAGAGAAAGAAAAAGAAGTACAGACAGTCGAGGAGGCATATGCGGAAGCCCAAAGAACAGGTGAGTGTTTCCATAAGGAATGATATATTTTCACTCACATTCTTAGTTTTACCCTACTTTAAAACTGGGTTATTTGCTGATGATGATGACCTAGAACCAAAAGAAGTAAATATTTCTGATGGCTTGTTTGACTATTTGCCTGAGAAGCTGGTGAATGATCGTGTTGTGCGAGTGTATAAAGAGGCTCGAAATCCTTTGATGAATGGTGAAGAGAACACAAAACCATGGCGGTTTCAACTTGGCAATCAGGAGACGTGGGTGAATCAGTTAATGGGTTATGCTAGTACAGGTGACGCTGCGGATTCTGGTATCACTGGCGTGAAATTCGATACATTAGACGATGCTAAAGTATTCTTGGAAAGTCGAGGATTAAGCTACTATGTTGACAAACCATATGTACGACCTAATCTTGATGGAGAAAAGCAATATGGCTACAATTTTCTCAACTATCATGTTCAAGGGAGGAGGGCAAAGTGGTCGAAGAAAAAGCTTTGTCAAGTTCAATTCGCGCATCCAGAAAGAGGAACTGATTGCTGGGTAAATTTGAAACATTCAAAATTTGGTGACAAAGCATCCTCGAAAGTGAGTATGACTCATTGGACAGATCCACATCCTAACAAACTCACTCCGAAGAGTTGGCATATGAATACATTATTGAAGAAACAAGAACTTGCCAGAAAGCTAGGAAAATAAATAAATGTTTAAAAACTTAACGTGTGTTTTTTTTTACCAAATTCGTTAACTTTTTCAGCCACTACAGCCCAATTTCCACTGTCCCAATACACGCTCTTCACTGAAACCCATGGTTCAAGATGTTTAAATAAATCTTCCAACTCGCCTGCCTTATACACGTGACAATATCTTTGAAAAATAAAATACTTCTTTTCCTCATCAACCGTGACATGAGAGGCAACAAAGGCTGATTTATCGACAGTCGATTTTATATGCCAAGGAACTAAAACATCGGATTGTTCAAATCGATGTCCAGAAATTGCTTTTTTATCATCTTGGCGTTTTTCAGTCGGTACTGCGTCTACTGTTTGCTCCATGGCCCAGGCATAGAAAAGACCACAACCTCCTACCTTAACAACTCTCATGCATTCTTTGAGGGATTCAATTCTTCTAGATTCTGTAGATATATGATGCAACACGGCGATACATACAACTGAATCAAAACAAGAGGTTCGATACGGGACTTTAACAATATCACCAACAACACTTTCCAGGTTTCTATTTGCTGCAATTTTCAAAAGTTCAACACTAATATCACAACCAACACCAAAACCACCATTCTCAAAACAACAAGGAATGTTTTTTCCATTTCCGCATCCAATATCTGCGAAAAGCGTTCCTGGTGGTTGTGAGGTGATAAATGTTTCAACTTTAGGCCAGGGTTTATACCGAGTGCCATGCCAATGAGACGCAATAGAGTCATATACGTTTTTAACATGTTCGATTTCTACCTGCGGTGTAGCCAAGGAATCTCGCTCTCGCTTTTTATCATCAGCTTCCCAAAGAGCACTCTTCATAAAATGAGTGATTTTAGAAATACCGAGGGGACTGTACCGCAGAATAGAAACGGCTATGGAGCGCCCTGATTCGTGTGATTTGCATGCAGGTGTTCGTCCTATGTCGATGTCATTCCGGACTGTGACAGAATTATGTTTAGACAGTGAACTCACCGCGTCACGTGATGCTGACAAGATAGCTGAAGTTCTTGTATCTATTCGAACTGCGAGACTCGGATGGAATGGATTCACGAATATTGACGGTATAGATGCTCTCACATCGCTTGAAGATTTATATCTTCAATTTAATTATATCACCAAGATTGAAAATCTTGATTTTCACTTTCGGTTAAAATTTTTGGCTCTTGGAAACAATCAAATCGAGGTAGTGGAGAACCTGTCTCATTTAGCCAAGTTGGAGCTTTTAGATCTGAGTAACAATTTAATCGACACAATAGATGTAAATGAGTTACCTCAATCACTGAGAAATGTAGATTTTACTGGCAATTCATGTACCTTAAAACCTGACTACAAGGATTCACTTGTGGCAGGACTACCGGTGCTTTTGACACTAGACGACAGCTATGTTGATAATACTATAACACGCGAGGATATTACAATATCAACACCTAGAAAGAAACGTGGAACGAAAGGTAACCGAGCTACCAAGCCTTCTGAGAGTTTAATGGGATATGCGGTGGAGACGATTAATAGTATGTATCAAGATGCAAACATACGGGGCAGAAGCTCATTTGCGAAGCATCGCCAAGATATTGCACTTCGATCATCGGAGAGGATACAAGAATCTGAAGAACTATTTGCCACCAGAACTACAGCCAATCAAAACAAAAATGAACATACTTGTTAAGCAATTGTTTCTAGCTGTATTCCATATATCTCCTTATCCTCTTGTATCTCCTCTTCTTTTTCTCCATCTGAATCTTCAAGATTGTTTATCGACAACACACGAAGGGCGTCTTGCATAACTTCCTCGTTCGAATTTCGTCCTTGCGAGAAACGATCTTTAACTGATTTTATTTCCATAGTCCTTCTATTTTGTTGCTTTTGCAATGCAACTTCATTTACTTCGTTCAGTATTGTATTGACAAACCCAACAATGATCCAACGAGAACCCTTTAAATAAATATTTTAACAAACTCACTTTGAAAAGAGATCGACGTACCTGAGAAATAGCTGCTCCACCATGACTCATTTTGCCGTCATGAAGAACACACGATCCTGCATTAACACGAACATTTCCGATTCCGTTTGGAAAATAGGTTCCCCCCCCAACAAACTCATTGGTCAGTCCAATGTTAAAAGAGAACAACGAGCCATCCTGATGAATAGCTAATTCTCGCTGCCCTTTACTTGCTTCATAGAACACAACAAACAAATCCTTAAAGTATAAATCATCAGGATCCAAATTCACGCGAACAGCGAATGGTGCGAGAACTCTTTCTCGTATAGACTTTGTAAGAAAAACTATCGCTCGAGGAGAAAGTTTATAAACTGGCATATCAGTTGTTGGGAAATCTTTGTGCCTATTAGTCTGTAAAACGTGAGGAATAATAATATCATAACGTGCCTCCACATACCATTGGTCCTCCGTTCCGCATGACGCCTCTATTTATGGCTTCAACTATTCGATCCATTTCTTGCTGACTCCATATTCCATGTCGGACGAATACAGTGCTTCTATCAATACTATTGCCAAGATATTGTCTCCTTCTTTCATTTGGCGAAAACGATAGTTTCTCCATGCAATTCTTCACCTTGCTATTCAAGGGTCGAGGGTGAGGGGACCTTACCAATAATTTCAAAAATTTGATTTTTGTTGACTAAAAATACTAAAATAGATGTTTCCTTTGGTGATCCATTTGCGAAATCTTATGGAAAATTACCACCTGACGAGGTTTTAGTTTCTAAGGAGAATTTAAAGAAGTTGAAGTATCAAAATTTTGCGACAGTTTCTGGTCATATTTTGATTCCTTTCATTGTTGGCATTGGTGCTGGATGGGGTATGGATACTATGATACTATTGCAGAGATTTTTGGTAGGTATGCGAGATCATTTTGGGGATGCAGAGAGATGGACATCAATGCATAAAGTATTATAAAATGCTTTAGTGGCTACTTCATGGAACGCGTTTGCAGGCGACATAGTTGTCAAGTCGAGGTATGCAATTAAATTTACATCAGGAGAAATATAATGTGAATTCAGTGATTCCACATAATGTTCTTGCTTCTGATTACCTCACGGATTGCCATCAGGCTCTTTTCTTTCAGCAAGATACTCTTGTTTATTAGGAAATTAGCATTTGATGGCTTTTATCTACTACTTGTAGCGCTTTAAAAAAATCGATTTTTGTTGTGTTAAAAATATAGTACTCTAAATCCAATTTCAGGCAATTTGTTTATTTTGTAACGCACTTCGCTTTAGCTTTTCAACGTATTCTACTTCGGAATCGAACCCTAGTATCACATGAAAAACACCCTTCTAAAGAGCATATGTTGCTCGGATTCCATAGGTTACTACTACATTCAAGTATTAAAAATGCAACAGTTTCGTTGAAGACATCTTATGTAGCAATGACAGGAAAACTTATTGTCTCATGCTTTTGAGTAGAAAAGGATTCCAGCTGTGGAGGAAGCAAAATGTCGGTGTTTCAACGAAGGTTATATACACCGAGTCTGGTAAATAGATACCTTTTACACCGAGTCTGGTATATGTATGTGAACAAGAGCCAAGAGCCAAACTTTCCTGGGTTGCGTAATTTAAAGGAAACTAATGACGTCGTCTTTATTCTTATTAACATTATAAAAGCATATTTAGAATTAGATACATTTAGATCTTGAGAGAGAATCTGCTCAAGACAAGTTAACAGGTTATTGGCCCCACTCTACGTTCACTGTGTATCCGTGATGCCTTCGTATTGGCTTCCGATTGACGATCCTACATCTGCGCAATATGATGCGCAAGTAATGGCTGTACTCAAGGATATTAAATCCCTGAGTAGTCGAGTTCCTGTTTGGCCTTCGAACACTGGAACTCCTGAGGCAACTGACATGACCTCGCAAAAGTAGCTGGCTTATCACGCCATGTTATGGAATGTGATACGCTATTTTCTCAAACCTGGAACCTCTGACTGGCAAGCAGTTCTTCGTCCTGTTACCAATTCTTTAGCTCCTTTCCCTTACACTATGGTGTTTGATGCTGCTATGACTAGTATACTTCAAAACCGAATTGATACTTCTGGTGACTTTCGGGCTTTGGGTGCCATTTATAAGGATCCGCACAATTTATCCTTCTCCCACATGATGGTGAGCTTGAATGCAACTTACTCCAATACGTCCAGTTCTCATGTTGTTGCTTCACTTCAAGCCGCTGTTGTGTTTGCGACTACTCCGTTGGTGTCTGATTCTGACTCCTCACTTGATGCTTTTGTTCGCAAGCTAGATATGATGGAGAAGGATTTCACTGATACGAAGTACTCCATTTCAGAGATTCTCGGATTTCTTAGACAAATAACAGTTGGGATAAGGAAATAGCTGCTGAGTGAGAAATAACGAAAATCGTGGAATGGGGCAAACAATATCGGAGTTATCGCTCACGAAGCAAACATACAAATTGTATAGAATGTACCAGATTCAATTCTCCACATAGAATGAATCCTGATAGTTCGGACTTTGGTGATTCGGCGGAAAAATGACAGGTATGCACAAAATCATATTTTTATTTTAGAAATATCGGGAATGCAACAAGCTACTGTTCAAGGGGATTCTCGAAAGTTTTTCTAAAAGTTTAAAGCACAACGAAGAAAAAGAAACTCGTCACTTCGTATCTAATTAGTTTTATTGAAAGTCGCTTCAACTTATTCGCATTTCTCTCGATCCAGTATATTAAAAACCTTGAAACAAATACAATCCTAATGTAAGACGATTCAAACAACTGTTGGAAGGACCGACCATTTTTCGGTCGGTTCAAATTCAAATTTTGAACCGTTCGTAAATAACTTGGCCATTGTATTGATGATCGCCTCCCTTCTACTGGGTGATGTAGAAAGAAGATCGACAAGCAATCTCCGCGAAACTCTTCAACGTATCAAATGTCTAGTGGTGAAAACGAAATTCAACGGCGCTCGAAGTAGTGCAATGAATGAGTTCTGTGTGGAGTTGGCTATGACAAAGCCCCCATTGAGATTGCTAGCACTAGAATCGCTCGCACTTCTTAATTGCTTAACAGATGAAAGATTTTCTAATCTTTGCGGGATACTCACGGACACTGATACGTATGCATCGCTTTTAGTTAGTTGCATTGGAAACTCGCTTCCGAAAGCACTTCAGTTATTAGAAGCAGCGATTGAAAGTCAAGTACATGAAGTAGTATTCGCAGTTATTTCTGGTGTCGTTGTTGAAGGTAACACACAGCTAGATATACGAGATATCCAATACTTTTGCCAACAGGTGGTAGTTCACGGAATTGCAAACCTCAACGAAAAGTGCGCAACTCCATGGAAAGCTTTTCACCACATCGGACAATATCTCCATATTATAGGAAGTAAAACCATCGATGTCGATATGCAAGGATTCACTCAAAAACATGGTAGTAACGGTTTCGAGATGGAGACACTCATTAAGTTGAGCAGTAAACCCGTAACAATGGAACAGGCAGAAGCACTTTTCAATCTTATTCAGTTGAAACTGATACCATTGCCAACAAAGAAACAATCAGAGTGGATGGAATTCATAGTGAACCCTATTCGCCACATATGCTTCACCAACCAATCGACTTTGAACTCGAAATGCATACAGCCGATTCTTTGTCTTCTTAGTACAAACAGTTCCCACGAAAATATTGCATCACAGTTACCATCATGTAGTCAGCTTCCTTTACATGTACAGCATATGTCCAATGCTGCGAAGACACTAGCAAGTCGATCTACGGATGAGGTTTACAGTTTCATCGAACATCTAATGTCCGAAGAATTATGGTTTCATGCTGATTTAACCAATATCAAAGTTATTCATGCAGCATCTATGGCTCATGGATACCTGGCACTAGCGATATGTTTGGAGTTGAAATTTCCCAAGGTGATCTTCCTCAAAGTGGATCAAATATCAGAGTTGAAAGACGCGGTAATCGATGAGCTCGGACTGATCCGAGATGATTCAAATACAAGTCTACTCAAGCTTTTACACTTATGTGTAATACGTTTTAAGGAATATCCATCAACACAAGACCTTTATGTGAATGGTATTCAGACCATAAGGTCACTATCAGTTAGGGTAGTTCATTTTTTGCTACTAGCAAGTACTAACGGCAAGTGCCCTATCGACGGTGTGAAAGAGTCTCTTGTAAGTTCTGATACTTCAGAGAAGAAAGCAGCGATTATGGTAGCACAATATTGTTTTCCTCAGGATATCCAATTGAACGCATTGTCTTTGTCTGTGTCCGATGCAGGGTGGACATCATCGCAAGCACCTCAATCATCCGCAATCCGTGGCTGGAAGGAATTTATCGAACGTAAATCCAGTATTCGTGTGAAAACAGATCATTTTGAATCCTTGATCTTTCAAGTTTTGAAAACCATAACAAGTTAAAAAAAGCTAACGTCTCTTTTCAAGGGTGTTGGTAGTGAACCTCGTATTTTTGTTGCTTAGATATTTCTGATGGATGGATTATCTTCACCTCGATCTACCACATCAAGTCGAAGAGTAGTGAATACGAGCCCATCTAACGAACAGGCACTAGGAATTTTTGATTTTTCTGAAATTGAAGCATTAGATCCAAGTGTACAGGAAGGATGGCGGATAGTTTACGACAGGGAATGTCCCTTAGAGCTAAGATACCAGGAAACGAGTTCAAGTCCTCAAGATGTAGGGACATTGGAAGCTATCAAAGTGAAGGTTTTGATACAGGTACGTTGACTTTCCATTAATGAAGTGAAGGAGCAAATTAACCATTATAGGGCCCAGAACAGCGCCCAGAAGGTATTAAAGTTGAACTTAGCAGTGAGAGTGACTTGTTTTTTCTATATACTCACACTGTGGATGAAGTAGGATTTCGAATGATGCAAGAAGAGCAAAAACTCATGGTCGAGTTCGAAGATTACAGTAAAGTATTGAGCAGCATGCTAAATAGTTGTATCAAGGAATCGCATACACATCTGGCGATATTGGTCATGCGAGAAGACGGGCTTGCTCGCCTGGACTTTATCAGAAACATGGAATACAAATTTGTTGAATTGTTGACATGCAAGTTTTTCAAGTCACCTGAAGAAATTGTACGTCAACATATTGCATATCGTTACAATGCCATGAAATCGCGTCTTGCTTTAATGCATGGAAGATTGCAGGATGTGAATGCACTTGTCAAGGTTAAAAATCCGTCACTTCTTTTGCAGCTCAAACAAAAGCCCACTAGCAGGCAGAAACCACTCAGTGGCTCTCGGCGATAAATCCATGTGTTTGAGAGAACACATCTTAAGTAGTTTATTGAGATCCTTTTTGATTTTTAAAGTAAACAAATCTAATTTCAAAGCAAGAAGGGACAAGCTGAAATTAGGAAATTTCTTCCAGTTTTTCGTTGATTGCGTCAAACGCTATTTGGATAGCAAACGTCGAGCCCGCAATGGTGACCTTTTGAAATTTGCCGTATTCGAAATCGCATCCTTTGTATACTCGATTAAAACTAATTCGAGCGCCTGAGTTTTTCTGGATTTGTGATATGACGACACCTGCTCGTCCTATCAAATGTGCAACCGCTGAATCAGGCACTAGCATTTCATAGAACATTGAATTGTCAGATACCTCAGTTACCTCTTTTTGCTCAGAGTCAGAACTGGGTACTACATCCCCAGTATTTCCATATCGGTCGTCGTAGTCAATGAACTTATAAACCGGAAAGTTACTTTTGGAATCAAGGGTAGCAGGAATACCGCCTTGCCAATCCTTTAGGGTACTTCGACTTTCGGCCATTTGTCGAGCAATCAAATACTGAGCCATAGATCTATTATATTGCTTTCCTTGAATAGTAACTGTGCGACCAACATTTCCAGGCAGAGGGCTTGAATCATCTTCCTGTTCCACTTGAATTCTAGCACCTGTAAGCTCCTGTAGTTTTCGAATATGAGATCCGCATTTCCCTATCAAATGAGAGACACTCTCATGAGGTATCACTATTTTGATCAATTCCTGTTGGACTCCTTCTTCCTTCAATTTTTCACAGAGTTTTTCTGTTATCAGTTGTTGTGTCTCGACACAAGCAGCAATTGTACCAATGATGTAAATTCTTCGCTCTTGAGACCCAGGAGGCATCTTTGTCTTGTTCTCCACACGAATAGTAACATTGGAATATGTTTCTAGACGCCCAATCTCTGCTCCTGCCTTTCCAATGAGATGTCCAATGATATGTGCTTGCCCAGGAACCAGCATCACAAGAGTTGATTGCTTCTTGTCGATATCATCTTCAACAAATGCGACGAATGTACCCATAATATCACTTTCTTTCTCCAATATGTCAAGTTCAAAATTAGGTAGTGTATGCGATATCTCATCAAAACTATCTCCAAATTCCTGTTTCACTCGGACAAGTTTCAGAGCCTGTTTCAAGAAATCCTCAGCTTGCGTCAGATCATTGTTCTTGCACTTGAGTATAAAATTAAGAGTCTCAGGAAAGTCGTCAGAGGTAATTGAGCTCCCATGAAGTATCGGATCGGACCACGATAAAGAATGCAGGTTTACCAAATGGTCTTGAAACAATTCACCATGTTTCCTTGAATCAGGATTTATCGTGTACATCGAGGTGGTACCAATACTTATGAATATATGGATAGTCAGCAAATCGGAATGGTAATTGTGTATTTTGACTGGAAACTTTCTTCAAACGCGCAGGTCAATGTAGAACAGTCTTTTGCAGATGGGCTATATCGGACCGTGAAGACCACGCGGTTTGAATCCTTTGAACTGTTTGTACCTATAGAAAGGGAATCTACTCCCGAGTCTGCTGATAAGTTTGTTTTGTTTCTAACAGGGATGCTTGAGCTTGTTTCAACTGGAAACTTTGGGATTGATCAACTACCTCCTTCTAACAAGTAACTGATGGCGATATAATTGTATTCAGTTTTGAGCACATATAAAATTAAGTAGTCAGAAATCCTAATTCATTATTTACCTTGCAAACCAGTCGGACTAACCAGTAAATATGCTAGTAGTGGCATAGTCTCCGAATTCTGGCGGACGAAAAAGTTACCGGAATTTCAACGTAAACTGCAAC
>Ga0105054_10006773_pt1 | contig 15875 bp, 14 predicted proteins | sample BON02_FD_78091 | JGI IMG/M metagenome (GOLD analysis project Ga0105054, IMG submission 78091) | Freshwater microbial communities from Lake Bonney liftoff mats and glacier meltwater in Antarctica - BON-02 (megahit assembly) | ecosystem: Environmental > Aquatic > Freshwater > Ice > Glacier...
CCAACAACTCCCGCAATCAGCCCTGGGCAGCAAGACGCCCTTGCAAACCATGAAAGACTGGCACAAACTCAAACCGGCGCTGTTCAAGAGACAGCCATACTACCGTCCGGGATGCGACACGTAAGCTTTCCAGCATAGGCGCGCCCTGTCAGGGTCAGTTCAACTCGGTTTCCCGACCGTCGAAAGACCGACGTATCCAGATACCCTTCAAGTGCGCGGATTTGATGGCTGACCGCGCTGGCAGTCAGGCAGAGTTCCTCCGAAGCCTCCTTGACGCTGCCCAGACGTGCTGCGGCTTCGAACGCCCGCACCGCAGCGAAGGGTGGAAGTTTTCGTGTCAAGCCCGAGTTTCCCGAGTTAAATGTGATGCCCGCATAGGGGATCATTACATACTGGACGGGTTCAAATCAAACTCGGGATCGGCTCATCGAACGCGATCCGGCCTGCCAAGGCTCTCTCAGAGTCTGATCCAAAACTATTCGAACGATTTCAGTTCCTTGCGAGATGTCGTGTAACGCGTCTAATGTGGGCGATGAGGATCCAAGCTTTTGCGCTTGCAATCGATTTTTCCCAATCTTTTGATAGGCGGCGACATCCATTGCCCGGCAGGCGCATGCAAAGCATGCTGCCGGGAGGGGGTTCAGCCACGCGCAGGGGCGCTCGACGACCCACCGCCGCGGCAGCATTTCAAAGCCCTCTGCGGTATCAGAGCGTGTGACGATCTGGACGGTCCATTGGCCAAGGTCTTTCAGCGCGTCCCGCAGTTTAAGCCCTGCATACCCGCCATCCATTGCCCGGCAGGCGATTGCGCAGCAATCTGCCGAGAGGGGGCAAATACATGCCGCAATGATGGATAGCGTGGAACAGATAGCTTTCAACACATCCGGTGCGCCATCCCGATCCTGAATCCCGGCGCCGTGGACCATTAGGCCCACCAGTAATCCTACCGTATCGGTGACGATATGGCGCTTGCGTCCTTTGATCCGTTTGCCCGCATCGTACCCTCTAACCCCACCACTTTCAGTGGTTTTTACGCTCTGACTATCTATGACCCCGGCTGTTGGCTGGGCCTTGCGACCCTCGGCCAGACGCGTGGCTTCGACCAGCTTGCGGTTCATCGCATCGAGCAAGCCATCATCGCGCCACGAGTAGAAATAGCCCCGCACCGTGGAGACCGGCGGGAAGTCGTTGGGTAACATGCGCCACTGGCACCCGGTCGTTGCAATCTAGAGGATCGCGTCGAACACGTCGCGCAAACGTGTCGTGCGAGGCCGGCCAGTTGTCTTGGGCGGCGGCATCAAAGACGCTATCAACGCCCATTCTGCGTCGGTCATATCACTGGCGTATTTATCGCCTTTTCGATCATGTTGGCGACGGGTGAGTTCGGTCCAGGCCATTGGGGTCTCCGTTCAGCTTTACAACCGAACAGAATCACAACCTGCTGAACTCACCCAAATAGTTTTAAATCGGGCCCTCAGGCCAACGATGTTCTGCCAGATCATGCGAGCACGCTTCCTCATCGCAAAACCGCGCATCGAACGCCTGGCGGGAAATGGGTTTGTCGTTTTTTCATCTGGCTGGCATGGTCGAAACAATAAAAGAACATTGCGTGTTGGCAAGCTGCGTCGCACTACATCAGGTGTGGCCGGACCGAAGTGGACAAGCTTTCACCATCGTATCGATCCGCTTGTGGCCATGCCATTTGTCAGCATGCATGGGTGTACCAAACAGCGGCAGCAATGGAACGCGGTAGCATGTGTCACCGCCGGTGGGCAGGCAGCCTCTGGAACGTGGTGGAACAAGGCTGTACACCGCGCAAGAATCCCGGCCAGTCTCTGCGCCCCGACAAGGACCGTCCCATGAAATTTCGCTTCCCCATCTTCATCATCGACGAAGACTTCCGCACTGAAAACAACTCGGGCCTCGGTATCCGCGCCATGGCAAAGGCCATCGAGAACGAAGGCGTCGATGTGGTGGGCGTGACCAGCTATGGCGACCTGTCGCAGTTTGCCCAGCAACAGTCGCGCGCCAGCGCCTTCCTGCTGTCCATCGACGATGAGGAATTCAGCGCCGGGCCCGACATCGACCCGGTGGTGGTGAACCTGCGCGCCTTCATCGAGGAAGTGCGCTGGAAGAACGCCGAGGTGCCGATCTATATCTACGGCGAGACGAAGACGGCGCGCCACCTGCCCAACGACATCCTGCGCGAATTGCACGGGTTCATCCACATGTTCGAGGATACGCCCGAATTCGTCGCCCGCCACATCGTGCGCGAGGCGAAGAACTACCTCGAATCGATCCAGCCGCCGTTCTTCAAGGCGCTGCTGGATTACGCCGAGGACGGATCGTACTCGTGGCACTGCCCCGGCCATTCGGGCGGCGTGGCGTTTCTGAAAAGCCCGATTGGCCAGATGTACCACCAGTTCTATGGCGAAAACATGCTGCGCGCCGATGTCTGCAATTCGGTCGAGGAACTGGGCCAGTTGCTGGACCACAACGGCGCCATCGGTGCGTCGGAACGCAACGCAGCGCGCATCTTCAACGCCGATCACTGCTTCTTTGTCACCAACGGCACCAGCACGTCAAACAAGATGGTCTGGCACCACACCGTGGCACCCGGCGATGTGGTGGTGGTGGATCGCAACTGCCACAAGTCGATCCTGCATTCCATCATCATGACCGGCGCGATCCCGGTATTCCTGAAACCGACGCGCAACCACTATGGCATCATCGGCCCGATCCCCCGCTCCGAATTCGAGATCGACGCGATCCGCGACAAGATCCGCGCCAACCCCCTGCTGGCCCATGTCGATGCCGACACGGTGAAACCGCGCATCCTGTCGCTGACCCAGTCCACCTATGACGGGGTGTTGTACAACACCGAAACGATCAAAGGCGTGCTGGACGGGTACATCGACAACCTGCATTTCGACGAGGCCTGGCTGCCCCATGCGGGGTTCCACCCGTTCTATGGCAATTACCATTCCATGGGGCGCAAGCGCGAGCGCCCGATGCAATCCGTGACCTATGCGACCCAGTCGATCCACAAGCTGCTGGCGGGGATCAGTCAGGCCAGCCATGTTCTGGTGCAGGATGCCCAGAACACCAAGCTGGACCGCCATCTGTTCAACGAAGCCTATCTGATGCACATTTCCACCAGCCCGCAATACAGCATCATCGCCAGTTGCGATGTGGCCGCCGCGATGATGGAGCCCCCGGCGGGCACCGCGCTGGTCGAGGAGAGCATCAACGAGGCGCTGGATTTCCGCCGCGCGATGCGCAAGGTCGACGATGAATTCGGCGAGGGCGACTGGTGGTTCCAGGTCTGGGGGCCGGACGAACTTGAGGAGGAAGGCATCGGGCGCGCCAAGGACTGGGTGCTCAAGCGCACCGATGCCGAAGGTGTGCAGAAGGCCGATGGCGAGGATTCGTGGCACGGTTTCGGCGACATGGCGCCGGGGTTCAACATGCTGGACCCGATCAAGGCCACCATCGTCACGCCGGGGCTGAATCTGGACGGGCGGTTCGAGGAATCGGGCATTCCCGCGTCCATCGTCACCAAATACCTTGTCGAACATGGGGTGGTGGTGGAAAAAACCGGGCTTTACAGCTTCTTCATCATGTTCACGATCGGCATCACCAAGGGCCGCTGGAACACGCTCCTGACCGGGTTGCAGCAGTTCAAGGACGATCACGCCAAGAACCAGCCGATGTGGCGCACCATGCCGAAATTCTGCGCCAAGCATCCGAGGTACGAACAGATGGGTCTGCGTGACCTGTGCGACCATGTCCATGCGATGTATGCCAAATATGACATCGCAATTCTGTCCACCGACATGTACCTGAGCGATCACACCCCGGCGATGACACCCTCGGATGCCTTTGCGCATATCGCCAGACGGGCGACGCAAAGGGTGCCGATTGACGACCTTGAGGGGCGCATCACCACGGGGCTGATCACCCCCTATCCGCCGGGCATTCCGCTGCTCATTCCAGGCGAGGTGTTCAACAGCAAGATCGTCGAATACCTGAAATTCAACCGCGCCTTCGAGAAGGAATGTCCTGGGTTCGAGACTGACATTCACGGCCTGGTCCATGAAAAGGACGAAGCCGGGATAATGCATTATTATGCCGATTGCGTCGCCGAATAAGCTGCGCCGTCAGATGACCCCGTCCGCGCGCAGGGCCTCGATGTCGTCCGCGCCATACCCCGCCTCGGCCAGCACGGCATCCGTGTCGGTGCCAAGGTCGGGGGCGGGGCGGCGCACGGTCAGGGGCGTCTGCGAGAATTTCATCGGAAAGCCTGTCATCTTCACGTCGCCGTGGCCGGGGTGGGGCACCGTCAGCACCATTTCCTGGGCTGCCACCTGCGGATCGGCCAGCGCCTCGGTCAGGCGCTGCACCCGCCCGCAGGGCACGCCCGCGCCGTTCAGCCGAGTGATCCAATTGGCCTGGGTGTCGCGCGACAGGGCCGCATCGATCAGTGCGTTCAGTGCCGGGCGCTGCGCGACCCGCTTGGCGTTGGTGTCGAAGCGCGGATCGTCCAGCACCTCGGGCAGGCCGATTTCATCCATGAACCGCCGCGCGATGGGCAGGGTCGAGGGGGCCACGGCAATGTCGCCGTCCGCCGCGTGGAACAGCCCATAGGGCGAGGCGATGGGGTGGTCGTTGCCGGTGGGCACCGGGTCGCGCCCGCTGGCCAGGGCGCCCGCCGACAGATAGGCCAGCATCGACAGCATGGACATCATCATCGACGCCTCGACGGCCTGGGCCGGGCCGCCAGCCTCGCGTCCGCGCAGGGCCGACACGGCGGCAAGGGCTGCGTAAAGGCCGCAGATCAGGTCGGTCAGCGGCGGGGCGGTGCGCAGGGGGCCGGTGTCGGGCGTGCCGTTGGTGGCCATGTACCCCGACATGGCCTGGGCGATGAAATCGAACGCCGGGCGGTCGGCATAGGGGCCGGTGGAGCCATAGCCGTTGATGCTGACCACGATCAATGCGGGGTTGATCTGCGCCAGACGCCGGGGGGTCAGCCCCATCCTGGCCAGCACGCCAGGGCGAAAATTCTCGGTCAGGATGTCGGCATCGCCCAGCAGCCGTTCCAGCACCGCCAGCCCCTTTGGCGACCGCAGGTCCAGGGTGATCGAGCGCTTGTTGCGGTTGAAACTGGCGAAGTACCAGGACAGGCCGTCGATGATGTCGCCCTGGTTGCGCACATGGTCGCCCTTGCCGACACCTTCGACCTTTATCACCTCGGCACCCAGATCGCCCAGCAGCATCGAACAGAACGGCCCCGACAGGATGCGCGTCAGATCGACGACGCGCACGCCGGACAGCGGCAGCGCGCCGGTCATCCCGCTGCCGTGGCGGTCAGGTTCGGGTCATGGCGGCGCAGCCGCGGCCCGGCCTTCAGCACCTGACCCGGCAGTTCACGGCCCAGCGTCGTCTGGGTCAGCCGCGCGGCATCCAGCAGGCGGTCGAGGTCGATGCCCGTTGCATACCCGCTTTCCTGAAGCAGATAGACCAGATCTTCGGTGCAGATGTTGCCCGTCGCTCCGGCGGCGAAGGGACAGCCGCCCAGCCCCCCGATCGAGGCGTCGAAATGCGTCACCCCCTCGGCCAGGCCGGTCATCACGCAGGCCAACCCGACGCCGCGCGTGTTGTGGAAGTGCAGCACGATTTCCAGCCCCGGTGCTGCGGCACGGATCGCGCGGATCGCGGCTGTGACGGTGGCGGGGGTGGCCATGCCGGTGGTGTCGCCCAGGCCCACGCTGACGGCACCCAGGTCGCGGTAGGCGCGGGCGATGCGCGCCACCTGTTCGGGCGGAACGACACCCTCGAACGGACAGCCGAACGCAGTGGCGATGCCCCCTTCGACGGCGATGCCGCTGCCCTTGAGCAGCGTGAACACCGCCTCGAAATCGGCCACAGACTGGTCGATGCCACGGTTCACGTTCTTGCGGTTGTGGGTCTCGGAGGCCGACACGACCGTGTGCACGGCATCCACCCCCGCCTCTGCCGCCCGTTCGGCGCCGCGCAGGTTGGGGATGAGCGCCGATACGACCGATCCCTCGGGCCGGTCGATCCCGGCGATCACATCCGCCGCGTCGGCCAGTTGCGGCACGGCGCGCGGGCTGACGAAGGATGTCGCCTGGATGTGGCGCAGACCTGAGGCGAACATCGCGTTGACGATCTCGATCTTGCGGGCGGTGGGAATGAACGGTCCTACGTTCTGGAACCCGTCGCGGGGGCCCACCTCGCAGACGGTGATTGCCGGGGCATCGGGCATCGGGTGGCTCCTTCGGGCGGGCTGCGCGTTCGGTTCGATACTGACAACATATGCCCGGCCCCGGCAAGGCATCAGAAATGCAACCCGCCGATAAGGCTTGTGTTCCGGGTATGGTTATCCTTTTCTGTGCGGGTGTTTCTGCATTGGGAGGTTCCGGAACCATGTTCATCAACAAGATCGTATCGGCCAAGCTGGCCATCGCCACGGCGGCGATGCTGACCGTCACCGCCGTACCCGTCAGCGCGGCCGAGTGCATCGCGCCGTCCAACCCCGGCGGCGGCTGGGATTTCACCTGCCGCACCATCGGCCGCATCCTGGGAGAACTTGACCTGGTCGAGGGCAATGTCCAGATCACCAACATGCCAGGCGGCGTGGGCGCCGTGGCCTATGCCAGCGTCGCCGGCGAACGCGCCGACGATCCCGACCTGATCGTCGCCACTTCGACCGTGGGCATCACCCAGATCGCTCAGGGCCGCTATCCCGCGCCGATCGACACCATGCGATACCTTGCGATGCTGGGGGCCGATGTGGGCGTGATCGCGGTGGACGACGACAGCCCGTTCCAGACCCTGGCCGACCTGACCGCCGCGATCCTGGCCGATCCGTCCGGCGTCGTGACCGCCGGGTCATCGGGCGCCGGGGGGTGGGACCATATCCGCCTGCTGCTGGTGGCACAGGCTGCGGGGCTTGAGGATCTGACGGCCCTGCGCTGGGTGCAGTTCGACGGTGGCACCGATGCGGTGACGCAGATGATGGGCGGGCAGATCGCCGTGGTCTCGACCGATCTGGGCGAAATCGCGGGGTTCGTGCAGTCCGGCGACATCCGGATCCTGGCCGCGCTGTCCGACAACCCGATCCCTGCCTTCCCCGATATTCCCACGGCGAAAAGCCAGGGGATCGACGTGACCGGGTACAACTGGCGCGGTCTCTATGCCGGGGGCGAAATCTCGGACGAGGCTTATGATTCATGGGTCAGCCGCCTGGAAACGCTGTATAATTCCGACGAATGGCAGACGGCGGCAGTTGAATTCGGCCTGATCCCGATCTGGCGGGGCGGCGCAGATTTCGAGGCCTATGTGCGCGATCAGGAGGCCGTGATGGCCAAGATCTCGCGCGATATCGGCGTTATCAATTGAGTGTAAGGCTGGCCGGCGCCGCGATCCTGGTGATCGCGGCGCTTTATGTCTGGTTGGCGCGCGGCTATACGGCATCGTTCGGAGATGTGCTGGGTCCATCGGTGTTTCCGACGATGGTGGGTATTGCCGCCATCGCGCTGTCGGCGTCGCTGGTGCTGTTTCCCGGCGGCGCGGTGTCCTGGCCCAGCGGATCTCGGATGGTGCGGCAGGCCTGCGCCCTGGCCGCGCTGATCGGCTATGCCGTCTTGCTGAAACCTCTGGGTTTTCCGCTGGCCACGGCGCTGCTGATCATTGCCGTGACACTGGTGCTTGAGGGGCCGCCGCTGACGGCGGTGATCATCGGTGTTGTCGGGGCGCTGTCGCTCTGGGCGCTGTTCGACCAGATTCTGGGGCTGCCCCTGGCGTTCCTCGGGCGATGGTTCGGCTGAGGGAATACCATGGACACCCTATCGCTTCTGGCTGGCGGTTTTGCCGTCGCGCTGACCCCGCTGAACGTGACGCTGCTGTTGCTGGGCTGTTTCGCGGGCACGCTCATCGGGGCGATGCCGGGCCTTGGGCCGGTGAACGGCGTGGCGATCCTGATTCCCCTGACCTTTGCCTTCGGGTTTGATGCCACATCCTCGCTGATCCTGCTGAGTGCGGTCTATTTCGGCTGCATGTACGGTGGGCGGATCAGTTCGATCCTCTTGAACATTCCGGGTGACGAACCGGCGGTGATGACCACGCTCGACGGCTATCCCATGGCGCAGCAGGGGCAGGCGGCGAATGCGCTGGCAATCTCGGGTGTGGCGTCTTTCATCGGGTCCACCGTCGCGGTGGTCGGGCTGACGCTGTTCGCTCCGGTTCTGGCACGCGCCGCCATCCACTTCGGCCCTGCCGACTACTTCGCCCTGTACGTCATGGCCTTTGCCACGATCGGCGGGCTGACGGGTGTCGATCCGCGCAAGACGCTGCTGTCGGCGGTGCTGGGTCTGATGATCGCAACCATCGGGCTGGATCCGGCCACTGGCATCCCGCGCTATACTGGCGGGTCGTTCCACCTGTTCGACGGGATCGATGCCATCGTGGCGCTGGTCGGTCTGTTCGCGATTTCCGAGTTGTTGTTCCTGCTGGAGGACAAGCTGAAGGAACGCAAGGCCGCCATCCGCATCACCACATGGATCCCCGACATTCGCGTGGTGATGGGCACGATGTGGGCCACGGCGCGCGGATCGGTCGTGGGGTTCGTTGCGGGCATCCTGCCCGGTGCGGGTGCCTCGCTTGGCGCGGTGATGAGCTATTCCATCGAAAAGCAGATCAGCGACACTCACGGCACCTTCGGCAAGGGCGACCCCCGGGGCGTGGCTGCGCCCGAGGCGGGCAACAACGCCGCATCGGGCGGTGCGCTGATCCCGATGCTGTCGCTGGGCGTGCCGGGCAGCGGGACAACGGCGGTGATGCTGGCGATGCTGATCTCGCTCAACGTGCAGCCCGGGCCGCTGCTGTTCGAGCGTCAGCCCGAACTGGTCTGGGGACTGGTCGCCTCGCTTTACATGGCCAACGTCACGCTGCTTATCCTGAACCTGCCGCTGATCGGCATCTTCACCCGGTTGCTGGCTATCCCGACATGGGCGCTGATGCCGCTGGTCGTGGCGATCAGTTTCGTCGGGGTCTTCTCGCTGTCGAACTCGACCTTCGATCTGTATCTGATGATCGGTTTCGGGGTTCTGGGCTATGTGCTGCGCAAGCTGGATATCACTTTGGTGCCGCTGGTTCTGGGCCTGCTGCTGGGCACCGACATGGAGAACAACCTGCGCCGGGCGCTGTCGATTTCCGGGGGCGATTACGGGGTGTTGGTGGCCAGCTGGATTTCCATCACGCTTTATATCGCCACGGCAGCTTTCCTTGCGGTTTCGATCTGGCTGAGCCTGCGCGACAAGCGCCGCACTGCCGCGCGCCGGGGGTGAGGGCGTCAGCCTTCGAGGTTCAGGAAGTACGGATCGACCCGGCGCCAGAAGTGCAGCAGGTCGGACGCGCGGGCGGGAACCTGCCCCATCGCCTGAATCGCGTGGATGTCGGCGGCCAGAAGCGCCGCCAGCTTGTAGGCGAAGACGGCAGTACGGGCCGATGCCGCGTCCTTGATCATCTCCTCAAGGTTGGCCGCCGCACAGGTCAGCGCAAAGGCCACCGACAACGCCGGTTCGTTCGGCCATTCCCGCGCCAGCCTCAGCACCAGCCCGCCAATGGCACTCCGGTCGCCTTCGGCAAGGCATCTCACCGCCCGCTCGATCATCATGTCAATCGGGCCGCGAACCATGTCTTACCCTGCACCCAAAACCCGCCCGACCCTAGCCGCCGTTCATGACGCTGAACAGAGACCTCGTTAACAAAGGTTAACAATTGGCGGGGTTCCGCAGGAGGGATCGGCGCCATGCGCGTTGCGGATCGCGGATCGCCCACAGACTCAGCGGGTAACGAGCGACAGGAAGCGGTCGATTTCGGCCAGGTCGATCGACCAGTCGCAAACCAGCCGTGCGGCATGGCTGCCATCCGGGTTGGGTTTGGCATGGTAGAGCGCGCCCGCGTGGCGCAGCCTGTCATGGGCCGGGCCGGGCAGATCGACGAACATCATGTTGCCCTGCACCGGGTGTTTCGGCACGATCCCGGCGGCGGTCACGCCATCGGCCAGGCGCGCGGCCTTCGCATTGGCGGCGCGCGCCATATCAAGCCACAGATCGTCGGTCAGGTAAGCGTGCATCTGGGCCGACAGAAAGCGGTGCTTGGAAAACAGATGCGCACCGCGCTTGCGGCGCAACTCGAACTCCCACGCAAGTGCCGGGTCGAAGATCACCGCCGCCTCGACCCCCAGGAGGCCGTTCTTGGTGCCGCCGAACGACAGGGTGTCGATGCCCAGCCGCCAGGTCATGTCGGCGGGCGAACAGTTCAGCGCTGCGATGGCATTGGCAAAGCGCGCGCCGTCCATGTGGACGGGCAGGTTGTGGCTGCGGGCCAGGTCGCACAGCGCCGAAAGTTCCGACAGGGAATGGAGCGTGCCGGCCTCGGTGATCTGGGTGATCGTCACCGGCCCCGGCTGCACACCATGTACCACGCCACGCGGATGGTGGGCGATGGCGGCGGTCAGGGTTTCGGGCGTCATCTTGCCATGGGGGGCGGCAACCCTGGACAGCTTGGCGCCGCCGGTGAAGAACTCGGGCGCGCCGCATTCATCGACATCGGCGTGGGCACCTTCGGCGCAGAACACCGTTTCCCAGGGCCGGGCCATGGTGGCCAGCAACAGGGCATTGGCTGCGGTGCCGGTGGCGACAAGGTACACCGCCGCCTCGGGCGCCTGAAACAGGTCGCGCACTTGGCGGCGCACCTTGTCCATGATGGCATCGGCGCCGTATCCGGGCGCATAGCCGCTGTTGGCGTCGATCAGCGCCTGCATCACCAAGGGGTGGGCGGGGCCATTGTTGTCGGAGGCGAAGAACATCAGGTCGGCTCCTCGATGATGTGGTCTTCCCAGTCTTCCTCGGGCACTTCGAATTCGGGGATGGTGAAGCCCTGCACCGACACGCCGGCATCATGCACCGACTGGGCGGTGCCGCTGATCAAGGGGTGCCATTTGAACAGTGGCTTGCCCTCGTGCAGCAGGCGATAGGCGCAGGTCGTGGGCATCCAATAGGCGTTTCGGGCGATGTTGCCGGGGGTCAGGGTGATGCATTCCGGCACAAACTGGTGGCGGATGGCGTATTGGCCGCAGCGGCAGGATTCATCATCCAGCAGCCGACAGGCAACACGGGTCAGGGCGACCTCGCCGGTGTCCTCATCCTCCAGCTTGTTCAGGCAGCATTTGCCACAGCCGTCGCACAGCGCCTCCCACTCGGGTTTGGTCATCTTTTGCAGCGGCACGGTTTCCCAGTACCGGCGGCGCAACCCGTCGCGGTTGATCGGGTCAGACATGGGGCGGGGTCGTGTGAGACAGGATCGCGCGCGCCCTGGCGCTGTCGGCGTCCATCTGGGCGATCAGCGCGGCAAGGCTGTCGAACCTTTCCTCGCCGCGCAGGTATTCGACCAGCGCGACCGACAGATGGGTGCCGTAAAGATCGCCTTTGAAATCGAAGAGGTACGTTTCGATGTTGGGCTGGTTCACGCCGAACATCGGGCGCACGCCCAGCGAACTGACCGCCGGATATGTGCCCTTGTGCGGGCCCGACAGCACATCGACCTTGACGGCATAGACCCCGAACTTCGGTGGGTGCAGGCCGGCGATACTCATGTTCGCGGTCGGATACCCCAGATCACGGCCCCGCTGATCGCCCCGGATCACGGCACCCTCGATTCGGTGCAGATGGCCCAGCATGGCGGCAGCGTCACGCGGGCGCCCCTCGCTGAGCGCGGCACGGATGCGGGTGGACGAGACGGCGCCATCGTTGGCCTGCAACAGCGGCGCGATGGTGACGCCAAAGCCCATTTGCGCGCCGAAGGCCGTCAGGTGATCGGCCTTGCCTGCACGGTTCTTGCCAAAGCAGAAATCGGCGCCGACCACGACATGCGACAGGTCTAGCCCGTCGGCGATGACATTCCGGGCGAACTGTTCCGGGGTCAGGGCCGCGAGGCTGCGGTTGAAGGCGATTTCATACAGGCGTTCGATGCCCAGCTTGGCCAGCCGGTTCGCCTTGGCTTCGGCGTTCATCAGGCGGAAGGGGGGGCTGTCGGGGGTGAACACCTGGCGGGGATGCGGCTCGAACGTCAGGATGCCGAGGGGGCGGTCCAGACGCTCGGCATGGGTGCGGGCAATGTCGATGACGGCGCGGTGCCCCTTGTGGATGCCGTCGAAATTACCGATCGCGACGCTGGCGCCGCGATCTTCGGGAGAGACGAACAGATGATCCCGGATGATCCGCATATGCCGGGGATACTGGGGGCGACGGGGGCGTGCAAGCGGTCAGTCGAACTTGCGGCTGGGGGCCAGTACCGTTGCCTCGCCCTTGAGCACCGGCTTGCCGTTGATCGTGCAGCGGGTGTCGAGTTGCACACGGCGGCGCGCATAGTCGATGTCCAGCACCGTGACCTCGGCGCGCACCACATCGCCGGGGCGGACAGGGGCGAGGAATTTCAGGCTCTGGCCCAGATAGACGGTGCCGTGGCCGGGCAGTTGTTCACCGATCACGGCAGAAATCAGGCTGGCGGTCAGCATGCCATGGGCGATGCGGCCCTCGAAGATGGTGTCGCGGGCGTAATCGTCATCGAGGTGGACGGGGTTGTGATCGGTGCTGACCTCGGCGAACAGCGAAATGTCGCGGTCGGTGATTTCCTTGGTCAGATGGCGCATCATCCCGATTTCGAGATCCTCGATGCAGATGGTTCCGCGGGACATGTTGTCGAGCATCCTGAGGCCTTGCGCAATAAACGGACGCATATTAACGTTATCTGGTAACAATATTACTTTTGAGACGCAGAAATCAAGTGACATCTTGGGGGGCGGACGCAAAAGGTGTTGCGCCGCCTGTCGGCGTCGCCGGGGGGGCGCGCTCGAAACCTGCGGTTTCTCGCGCGCCGTGGATATTTGCAGGCAAGAAAGAAGAGCGATCAGCGCAACTGACCCATGGCGTAGGTCGGGGTGGCGGGGGCGGTTTGTAGGAACCGCGCCAGCGCCTCGGGGTCGGGCTGGTGCGAGGTTCGGGTTTCCCCGGCGGCGAGGCCCCCGGTGATGAACAGCGAATCGAGCGCTTCGCCCTGGGCGCCGAGGATGTCGGTCTGGATGCCGTCGCCGATGCACAGGATCCTCTCGTCGGCCACGTCCTGCCCGAGTTCGAGAAGGCGGCGGCGCGCGAGGTCGTAGATTGGCGGATGGGGTTTGCCGAACATCAGGGTTTCGCCACCCATCTCGCGGTAAAGCCGGGCCAGTGCCCCGGCGCACCATTCGCGCTTTTCACCCCGGTCGACGATGATGTCGGGGTTGGCGCAGAGCATCTTGAGGCCCCGGGCGATGGCGGACAGGAAGGTGGGGCGCAGGGTGGCGGGGTCGGCATAGGGGTCGAACGGACCGCAGCACAGGATGCCTGTGGCGTGGTCGAGATCGGTGCGCTGGATCGGGGTGGGATCGGTGACGATGTTGATCGGGTCGAAGAAGACCTCGTCGTGGGGTTGGCCGATGAAATAGACGTTTTCGCCGATGGCGCCCTGAAACATTGCCACGCGGGCGGAATCGCCTGAGGTGGCGATGGCATCCCAGCAGTCGCGGGGGGTGTGGAAGCGTTCGAGCTGTTGCTCGACGCTGGCGCGCTGGCGGGGGGCGTTGGTGAGCAGGATCACGGTGCCGCCCGTCGCCCGGAAGGCGCGCAAGGCACCGACTGCGGCGTCATGGGCGCGGATGCCGTTGTGCAGGCATCCCCAGAGGTCGCAGAAGACGGCGTGGTAATCGGCGGAGATCGTGGCAAGGGAGGGAATGATCTGGGTCATGTTTGCGCTTTGGTTGAGGGCAGGACCGGGGCGCGTCCGTCGCCATCGGCACTTGAACCGATGTCACACCGACAGCGACCCCCGGAGTATTTCTGCAAGGAAGAAACGGGGTGCGGTTTTTCCTAGAGGTTGGGCCGCCACAAGGCCAGAGGGGCAGGGCGATGGACGGGGCGACGACCGGCGGGGCCGTCGGGCAGCAGGGCCCGTTGTGCGGTCGATGGGTCGGTGTTCGCGCTGCCGTGGCGCAGGGGGTGGCGGTGGGGCCGGTGTGGGATGTCCGGCCTGCCATGATGGGGCGCGCGCGCCATGCAGAGGGGACGCGCGCATCGTTGCGCAAGTTGGACAGGGCGACGCCGGGGGTGTCCGCGGCAGCCCGCCGCCATGTCGCAGCCAAGCCAAGTGAGATCGAGGCAGCACATCTTCAGGAGAACGACATGGATCGCAATCCGGAGTCTTATGTGCCGCTGTCGACCGGATTGGCCGAACCATCAGCTCCGCCGCAAGATTGTCGGCCAGCCAAACAGGCGCGAGAACACCGTTCCGCCACCGCGTATCACGGAGTTGCGCCGCGGCTTTTTCGCCAGCAAGGCCGTTGGCCAGAATTTCTTGGACATGAACGCCCCGCCCTTGATTGCCGAGTGGGCATTTCGGTTCTTGCTCACCAGCTTCATCGGCCAGAATTTCTGCGACATGAAAGCGCCGCCGCGGATGGCCGAGGTCCGCGAGCGCGGTTTTGACAGGGTGCGGACACCGACCAGATCGGAAATCGGCCCGCGTTGCAGTTCTTCGGGCTCAGACGGCAAGGTCAGAAAACGGGGATGCTCTTTCAGCACGCTGGGCGCATGATCGGGCAGATCCCGCACATAGATATCGTCCTGTGTCACGCCGACATCTATGGTTTTGCTGCTGCCTGTCACCTCCCGCACGATCCGCGCGGCGCCAAGCGGTTTGTGTGTCGCGCGAACGATCAGCAAGGCCGTGCCGCCCGCCACGCTTTCAGCATAGACCGGGGCGGCATCACGGTGCACCTGTGCCTGCATCAGACGATGCTGGATTTTATCCCTGTCGGTGCCGGTTACGACCTTCAAGGCGCTTTTCGGTAGCCCCTCCGAGGACAGTCTGTCTGCCACAGCATTGGCAGACCGCTCATTGGCATAAAGCCGTGTTATGATTGTCGTCATGATACCTCCACCGGGTTTTGTTCAGGTTCCGTGGGAATTGTCGCACGGTTTTGTGTTGTTTTTTGCCCCCGATCGGCCGGGGCGAGTTGCAGGGCAATGATCGTGGCAAGCAGCAGGAATACGATTTCGATCATGAATACCACATTGTAAGGGGTCGATGCGACCATTGCAGTCTGATCCGAGATTCCGACGATCACGTCGCGCACGATCCCTGCAAGCGCCACGCCGATACCGGCACAGGTTGCCTGAACTGCGCCCCAGGTTCCCAGCGCAAGCCCGATCTGATCGCGCGGCGCGGCGCGCATCGTGGCCGTCAGCGTTGCATGGCCGAAAAGGCCGGCCCCAAGGCCAGTCGCAAAGACCCCGACGAGAAACGCGCCGATTCCGGCGCCCATTGACGACACGATGATCAGGGCAAAGCCAGGAATGCCGATGAAGGCACCGATGCGGGCAAGCCTGACGGGCGATCCGCCTTGGCCGAGCACGTTCGAGGCAATACCGAACCCGATCAAAGACCCCAGCGCCAGCAGCGCCGTCAGCTTGGTTGTCTGCGCCACGGATAGACCAAGGGCCTGCCCGCCGTACGGTTCCAGCAGCACATCCGCCATGCCATAACCGAAGGTGCCAAGGCCGATCACCGTGATCAGCCGCACTGTTCCGGGCTGTGCGATCAGCCGTTCCCAGGCCACTTTGAACTGTAACGGCTTGGCGATTTTCATCTGCCGCGCACGGTTTCTGTCGCGGGGTTCCTGCTTCCACATCGCCAACAGGTTCAGTGCGGCGGTCACCACGGCCGTGCCCTGTATCACCTGGATCAGGCGCCCGGGC
>Ga0105054_10006776_pt1 | contig 15867 bp, 17 predicted proteins | sample BON02_FD_78091 | JGI IMG/M metagenome (GOLD analysis project Ga0105054, IMG submission 78091) | Freshwater microbial communities from Lake Bonney liftoff mats and glacier meltwater in Antarctica - BON-02 (megahit assembly) | ecosystem: Environmental > Aquatic > Freshwater > Ice > Glacier...
AACCGGGAGTTTTAAGTTTTAAAATTTTTGTTTTGCAACTTAAAATTAGAAAAACTTTTAAACTCCCACCTTTTATCATTTTGGAAGGGAAAGGGAATGATGCCCCGATTTTGTCACGCACTCCAATGGTTTATCGGTAAAATACCAAAGAGTGAGCGGGAAAATAAAGATAAACATGATGGCACCTTCTTTGGAAAACATCGCAATCCCGTAGGCGACCAAAGCTGCGATCATCCATCCCGTTTCGTTTTTTTCAAGATGACGCCACAGCCCGTACATGGCCAAAGTACCAAACAACAAGGCCATGATCTCGTCGCGGCTTTTGATGTTGCAGACCACTTCTGTGTGGATCGGGTGTGCGATAAAAAACAACACCGCCATGGCCGTGATGGCCGGGGCATAATTCACCAGGATTCTGCGCCAAGTGATCCAAAGCGCCCAACCGGTTGCAGCGTAGAGCGCCACGTTCATGAAGTGGGAAATGAAGGGTTTGTCGGGAGAAACTTGCCATTCAAACGCAAACATGGCCAGCGGAATCGGTCGGTATAAGGAGCCGGGGCTGTTCCAGGTGCCAAATCGGTATTCGGTGCTGAATATGATGCCGATGTTTTTCAAGCCGCCCTTTACCACCCAGTTGTCTTTGATGGAAGAATAGTCATCCAGGGTGTAATAGTGGCCGAAAGTATTGACATACAACAGAAAGCCAAGGGCTGCGGCGATCAGTCCGACCCAAGCTGCGGTTTTGTCGAGTTGCATACCCGCTGCACTGTAAGTACTGCCGCTACCTGACTTTTTGTTTGGGGGAGGAGCAGTCTGTTGGCGGGCTTGTTTCTTTTTTGACATCGTAAGGCCGTATTTTGCGGGCAAACCTACGTGGAATCCTTGAAAAAACAACAGGGATGGCCCAGTAAAAATACCGTTCAGTTGGAAAGAAAAACGAGAAAACGCTTACCAAAGCACCCGCACTGTTTCAATTTTGCGGTCGCTGACCAATTCCAGCACAAAGGTTTTGTCGCCGATACGCAGCCGCGCACCCTGTTGTGGAATGGTTTGGGCATGGCTGACGATGTAGCCAGAAATGGTATTATAGGTACCCGGTGGAATGTCAATTTCGGGGTACCTTTCGTTGATGTATTCTACATCAAGGCGGCCAGAGAAAAGGTATTCGCGCGCATCAATTTTAGCTTCGATGAACTCTTCCTGGTCGTGCTCGTCGTCAATCTTGCCGAATAATTGCTCCAACACATTATCCAGGGTTACGAGCCCGGCGACACCGCCATACTCATCGACGACACAAGCAATGTACGTTCTGTTCTTTATAAACTTGCTCAGCAGGTCATTCACCTGAATCGATTCCGGCACGTAGGTAATGGGCATGACGATACTGCGGATGTTGCGCGGGCTAGCAAACATTTGCTGAACATGCACATAGCCCATGGTTTTATCAATTTCCCCATCGGTCACCAAAATCCTGGAGAGGCTGCTTTCGACAAATTGTCGCCGCAGTTCTTCCACGGGAGCTTCAACATCAATGTGTACAATTTCAGTCCGTGGCACCATGCAATCGTGGGCGCGGATCTGCTTGAGCTGCAACGCATTTTCGAGCAATTCCATTTCCAGCTCTTCTTCACCTGGCACACCGCTGGCGTTTTGCTGCACCAGGTATTCGAGCAGGGCAGCATCCTCGTCTCCGGGTGAATGCTTGTATACCTTTTTGAATACCAGGCTTTTGAAGAGGAATAGAATAAAGAAAAACACCAGCACTGCAGTCATTGGCGCCACCCATCCAGCCCCAAAAACAAAACCCAAAAACGGCAGCAAGCTCAAACCACCAAATACCGCCAGGACGACCAGCAATAAGGTCGCCACGAAGCTGTGGTTGCCGAGCCGCAAGGCCGCTGACCAATCGAACCCTTTTTGTGAAGTTGTTTCTACCATTATTTCAATTCATTTATTTGATCCACTTTGATACGGCCTTTGGGCACCAAAATTTTCCAGTAAGAAAAATCCTGTTCTGCTTCCAGGCCGTAGCCGTATATTACTTCACCGGGCTTGGTGACTTTTACAAATTTTTCGGTGCGCACCTTGCCCGATTTTTCATCCCAAATAAGCTCCTCCGTTTCAAGTTTTTCTTGTTTTACGGTAACAAATACCACGCTGTCGCGGGCCGTAATCAGGCCTTTTTCTTGCTGCCGCACTGCTTTCTTAGCCGTCAAGGTACTCCGCACGGAAAGGTCTGACTCTAAAAAATCGATCCTGATACCCGATGGAAACTCCTGCCGGGCGTTTTCCCGGTCATTAAAATTGTACAATACCGGCCCCGTAACCCGCACGCGTACCACCGCGCTATCGGAGTACAATATCTCCACGTCCTTGGCCACTTCCATCGCCACATCATCCTGGGTTATGACCTGCCGCGTTTCCTTGCTCGGATCCTCACAAGCAGCAAACATAAGTCCCAGCACCAACACTACACCCCCCAGCGAACCAAAAACCTGAAACTTGAAACCTTTGAAACCTGAAACCGCCTGTTTCATACCATCATCCGTTTTAACCCAAACCGAAACAGCAACAAGAAACCAACAACAATGATAAACAGCCAATAAACCGGCACATATACCCAGGCGACCAAATGCAGCCGATCCAAGAAATACATCAACACAATTATGGAAGCAATCATCAGCATCAGGTCAGACAGTTTGCCAAAACCGGGAATATGCTCGTAGGCTACGTTGCGCCGAATGATGCTCAGCGTAGCAATCATAGAGCCAATGGGCAACACCTGGGTGAGCAAGTTTACATTGTAAATGCTGCCCCCGCCTTCGAAAAGGAAAAGATAGACACCCAATGTCGCTGCGAAAATGCCCGGAATACACACCAGAAATACCATAGCGGTGTATAAGTATTTCCAAGGGCTTAAATGCCCGTCGCCTTTAGCAATAAACCCAGCCAACAAAGCCACGATCGGCATTAATAAAAAATAAGCCACCACCATGTTGGGGTTGACGGAGAGGTAGTCGAAGAGTTCGCGTAGCGTCATGGAATGGTTGTTCGTTGATAGTTGTTAGTTGTTCGTTTCCGAGCGTTTGGTCATTTCGTTGTTTGTTGTTCGTTCCCTCACCTTGAGTTGTCCTGCTGTAAGCATCAGTCCACGTATAAAGCGCTGAAAGCACAAATGTAGCAGTAACCCGGTCTACTCTTCCCCTTTTTACATGGACGGTTGCTTACAGCATGACAACTCAAGGTAATGGTAAAGCGTGGATTCTTTGGAGACAAGCCATTAGAGATCGACGATTAGTTCCGATATTCACGTTTTCTACCCGGCTTCCGTCGTGAATGCCAAGAGTTCGAAAACGAACAACCATCAACTAACAACTATCAACTAAGTTTCGGCAAAAATAGCGTTCGTGACTGAAATCAAAGCCCAATATCTCGAATTCTGTGCAAGTGGCTATGTTCCCATGCACCTACAGCCTTGGTGGCTTGATGCGGTATGCTTGCCTGAGCACTGGGGTGTAGCGCTTGCTATGGATGGCCGCGGATCGGTTATTGGGGCTCTGCCCTGGTACAAAAAAGTGCGCTGGGGACTTCCTGTTCTACAAACGCCCCCTTTCACAACGTATGCGGGCCCTTGGTTGTGCTACCCTACCGAGCCCAACTTTAAGTTGCAAAGCCACTACGCTTTTGAAAAAAAAGTGTGTACTGAGCTGATCCAACAATTACCAAAATATGCTTTTTTTCTTCAAAATTTCCGCCCGGAACTGTTGAACTGGCTCCCGTTTTACTGGGAAGGCTTCCACCAAAGCACCCGTTACACCTATATATTTGATCAGACGACAGACCTTGCAACGATAACGGCGGGCATGAAAAACACGCTGCGCAGCGATTTGAAAAAAGCGGCCAAGCTGGTTGGATATCAACAAGAAAACGATGCCTGGGAAATCGTATTCCAACTCAATGCCGCGTCTTTTCAGCGAAAAAAACGGCGGCAGCCATACGATAGCGCCACTTTTAAGCGGCTGCATTCCACCTTGTATAATCGACAACAAATGGCCTGTTTTTTGGCGCGCGACGCTGTCTCAGGAGCACCCCATGCAGGATTGTACCTGGCTTTTGATGACAAGCAGGCGGTAGTGCTACTCACAGGAATTGCCACAGAGCACAAGTCCAGTTGTGCTATTTTCGGATTGTTTTTTGAAGCACTTAAATTTTGCCGTGAACGAGGCCTAAGTCTTGATTTTGAAGGTAGTATGGAGCCTGGCATCGAACATACTTTCCGCGCTTTTGGGGCCAGACAGCAGCCGTATTTTCAGGTTTGGAAGGCAAAGAATAGGTTTTTGGAAATAGCTTTTCAATGGAGTAGATAGTGGCGTGCTGGAGTTCTACCAAACTGGCAAAGCAATTGCTCCTGTTTTATTTTCATATTGAAGCCCGCCTATACGAAGATAAGTAAATACGTTACTCCAACAAAATTATTAATTATTCCTTTTTAGCCCTACCATTTTGACGCAATCCCCAAATAGCCCTTGGAAAGGGAAATATGATTTTGTGTTTTGAATCTCTTTTTTGTTTCGTGAGCCTGAAGGCTCTCGTCCAGACCGCGTGAACGCGGTGCTACCGGCGCTCCGTGGGTGCATCCGTTTTGATGGTAGCGTGCAAATGAATGGAGCGGCGCTGCCAAATCGCCTCAAATACCCAAGTAAACGGGTGCTATAGTCAATACCTACAAATTCCAGCCCATCACCCAAGCCACACATACTTCAAGCTGAATGCACCCACAGAGCGCCGGTAGCACCGCGTTCACGCCAATGTCGTAGATTTGCACCCTCATTCATCGATTATCTTCCATGAAAAACACATGCGCCTCACCATCGTCCAATCATCCCTAACCTGGGAAAACCCAGCCGCCAACCGGCATGCTTTTTCCGAAAAACTGGCGCACCTGCGCGGGAATGCGGATCTGATTGTTCTCCCGGAAATGTTCACCAGCGGATTTTCCATGGATGCGGCCCGGCTTGCTGAATCCATGGACGGCCCTACCGTGCAGTGGATGCTGGCAACTGCCGCCGAGCTTAATTCAGCTGTCACAGGTAGTTTTATTTGCGTTGAAAATAACCAGCATTACAACCGTTTACTCATCGTATTCCCCAATGGAGCGTACGAGTATTATGATAAAAAACACCTCTTTGGACTGGCCGGGGAGCATGCGCATTTTGCTTCAGGCAACAAAAAGTTGGTGTTTGAATGGAAGGGGTTTCGGATATGTCCACTGATTTGTTACGACTTGCGCTTTCCAGTTTGGAGTAGAAATACTCCATCGCAACCTTACGACCTGTTGTTGTATGTTGCCAACTGGCCAAGCCGGCGCGGGCATCATTGGCGCAGTCTACTTGCGGCCAGGGCCATTGAAAATCAGGCTTTTGTGGCTGGAGTGAACATATTTGGAACCGATGGAAACGGCCACGATTATAGCGGGGACAGCGCCATATATGATTTTTCTGGGCAGCAGATTGTCCAGATTTCCGGGAAAGAAGGTTTGTTTAGCACCGAAATTTCTATGGCGGATTTACAACAATACCGCCTGCAATTGCCCTTTCTTTCAGATGGAGATGCGTTTGAATTGGTGTAAGATGATTTGAAAAAATTTTATTTCAAAAATTTTGTTTTACAAATCCCCTTTTTACCTTTGCCACGAGCTTGCGCTTCTTTCAGCACTTTCTTCGTGGCTTCTTTCTAATCTTTTCTACATAATCAATAGCCCTTTGCAAGCTTTTTAGGTTTTACCCCAAGTTAAACCTAACCAATCTTTCACTCACAGCGAACTCTTTATGAGCGTGTTTAACCCCGAGCACGAGTTGTAACAAACGTAACATGACTGAAACAATTCCTTCCAATGCAGGTTCAACCGAGCCTTCCTTACGACCCTATCTACCATTCCTTATCCTCTTTCTTACCGCTTTTGTCACGTTTTCTTTTAAAACAGTCAACAAAGCTCCTGCCGATCGGGCAAACGACGTCGAAATGATGCAATTTCGCGCAGACGTCACAGGTTACGCACAAAATTTTACGGGTCTTCGTTATCGCAGTGCGGGCTATTCCCCTAAAACGGGTTTTGACTGCTCCGGTTTCACCAGTTACATCCTCGACGAATTTAGCGTAAAAGTTTCCAGGAGCTCCCGCACACAGTCGACACAGGGCTTAAAAACTTCTTTAAAAGATGTGCTTCCCGGCGATTTAGTCTTTTTTGGTGGCCCTGGCCGCATCCAACACGTCGCCATGGTGGTTGAAAATACCCCGGAAGGCGTTTTCTGTGTGCACAGCACCTGTACCCGCGGCATTATTGTAGAAAATATCTCCACCTCCAAATACTGGAAACCTAAAATCCTATTCGCACGAGATGTGATTACCGGACTGGCGATTTGAGCGCCGTCAAAACAAAACGATTAACCACGAAGCGTACAAGCGTCATTCCATTTTTTGGGATGACGCTTTTTTTTGAGGGCTAGGGGACTATTCGAGCGTTAGTGGCGGCCTCATAAGTCCCATCGGGACTTTATCTTTGTAGCAATGTCAAAGAAGATCGCACCCGTTCCATCGGAACGGTATCTTCAACGCAATTGTACCGTTCCGATGGAACGAAAAATTAATGTTATTTCCTGGTCTACAAAGGTTACGTCCCGAAGGGAGCTATGAGACAGCCACTTCGCCAAGAAATTCGAAATAAAGTTTGGCAACATTTTCAATAGTAGGACTTTTGACACAACCCCGATAGCCTTTTGGTCGATTTTTCATCGTCTGACCAATAAGTATACACAAACGCCGCCTTTCATCGACCTTATCCTGTTGGCGATCAGGCTAACAAGCAACGAACCCGTCGTGTTCGTTGTGTCATGGTCTGAAAAAAAGATCTTGTATGGGGGGGGCCTAAAAGCCTTACTTTTTAAAGCCCGGCGCAACAACAATTTCTTTCGACCCAGGCGTGTAGACATAAAAGCCTTCTCCGCTTTTAGAACCCAGTTTCCCGGCCATCACCATGTTTACCAATAGGGGACACGGCGCATATTTGGGATTGCCAAAGCCATCTTGCAGCACCCGAAGAATAGACAGGCATACATCCAAGCCAATAAAATCGGCCAATTGCAGCGGCCCCATTGGATGGGCCATGCCAAGCTTCATCACGGTATCAATTTCTGCCACACCGCTGACGCCCTCAAAAAGTGCATATACAGCTTCGTTGATCATGGGCATCAGGATACGGTTGGCCACAAAACCGGGATAGTCGTTTACTTCCACGGGGTCTTTGCCCAGTTTGGCGGACAAAGCCATTATTTGGGCACAAGCAGCATCGGAGGTGGCGTACCCGCGAATCACTTCTACCAGCTTCATCACCGGCACCGGGTTCATAAAGTGCATGCCAATCACCTTTTCCGGCCGCTTGGTCACTGCCGCAATCTGGGTGATGCTGATGCTGGAGGTATTGGTGGCCAGTACAGCGCCAGGCGGAGCGTACTGGTCCATGTCGCCAAAAATCTTGAGCTTCAGGGCTACATTTTCGGTGGCAGCTTCCACGACAAGATCAGCATTGGCCACACCTTCTTTGAGGTCGGTCATGGGATGTACGCGGCGCAAAGTGGCCGCTTTATCCGCTTCTGTGATGGTTCCCTTGACCACCTGGCGGTCAAGGTTCTTCGCAATGGTGGCCAAAGCTTTGTCGAGTGCCGCTGCGGCAACATCCACGAGGGTTACTTCAAAGCCGTTTTGGGCGAATACGTGCGCGATGCCATTGCCCATGGTGCCACCGCCTATAACTGTTATGTTCTGCATCTTAAGAAGGTTTCAGGTTTCAAGGTTTCAGGTTGTGCTTCGAGGGCACATCCTGGAGAAGGGGGGCAAAAATAGTGGAATATATGAGCTTTGTTGAAGGGAAAGCCTGGTTTTTGTGGCTCGTGCCTGCATTTTAAATTATGGGCGGGTGTTCTCCGATAAGAAACAGGATTGCACGAAGGTTGCAGACTTCTTTTCTGTTTAGTTTCAAGGCTTCAACAGTGGCTCTGCCTGTGGGTGTTAAGCCAACAATTTCAAGAAGACTTGTGTCCCAACAGAAATGGTCTGACAAAATGTGCTCGACCGAAAATTTTGTAATAGAAAAAGCTGATGGGGTTCGGCAATATTCACAAATGTGCCCTGCTCTTTGGGCAACAGAAGTTTTAATTTTGTTTGATATGGATTCAGCCATTGTGTAATGGCATGAGACCAAGCTGATTCATCAATATCTGCGGTGTAAGTTTTCGCAATTCAGCAAGTTTGATGATATACTGAAGCCGCTCCACATTATATTTTTCAACAATTGGAACAAGGCTAAGCAAAGTCTCATACTCCGATGGAGTAATAGTTCCTAAACGTCTTTTTTCGCTAAACAAGGCATATTGCGCTGTAGTATTTGATGGTAGTTTAGCATAAATTTTTTCTATCAAATTATTCTCTTCTTCAGATAAAACTGGAGCAATACGTTTTGCACGGAGCGGCAACAATTCTTTAAAAAAGGATTCGAATTCGTTAGCCCCTAATCGGGAAGCGCTGTCAAGCAAGTCCGGAACTGTCAACGGTGGATTCATAGCCAAATGATTGAAATATAAAATATCATTGTTTGAGGAGAAAAATAAGCTTGACTCGAATTAATCTTGTTTTCTATAGCTTAACAACCTAAGAGACAAAACATCCTTAAACCCGAATAACAAAAGCCCCAAAATACGAACCCTTAACCTGAAACCCGAAACTTTGAAACTTGAAACCTTGAAAATTGAAACCTGAAACCTGAAACCCTATTTTTTCCACGTGAGCATCGCCGCCGGCGTAATTCCCAGCGTCGGGTGCCACTCCGAGCCAACATCAATAGAAATACCGTTTTTCAGCTTTAAGCCAAGTCCGAAAGTCATGCGCGCCACCTTTCCTGTCCTGGTGCCAGCACGGATGGCCACCATCGGCGAAGGGCGATATTCAATGCCCACTTTTACCTGGGTTGGCCGTTCAAGGTCTTTCTCCGTTTCAAGTGCCAGAAAAAATAGTTCAGAAGGTTTCCAGGTCGCGCCCACGCGCACGACAGTTGGCAGCAGGTCGTCACCGATTTGCTGTTGGAATGGGTTTTGAATTCTACCAGCAATCCATACCTGGGGCAATGCTTGCGCCAATACGCCCAAGCTGAAAGATGCCGCAGTGTTGGAACCGTATTCCTGGGCATTGTTGTGCAGCACATCTGCCGAACCACCGAGATAGAATTTTTCGCCCAAGCGCCGACCGTAAGAGAGTTGGAATCGTTGTTCCGCATACAGATCCGTGCCGGAGTGGAATATCCCTACCCCTACCCCACTGGAGCTGCCCAGCCCAAAAACACCTTGGATTTGAGCCGATTGCCATCCAGCAATTGAATAGGGAATGGCGCTGCTTGCAAAAACACCGAGTTTCTTTTGTAGGCCAAGTTGCGCTTCATTGGCAAGCCCTGTTGAAAAGTTAGGCACCGCAACCGTGGCACCGCCCATGCCCATCGCTGCGGCATTGTCAAATGGGCGCATGAAGACTTGGGCGTTGCTTGAAAAGGCAAAAAGCAAAAAGCAAAGGGCAAAGGGCAAGTTTGCAAAAGGCAAAGGGTGAGGGGCAAGGGTGGGTTGGTGGCGCATGGTGTGGTGATTTTGGCGCAAGTTAGCGGTCGAAGCCGTTTTGTTGGGCTATTTTCTCATAAAACAGTCCAGCATCGGTCATGCTGCGTTCCATGGTGTCAAAATCGACGCGGACGAGGCCAAAACGGTAGGTAGGGCCCAGGTGCCACTCAAAATTGTCCCAGGTGCTCCAGTGGATGTAGCCTTGAATATTTACGCCTTCAGCTATGGCCTGGTGGCAAACGGATAAGTAATCGCAAATGGCATTGATGCGCTGCTGCTGGTCGTCGGTACAGATGCCGTTTTCCGTGACGATAATGGGCTTGCCATATTTGTGGTGGAAATCGCGAATCACCTTGCCGAAAGCTTCGGGACGATAGCCCCACATGCGGTCGTGGGGAATTTGCCGCTTTTCCAGTGCCGCTTTTCGCGTGATGGCATCTATCGGAAATGGGTCGAACAGCATGTAGGCGTAATAGCTTAGGCCCCAGAAGTCGCATTTTTTAAAAGGTCGGGCTGCGCGGGTCATAAACCACCAGCGCACAAAAGCTGCGGCCATTTTACCCAAAAGGTTGGTGCCTTCAAAACAAGCCGTGTTCAGGGAAATACCAATGGGCGCTTGGGATTTTTCGCGGATCATGTCAAATGCGATGTCGTGGGCGCGGCCCATATTGTCCAATACCAAATTGGCCGTAAAATACTTACCTTTTTTCCGGGGCGGGAAATTGCCCAGCATAAAAGCGTTCATGGCGTACACATTCGGTTCGTTGAAGGTGTTCCAATAGTGCACGTATGCGCCAAAGTGCTTGAGGCACTGCCGCACAAAATCCAAGTACAGGGGAATGTTGTCTTCTTTGGTCCAGCCGCCGCGCTGTTCAAACCAGTTTGGGTGGGCGAAATGGTGCAGGACAAACATCAACCCTACCCCGTTTTTTTGCAGTTTTTGAAAAAACGCGGAGTATTCTTCCACGACTGTGGCATCAAACTTGGCGTTTGGTTCACTTTGAAGCCGTCCCCAATCAACACCGCAGCGGTAAATACTACCCAGTCGGACAATCAAATCGGCATCTTCCATGCGGTGCAGCTCATGGTCGGTGGTGCGTTCAAAAACATAACCATCCAGGGCTTTTTGGCCGCGCCAAGAATGATTGGTGGCCGTTTCTACTTGCGCCGCAGCGGTAGAAGTACCCCAAAAAAAGTTGCTGGGAAAAGTGTATCGCTGATTTGAAGTCGTATCTGGTTTCGACATAACGATTCAATACAGTTTAATCCATTACCTGGTACATCTCCGCACCCGCTTCCCGATACGAAATGGCCCAAAGGCCGCAAGCAGTTATCACGCCATTGATCAAAATGGTCAAAAAGCCTACGTCAAGCCAGCTTTTGCAAGACATTTCAATCACCCAAGTTAGAAAAGGAGCCGCTATACAGACAGCAGGCACGTAGCGGTCGCGAAGCCGCATGTTGGTGAACAAGCCAAACATGAACAAGCCCAGGAGCGGCCCATACGTGTACCCGGCAATCTTAAATATCAAGTTGATCACCGCATCATTGCTCAAAACATTCAGAATCAGTATGATAACGACAAATGCCAGCGAGAAGCCCAGGTGCACCAAGGTTCGCTTTTTTCGTTGTGCCGCCTCAATTTTCTCGTAATACGCAATACGATCAGCTTCATAAGCAAACTGCCCTTCTACGGATGCGCCTTTTTCAAAATTCAGAAAATCGATACAAAAACTGGTGGTAAGCGCTGTCAGGGCCGAATCGCTGCTGGCATAGGTGCTGCCGATCAAACCCAAAATAAAGAAGATACCGGCGGCAGTGCTCAAGTGGTTGAAAGCAATTTGCGGGTAGAGCAAATCGGTACGCCCAGGCACCTCAATACCGATGGAACCCGCGTACAGGTACAACAGCGCACCGAGCACCAGAAACAAGAAATTAATGATAATCAGGTAGATAGAGAACACAAACATGTTCTTTTGGGCAGAGCGGATGTCTTTGCAGGCCAGGTTTTTTTGCATCAAATCCTGGTCGAGGCCCGTCATGGTAATAGCGACCAGGGCACCGCCCACAAACTGCTTGACAAAATGGTTGGGGTTGCTCAGGAAATCATCGAAAAAGAAAACTTGTCCGTAGCGGCCGCTGGCAATGTTGGGAATGATGTCGCTGATACCCATGTTCAATGCTTTTCCGATGGTATATACCGTGAAAAACAAGGCCGCCAGGAAAAAGGTGGTCATGATGGTGTCCGTCCAGATGATGGTTTTTAAGCCCCCTTTGTAGGTATAGGAATAGATCAGGGCCAACATGATCACGACCGTGATCGGGAAAGGCACGCCGAGCGGTCCGAAAACGAACATCTGCAACACACTGGCTGCCAGGAACATACGCGCTGCGGAGCCTAGGGTACGGGAAAGCAGAAAGAACGCCGAGCCTGTTTTGTACGACCAATGCCCGAAGCGTTTTTCAAGATAGCCGTAAATGGAGGTGAGGTTCATTCGGTAGTACATGGGCATCAGCACGGTGGCGATGAACAGGTAGCCCAGCAAATAACCCAGCACCATTTGCATGTAGGAAAAGGCCATGTTCAGCCCCGTGCCGCCGACCTTACCCGGTACGCTGATAAAGGTGACCCCACTGATGCTTGTGCCGATCATGGCATAGGCCACCACCCACCATGGCACCTTGCGATCGGCCAGGAAAAAGCCCTTGTTCCCCACATTGTTGCGACTTGTGTACCAGGCCACACCGAGCAGCATCGCAAAGTAAAGCAACAAAACAACCAATACGAGAGCAGGAGTAAGATGCGCCATGAACAAAGTCGGAAAATGGCCTGGAATAAACGCCCAGGGATTAGAATCGCGGCAAATCTACGTGAAAAGCTCGTTCTATCACGGAAAGCCGGAAAAAACTGACAAAATCCTGGTGCCGCATCCGTTTTTTTCAAAAAAATACAGCCGCCCTCGCATGGGAGAACGGCTGTATTTATTAATTTGATAATTATCAAATTTGATAATGTGATAATTATTCAGCGTTTGTGCTTGTTTTTGGCTTTTGGATAGTTTAAGGAGTGCATATCCTTAAGCTTATGCTTTGGGAGCAGTACGGTCTTTTGAGATGTCTACTTTTACGGGTTTCTCCACCTTGGTGGTAGAAGGTTCGGTCATTTGGGAATATAGCACGGCACCGAGAGAGAGGTGGAGGCCTATGGCGAGCACGACTGCGTAGGAGCGGGCTCGGCGTTCATTTTTTTCAGTTACGTAATTCATGGCGGAAAGTTTTATTGGTTTAGTGAAGTTTTGCTGCTTAATTGACAAACAGTATAAAACGTAAACGTTAGGAGCAAAAAAAATAGTTTCCGATGGCGTGAAAACATTTGTTAAAAAAATCATAAATAAAAAATGGCACAGAAGACGTCTTCGTGTTTTGTCCATAAAAACTCAGGGGACGCGCCGCAGGGCAAGCGCATGGATGCAGCATAGCAGCGTCCGCTTTTTTGCTTCATAATATTCATGCGTCTGCCTTGGGGGAGGCTTCGGTAGCACCGCGTTTACGTCAATGTCGTTGACTTAATGCCTCGGAGAGGCCAAACGTTTGTAGAAATCATTGGCAGCCAATATTTCCAGGCCTCGGAGAGGCCCAACATTTGTTTGGCAATCAACATATTGTATAACGTTAGACCTATACCGAGGTCAAATAAAATCCGCATGAAAAAGCAACAAACCTTGGGCTTCTCCCAGGACTGAATCCTTAAGTGAACGACATTGGCGTTCACGCGGTCTGGACGAGAGCCTTCAGGCTCACGGAACTAACAAGAGAATCAAAATACAAAGCCATATCTCCAAATTCAATCCCCGTGAATCAACTACCACTTGAATTCCCGGTATTGATGCGAAAAATACCCGGCGCGCGCTGGATTCCCGAGCAAAAAGCCTGGTTGGTCTTGCGCACTGCGGAGCACTTCGCCCTACTCAAATCGTTGTTTGGGGAAGAAAATGTTGCCATTTCTCAAAATAGTTTTGACGGCCACACAGCTTCTGGGCCTGCTGTGCCAGCCAGCGTTGTTGCTGAATCAAAGCAGAAGGCAGCACCAACTGGTCAGCAGGAGCGGCAAGGGTACAAAAATGTATTTCGGGAGGCAGAGCCTTCAGAAACAAGCCCCTCAAAGGACTTTGGCAACCCAACATCCCAAATAACCGATCATGCTGATGATCAAGTAGTGGTACAATATTGTGCGGACAAACCAGATCGAGTATTTGTCCAAGTGCCCGGCCACCGCAAGGATTGGAAGACTTTTTTAAACGATACACCAGGTAAATGGTGACATTCAAAAGAAAAGTTGTGGAGCGTCCCGCTTACGCAAGCGATTTTCAAGGCATTTCAGGAATTTTTCAAGGACAGGCTTATTCTTGACCGCGAAACGCCTGTGGTGTTGGAAATATCAGATGCTGTAACCAATGTAAAATTTGAGAAGCGAGCGGATAAGATCACGGTGCACCTGCATCCAGACAATGCGGAATCCTGGTGTTTGGATTTGCCTGGAGCTATGATACCAACACATTTAAGCACGGTGAAAAACATCCATGGTCGGCGCTGGAACTCCACGTATTATATTTGGGAGGTACCTGCGACGAAGCTGACAGTTCGGTTTTTGGAGAAGTATTTGGGAGATGTGGCGGTATGGAGGTTTAAGCCTGGGGATGATCTGCCGGAGCGGTTTGTCCAGCCAGAAACCAATACCCCAAGGCAAAAAACGGAAAATTTCGTGCCTGCCAGGTATGAGAAGGCTGTTGTTGAACTAGAGCAGGTGCTCATGCTAAAGCGGTATAGTTGGCGGACGATAAAGAGTTATAAGAATTGTTTTCGGCAGTTTATCCGGTATTATGATGATATGGAGCCGAGTCAGATTAGTAGTCAACAAATAAACAACTACCTCGCGATGATGATTCGAGAAAGAAGCATCAGTGTTGGGCACCAAGGCCAAATCATGAGTGCGATTAAAATGTTTTACCGAGCTGTTGTCAATCAGCAGGAGAAAGTGAACCACATGTATCAGCCCAAGAAAAAGCAACAACTGCCAAATGTTTTGCTGGAGGAGGAAGTCACAGCACTTTTAAGATCAGTGGACAATCTTAAGCATCGCTGTATCCTGATGCTGATATATTCTGCTGGATTACGGCTCGGAGAACTGATCAATTTGCGGCTCAACGATTTACAACCTGCCCAGAACAGGCTCTTTGTCAGAAATGGGAAAGGTGGGAAAGACAGGTGCACCATACTTTCACCGAAGGTATGGGAACAGCTACAGGAGTACATCCAGCTTTACCGCCCAGTGGAATGGGTATTTGAAGGGCAAAATGGCGGGCAATACAGCGAAAGGAGTGTTCAAGAAGTTTTTTCACAGGCCAAGATGCGATCGATGATAAATCCTAGCGCTACAGTGCACACACTTAGGCATTCATTTGCCACACATTTGCTGGAAAAAGGCGTGGATCTTCGATATATCCAGGAATTACTCGGTCACGCTAGTAGCAAAACGACGGAAATTTACACCCATATCACCAAAAATGGCTGGGATAAGATCAAGTCACCGATTGATGATTTGAAATTTTGAGCAGAGTCAAAGATAAATTTGGTAAATGGATTTTAGCAATTATCTTTGCTCGGGTAAAATGTAAATGTTAGGTTTTGAGCCAAGGGAGTGCTCCCATAGCGAACATTCCCGCAACGAACGACCAAGTAAAGTACGGTAAGTTGTTAATGGCGTTAACAAAACATGGGACTTGGGATGGTCGTAAGTTGTCGGTAAACCCGTAGTTCTTTGCAACAAGAAAAAAAATATAAAAAATGAAAAAAAAATTTATGATCTACGTTTTCATAACGGTAATTTTTGGACTGTTGCAAGTTTGGCTTGCTTGCTTCATCTTATTTTTGAAAAAAGTGGATTTTTCCATTATTGATATAATAAAAGACGGAGGTTTATTTTTCTTCGCTTCCTCATTGACAGTCAGTAGTTTTATCAACCACAGAAAAATATTTTCGAGTGTCAAATATGATGAAATAATTTGGTCGTTTTCATTTGTAGTATTTATAATAGACTTGTTGCGGTGAGAATAAGAGAAATGAGTAGCTTTAGGGCAAAAAGCAAACATGGAGAATTTTTCATACCCCAAGAACAACCGAGAGTGGCGGGCGACCACAGGAATGGACGAGC
>Ga0105054_10006779_pt1 | contig 15866 bp, 9 predicted proteins | sample BON02_FD_78091 | JGI IMG/M metagenome (GOLD analysis project Ga0105054, IMG submission 78091) | Freshwater microbial communities from Lake Bonney liftoff mats and glacier meltwater in Antarctica - BON-02 (megahit assembly) | ecosystem: Environmental > Aquatic > Freshwater > Ice > Glacier...
CGCCAGCCAAAACAACCCTGACCGAACCGCCTCGCCGGCGAGATGACCAGAGGCACGACCCGATCGTCGCACCTCTTCAGTAAACCTGTCCCTCCTGACGGTTCTTCAACAGCCTGCTAGAGCAAATCACCTTCATGCGGAATCGCTTCGCGATTGCGCCTGAAGGTTTGAATTTGCTCTGTCTCGTTGATGTAGAGCGGACGCGGTGCCGGCCGGCTCAGGCGCCGATACGGCCGATCAGCTCGGACCATTGCCTCAGGCTGGCTTTCTGGGAGAAGTCGGCATCGATCATCGCCCGGGCGCGTTGGCCCATGGCCTGGCAGCGCTCGGGGTGATCGGCCAGGCTGGCCAGCACGCGGGCCAGACCGGCACCGTCATCCTCTGCCACGGTCACACCGCAATCGTAGCGCGCCACAAGCCTTCCGAGTTCGCCCTCGCGGTCTCCGATGTGGACGATCGGCCGGCCGGCCGCGGCAATGCCATAGAATTTGCTCGGTACGATCAGGCCCTCGAGTTCGGGGCGCAGGGATGTCCAGTGAACGTCGGCAGCACCCAGCGCCGTGGCGAGCAATGCGCGGTCCTGATAGGGCAGAAAGCGGAAGCGCTTGTCGCCCGACGCATCAACCTGGGCGCGCAGCGCGCTGTGGTGATGGCCGCCGCCGCCGAACAGGAAGATGAAATCGTCACGGTCGCGCAGTTCCTGCGCTGCAGACAACAGCGTGTCGAACTGGTGCGCCCGGCCAAGATTGCCGAAGTAGCCGACGACAAAACGGTCGCCCAGTTCCCAGGTCCGGCGCAGAGGATTGTCGTTTCTGGCGAGCGGCTGGATGGTCGCATCATCGGTCCAGTTGGCGATGATCGCGATCTTGTCATGCGCCATCCCGGTGGCCTGGACCCGCGCCGCCATGATCTCGCCGAGAACCACGCACCGGCTCGACGCTGCAAGCGAACGATCCCGCAGCACTTTCAGAAACCTGCCCTTCCAGCCTTGCAGCAGCGTCACGCCCAGGGCTGTACCGACTTCGGGAAACAGGTCCTGGAGCCAGTTCACAAGATAGGCGCGCCGCATGCGCACAATCGGTGCGAGCAGGATCGAGAGCATGGGCGGGTCGGTCATGACCACCACGACACATCCGCTCCGGGCCAAGGTCAGGACCCGCAGGCTGGCAAAGAGATAGAAGGTCAGATAGTCGAACAGCCGCCCGGCCAGCGTGGCGCGGCTGAAGTGCGTCGACCACACCCGGTGCACCTTCACGCCATCGATGTGTTCGTCATTCGGCAGGGCCTCGCCAGGGCCGTCATAGCGCCACCGGCCCGTGACAACGGCCACGTCATGGGTTTCCTTGGCGAGGTGGAAGGCCAGGTCGGACAGGATCTGGCTGGTTGCCGAGTGATCAGGATAGAAGAAGCGATTGACGAAGATCACGGTCCTGGACGTCATCGCGCGCCGTGGCCGGTGAGCAGGATCTTGGCGCTTTTCATGGCGATCAGCAGATCGAGCCACGGCGAGAAGTGCTTGATGTAGAAGAAGTCGAACTGGAGCTTCTCCATCGCCTCGTTGAGCCCGGCCGTCTGTCCCTGATGGACCTGCGCCCAGCCGGAGATACCCGGACGCACGATGTGGCGGTAACGGTAGAAGGGGACATCGCGTTCATACCACTCGGCCAGCGCCAGCGATTCCGGGCGCGGCCCGATCCAGCTCATGTCTCCGCGCAGGATGTTGATCACCTGGGGCAACTCATCGAGACGATGGCGGCGCAGGTATTTGCCAAGGCGGGTCACGCGGTCATCGTCAGCCACCGTGTAGTCCAACCCCTGATGCTCGGGATGCATGGTGCGGAACTTGATCATCCTGAAGGTCGTTCCGCGAAAGCCCATGCGCTGCTGAACGAAGAAGATGGGGCCGCCGCCTTCCAGCTTGATCAGGATGGCGATGGTGCCAACGATCACGATCAGCAGGGGCGACAGGATCAGCGCCAGCAGAAGATCGACCACGCGCTTGAACATTTCATAGTAGCGCGGCACCAGGAGCGAACCGAACTGGTTCTCCGAGAGGTGTTCGATATGCACGCGTCCGGTCAGCCACTCGTGGATCTGCTTGACGTGATAGACGGGAACGCGCGCCAGGGCACAGTCGGCAAGAAAGCGCTCCCACGGGCCGGGCAGGTCTGCACGCAAATCGGCGACCACGGCATCGCAGCCGGCGATGGACCGGTCGGGTCCAATGACCACGCTCGAGGCAACCTTCTGGTCGAACGTGAGGTTCCTGGCCGTACCGAACGGCACGATGCCCAGGGTCAGTCGGCGCATGCGGTTCAGGCCATGGACATAGGCCAGGCACCAGATCACCGAAAGGATGAAGCTGGTGATGATCAGATAGCGCGAGAATTCGAAGCGACCCATGACCAGGATGCCAAACAGGATGGCAAAGCAGATGAGCAGCGTCGGGACGACATGGGACGATCCCTGCGCCATGGGAAAACGCAGGATCTGGCGCGTGATAAGATTGCCGGCCGCAAAGCTCAGCATGCAGCCCACTGCCGTCACCAGAAGCCAATCACGCAGGTCGAAGGTGACCAGCAGTTCGGGCCAGCGCACGAGGACCGGCAAGATCACGGTGAAGCCGACACCAAAGACGATCTGAATGACGGGATTGCAGAAAATTGACCAGAATCTGCTCGCCTTCCGGGCGAAGCCGGAAGTGACACCGGGGGTGCTGGTCAGGAGGTCGTTCACTTTCGAGTCCTCATGAACCCCTGCCGTTGCGCGGGAAGCCGGACCGACCCCACTGGTACAAAACCTTCAACATCGGATCCCGACAAACTAAGGGGGCTGCAAACCTAACGGGCAGGGCGTAGGCCGCCGTTGACGTCCTGCGTGTCGCAAGCAGAAGAAGGCCGCCTGCTCTCTTGTTTCATTGCCGTCGACAACGCCTCGTTCGGAACGCGCCAATAGGTTCTGCAACGCTTCTGGTTCTGCCGCATGCTCGCGTTACGGCCCCAGAACGCTCCAGAACGTATCCTGCTGCTCCAGCCTGATCGATTCCAAGTGGTTCACTAGTAGGTTGGGAGGAGGGCAAGTGTCAAGATGTCAGCCCCGGGGGCGTGGGAACACGCGCCAGGGGCTCTGAAGACCCCGTATGGTCCTCCCAATACTGCACCATTCCCGGAATAAATGTTCGTGGCGGCTAGAAAGTAAAGTTCACGGCCCAATATTTCCGAGATTATGCCGCTCCTCTGCAATCGAACGGCCATATCGCGCCCTTGGCCCGGTCCTCTCGGGCCTACGCGCGCCATCGGCCGGTCACGCGGCATCTGAGCCGGAAGCAGGTTTCCTTGCGGCCACATTGCGCCGGGGCGCGCATGCTCTGGAGGACCCCTGCATGCGCGACAGCGGCAACGGCTGCACGCGGGTGAATTACATCTGGGCGAGACCCTGTTTTATTTGCAGACATGCCGGCACTTTGCGACTTTCCTGCTGCCGCACCTGAATGCTTGGACTATAACTTTCTCCACATTGTTCACCTGATCGAGTTGATTTGATGCAAGCAGGGGCGCGGCTGTTCGACGCGGCAGAAACCGCTTTGCTTTGGGGGCTGGCGGCACTGGTGATCTGGGCACCCATGCCATTGGCGAGCAATCGCATGTGGTCGTGGAGCCTGCTCGGGTTGGGCATGGCCCTGCTGCTGCTTCTGTGGTCCGTCCTCTATCTGGTTGATCGCAATCGTTTCCCCCCCTTCAGGCGCGCGCTGTTCGTCCCGGTTTTCCTTTTCGGGCTGACCTGCCTGGTGGTCGCCGTGCAGGCGGTATGTCTGCCAGGGACGGGTGTGGGCCACCCTGTTTGGGGCTTGGTTGCGGGCCTCGACGGGGTTGATACCTGCAGCTCCTTCAGCGTTGAACGCGACCGGACATGGACCGCATTGGGCCGCCTGCTGACCTATGGCGCAGCGTTCTGGCTGGCCATTCAGGTGACGGCCTCGACAACCTGCGCACGGCGCATGTTGACGGCCATCGCTCTCAGCATCTCGGGCTATGCCGCCTACGGCCTGCTCATCCACTTCATGAATGTGAAACCCGATATTTTCTTCGAGCATTGGGACAACAGCGGCTTCGTCACATCGACGTTCATCAACCGCAATTCCTTTGCGGCCTTTGCCGGCATGGGTGCGGTGGCCTGCCTGGGCCGAGTCCTGCACAAGGTTCTCGCCCTGACGGCCGACAACCGGACCTCTCCGTTCAAGGCGCTGGCCATCGCAGGCTCCGACCACATCATTTACGTCGCGGGCGGTCTCATCTGCCTGACAGCGGTGGTGCTCACGGCCTCACGGGCCGGTGTCTCTGCAACCCTGGTCGGCCTGGTGTTTCTGGTGGCAACGACCTGCCTGCATCACAAGGTACCGTGGCGCTGGTGGGTGGCATTCACCGGTGCAGTGCTGCTCCTTGCCCTGCTCATCGTCGTGGGCGGGGGGAACCATCTGCTTAACCGTGTGGAACAGATCGATGTGGACATTGCCGGGCGCCAGGTCGTGATCGGCAGCACCCTGGAGGGTGCTGCCAGACACCCCTGGATCGGCGTTGGTTATGGCGCCTTCGAGGACGCCTGGCCAGCCTATCGGCCGCCGGGTGTCGACAAGTGGTTCCGTCGCGCGCACAGCACCTATGCCGAGAACCTCCTGGAGCTGGGCTATCCGGCAGCGATTGCCTTGACCCTCGGGTTTGTCTGGGTTCTGGCCTGCTGTCTGCGCGGCCTGGTGCGCCGAAGACGTAACGGCATCTTTCCCAGTGTTGCGTTCGCGGCGGTGATGGTTCCGGTCGTCCACTCCACCATCGATTTCAGCCTTCAGATGCCGGCAGTGATGCTTACGGTCTCTGTTCTTCTCGGGATTGGATTCGGACAATCCTTTTCGACGCGCGCCCAGGAATCCTCACCGGAAGGCGCTGTCGGGGCCTGACCACTGGCAACGCGATTCTTCGACACCGGCTTTACGGCCTGGCCAGGTTGGCCTCTGCCTTGTCGATCGCAGCGAGCGCGCGCGGGGTGTCCTGGAGCCGCTGGCGCATCATCGGGATCTGGGCCGGGTAATGGGCCGCCAGCTTTTTGATCCCGTTCCAGTCCTGGGCCACAGCCATCAACGGTAACTGCTGCAACAACTGTTCGCGCAACTCCGGGCTGGCGGCAGCCCAGTAGCGGAATCCCAGCATGAGGCGGTTGTAGAAACCCTGCGGCTCATAAAGCGCGGTGTCGATCGACTTGCTAAGCGAAACAAGCACCACCGGGGCCGGCTGACCCATGTTGGAATCGATGACGGCAAGACGCAGCCAGAGCAAGCCACTGCCGGGGTTTCGCGCCAGCGCATGAAGCGCGTTTTGCTTGGCTTGGCTGTAGAGTTCCCGACGCTCTTGCGAAATGTCGGATTGCCATGCCCGCAGCGTATTGATGAGCACAAGGTCTTCCCACGCGTCAGCGCTGTCGTACCAGGCCAGCGCGTCGTGGCGGCTCATGGCCCAGACTTCGAGTTCCGCGGCCGACGGCATCTGGATGCCGTCGTCACGAAGCGATTGCAGATAGATTGCCTTGATCCGATTCCCGGACTGCATGGCGAGATCGGCCTGGAAACGCGGCAGCGAAAGATACAACAGGCACGCCGCCACCAGCATCGCCGTGACGGCGATACTACAATCGATCGGTGCGTTTCTGCGGATCAGCGATGCCATCCCCGCCAATGTGATGCCCGCCTATTTGCTGTAGTAGCTCTTGTAGCGTCCGTAGTAGTAACCCTGCGCGCTGTAACCGTAGCTCGCCTGCTTCTTCTGGTCGACCTGGGAGAGGACGATACCGACGAGGTTGGCCCCCGCCGAGCGCAGAAGCCGCACCGCGGTGCCCACGACTTCTCGGGGAGTCTTTTCCCAGCGCACCAGCATCAGGGTGGCATCTGCAATGTTGGCCACAAGCAGGCCGTCCGACAGCGCCATGATGGCGGGCGTGTCGACCAGGACAAGGTCGTAGGTGGCGCTGAGCTGCTTGAGGGCGTCCCGCATTTTCTGGGACTGCAACAGGTTCGCGAGGTTTGGCACGTCGCGCCCGGCTGAGAGGATCGCCAGGCCGGTTTTCTCCTCGATCACGATCACGTCTTCAAGCGTGACCTCGCCCGCCAGGTAGTCCGACAGGCCGGGGCCCCGCGGCGTGCCGATCAGGCGGTGCTGCTGGGGTCGCCGGAGATCGCAATCGACAACAATCACCTTCCGGCCGGCGGCCGCGGTCGAGAGACCCAGCGAGGAGACCAGGGCTGATTTGCCTTCTTCGGGAACGGAAGACACGACGGAGATGACCTTGGGCGGGTTGTCGACGTCTGAAAGGGCCAGCGCGGTGTGCACGCTTCGGATCGCTTCGGCGTATGCGCCGGTCTGATGCTTGAGAATCTGCTCCTGAGGCACACGATTTCCACGACGCAGCAGCGGCACCTCGATCAGGCCGGGAAGGCCCAGTGCGTCTTCGATCACGGCAAGGCTGCGGTAGCCCGAGCGCATGTGTTCGATCAGGAAGGCGAACCCGACACCCATGCACAGGGAAACAAAGCCGACCAGGGCAATGACGAGTTTCTTGTTGGGCCAGGAGGCAGCGAGCGGCACCGGCGCCTCCGAGATCAGGCGGGCGTCGGGCTCCTGAATCTGCTCTTGTTCGCTGACTTCCTTGTAGCGGCTGAGCATGGTGTCGTAGAGCTGGCGCGTGGCATCGGCCTCTCGCTCCAGTTCACGCAGGTGGACGCTGGCCGTCCGTTCCGTGTTGAAACCCTGGGAGAGCTGGTTGACCGTCTGCTCGATGCTGTTGGAACGGGCGCGTGCAACCGCGACCTGATTGGCCAGGTTCTGAATGATCTTGGTCACCTCGATACCGATGGTGGCCTGGATATCGATGATCTCAGCCTTGGCATTGATGATGTCGGGATGACGCTCACCATAACGCGTCGAGAGTTCCGCCAGATCGCGCTTGGCCTGCGCCTCCTGCTGGCGCAGTTGCTGGATCAGCGGGCTGTCGAGGACCTGGGCGACCGATTCGACGCCCTGGTTGTCGAGCAAACGCTGAACCTGGGAGTAATTGGCCTGGGCCGCGGCCAGTTCAGAGCGCGCCAGGGTGAGCTGCGAATTGGCGTCGGTCAGCTGCTGCTGGACGATGCTGTCGTCGTTGCCGTCGCCAAGGCTATGTTCCACCCGATAGGCCGATACGAGGCTCTCGGCATTCACGACATCCTCGCGCAGCGTTTCGAGGCGCCCGCTCAGCCAGTCATTGGCCTGTTCGGTGGCGTCGAACTTGGCCTCGAGCTGGTCGAGGATATAGAGCCGCGCGTGGGTATTGGCGATCTCGGCCGCTTTCTTGGGCTTTTCCGAGGTGACCGAAATGCGGATGACGGAAGTCGGCCGGATGTTCTCGACCTCGATGTGATCGAGCACGGCGTTGATCACCGCGGCGCGTTCGATGACGGCTTGTTCGCTCTCGTCCAGCTTTACCGAATTGGCGGACTTGAGACCCACACTGCGCAAGAGCCAATCGGGTATGAGGGCCTGGATGTTGGCAAACGTCGTCTGGAGCCAGCCCGTGCTTGCCTTTTCCAGGAAGGGATTGAACTCAGGGTCCTGGGTGAGATCGAGCTCATCGACCAGCCGTCCGATCAGGGACTGCGAGGTCAGGATCTCTATCTGGCTGGACACCGCTGCGGTGTCGGATCCGACGCCGGCCATAACCGCCTGGAAGTCGACGACATTGGTGCCCGACGAAGTCTGGATCATGACCTTCGCTGTGGCGGTGTAACGCGGGGTGACGTCGTCGAGCACGACAAATCCGGCCACCAGCCCCAGCACGACGACGGCAGCAATCATCAGCTTGTGGCGGCGCAAGGTGCGCAGCCATTCCCGTATGTCGATTGCTGTGGTGTTGTCGTCCCTTGAATGGGTGACTAGCGAATCCGGGCCTTTTCTTTCGTCAACGGGCTGGCGCATCGCTGTTACGTCTTCTCCAAAATTAGGAGCCCGATCGCAGGCGTGGACGTGGCTTCGCTGCGGCGGGCCGGCCGACGGCCAGTACAGGTTGACTTAGAAGAATCGCTCCTCGACCCTCAGGATGTCCCCCGGCAGCAGTGATGTGTCGGGGGCAACCTGGGTCTCGGCGCCATTGGCGCTGCGCGAAAGAACGATGTCCTCCTCGTCGGCACGATAGGTGAAACCTCCGGCCAACGCCACGGCGGTCAGGACCGTCATCCCGTTCACGTAGGGATAGCTGCCCGGCTTGTTGACCTCGCCGAGGATGTAGAAGGGACGGTAGTTGAGCACTTCGATGCTCACATTGGGGCTTACGAGATAGCCCCTTGCCAACTCGGCTTCGACCAGATCTTCCACGTCGCTGATCGGCAAACCCAAGGCCCTGATTTCGCCAACCAGAGGCAGGTTGAGGGTTCCCTGGGATCCGACCTCGAATTCGCCGGAAAGATCTTCTTCTCCATAAACGATCACACGTAAACGATCGCCAATTCCCAGTTCATAGACACGATCGCCGATGTTCTGCGCGCTTGCGGCCAGGGGGACCAGCAGGCAAGAAACCAATGCCACTGCCGATAACAGTCGGTGCCACATCTGGAACGAGCTCCTTCCTAAGGTGAGGAAACAAGCCCCTCCTATCCTGTTAAACAATCCCCCGAAGCAAGCCTAGCGAACGATCAGAACTGCGCACCGACGAACGCACCGGCGGTGAACTGCTCATAGCTCTTGTTGGCGGTGTTGGAGTCCCGATCGGCATACCCGACGGTCGCGCCGACAAAGAAACGGCGATTGATCAGGTACTTGCCGTTCAGGTTCAGGCGCCAGACATCGTCGTTGCGCGAGATGCCCTGATAGTCGTTGTTGGAGAACGAACCGCCGGCACCGATCAGGATGTTGCGGCGCAGTTCGTAGTCGACGCCGACCTCGGCAATCGTGGCGACGTAGGAAGACGAATTGATCTGGACCGTCTCCTCGACAGAACGTGCCAGCGAGGCCTTGACCGTGGTCAGCGGGTTCACGCTCCAGAGGACGCGGGCACCGGCATCAAACGCACTGACATCGCTGAAGCGGGCGTCATCGTAATTCTGGTTGAAGTAACCACCGAAGAACTCAGCATCAATGACGTTGCTCAGGCGAACCTCGATACCGGCATCGACCCGGTAACCGTCGGAATTGCGGTTGAAGCCGTTGTCATCGGGCACCGAGTCGTAATCGCGCTGATTGAGCGAACCCTGGATGAACGCGGTGTAACCCGGCTGAACATCGTAACCGATGCGCAGGCGCTCGCCATAGACATCGCGATCACGGTCGTCGTTGTTGATCGTCGCGCCCGTCGAAGTCGACACATCATCGAAATCGAGGTTCTTCCAGTTGCCTTCCAGCGTGACACCCAAACGATTGGGCTTGTAGGTGCCGCCAAGGTTTGCGGTATAGCGATCGAATTCCGTCGGGTCTGTGCCGTTGACGGCATTTTCAGATCCGCGGTCCTCGTGAAGATGCTCGGCACCGCCACCCGCGAACAGATAGGCGGAACGCTGAATGTCGATCCGGCCGTCGGCCAGCAGGCCATAGTCGGTGTAGTCCTCGTCGTTGTGGCTGGCGTAGAAGGCGTGATCAACAAACGCACGGGCATTCAACGCGTGGTTGTTCCAGTCCGAGTTGACCGTAATTTCCGGGCTGAGACGGGTGATGAAGTCGTCAGCCGTGTTGTTTTCCGTGGCGTAGATGTTCGTGTTGTAGGTCTCGCTGATCGTGGTTTTGGGGAAGATCAGGAAGGAACCTGCACGAAGGCCGGCGGCATCATACTCGGGCCGCGGACGCTTCGTGACGTCAAGCTCCTGCGCAGCAGCCAAATCGGCGCCCAGGACAAGGGCAAGAGCCGAAACACTGGCCATCAGGGAGAACTTCTTGATCACGGCATCTGCCTCCATCTGTGCGCAGCTCCGATCGGAACCATTCGACTTTATGATCTTGAGCCGGCTTGCCAAAACAAACCGGTATCTGCTCATCCGCGGACGCTACCTTGAAACGGCGCGGCATTCAATGCCGCGGCAGCTTCTCAACGCATCCAAAACACTGCCCGTTCCGGGGCTTGCATCAAAATTCGCATCATGGTGCCGAAGGGGAGATTCGAACTCCCGGCCTACTGATTACGAATCAGTTGCTCTACCACTGAGCTACTTCGGCCCTTGAGCACTCCAAACGCCCTTTCGGTCTTGGGTCTGAAACTAACGATTCACGCGGTGCCCGACAAGCGGTTCGTGGCCAGTTTGCACAGCACTGTGACTACGGTGCCACAGGAACGGGTCGGGCCAATGCCGCGATCCTGCTGGTTTTCTTGGATTCGTGATAACAATGACGCAGCCACCCACGCAAGCACGAAAGGCAATCAACATGGTCAAGATGACCCCCTGGCGGGCAATTGCGGCTGGCCTGGCCGCAGAAGGCATTGAGCGGATCTACGGCATGCCGGGGAATCCGCTGCATCTGATCGCCGATATTGCCGAGTCGACCGCGATCGACGTCGTCCTGACCCGCCACGAACACTCGGGCGTGGCATGCGCCTTTTCCGCGGCGCGAATCACCCGATCGCCCCAGGTGGCCTTCGGAAATCCCGGACCGGGCATCACCAATCTGGCCACCGGCCTGCTCGAAGCCCATTCGGCCTCGCTGCCGGTCATTGCCCTGGCCAACGGCGTGCCCATGGCCAATGACGGCCGCGGCGCCTTTCAGGAGCTCGATTCGGTCGATCATCTGCGCCCGGTGACCAAGTGGGCGACCCGAATCGTCGATCCCGCCTCGACGCCATGGGTTCTGGCGCGTGCCTTCGACCTCGCCCAGGCCGGCAGGCCGGGGCCCATCTTCATCGACGTGCCCTCCGATATCGGCCTGGTTGCAGTGGAGATGGAGGATTACCACCCGTCTCTGGGGCGCCGCCGCAGCCGACCCGAGTCGACCGACGTCAGCGCCGCAGCAGCCCTGATCGGCCGCACACGTCGCCCGATCCTGTGGTGCGGCAGCGGCGCCTACAGCGCCGAGGCCGGCGCCCAGGTCGTTTCATTGGCCGAACGAATCGGCGCTGCCGTCTTCACCACTCCGGGCGGACGCGGCACCATCGCCGAGAGCCATCCCCACGCCATGGGCCAGACCGGCCTCTACTTCACCGACGGCGGCAAGGCCTGGTTCGACGAAGCCGATCTTGTCATTTCGATCGGCAGTCGCCTGGAGGAGTTTTCAACCGGCGGTTGGATGTACTGGCCCAAGGGCGCGTCCTTCATCCAGATCGACAACGATCCCCACGCCATCGCACTCAACATGCGCCCGGATGTCGCCCTGGTCGGCGACGCTGCCCTGGCGATCGACGACCTGATCGCGGCCCTGCCCGCGCTTGATGGCGCAGAGGCCCGTGGCAAGCAGGTCAGCGAGGCACAATCGGCCTGGCTGGCCGTGGTCGACACCGACCGCGCGCGCCAGGAAAGCCCGATCCTGACCCGCCAGGTGATGGGCGCGATCAACAAGGTCTTCGGCAACGACACGGTGATGGTCCACGAAAACGGCGGCGCCGACCTGTGGAGCTACTTCTGGCCCTATTACCGCGTGCTCGACGCCGGCGACGACGTGCCCATGGGTGAGCAGACCGCCATGGGCATGGGTGTGATCGGCACGATCGGCGTCAAGCTGTCGCGCCCCGACAAGAAGGTTGTCTGCGTCACCGGCGACGGCGCGGCCCAGATGGGCATGATGGAATTTGCCACCGCCGCCGAACAGCGTTGCGGCGTCACCTGGGTGGTGCTCAACAACCGCGCCTTCGGCTGGCCCCAGTACGGCCAGATCCTCAACAACAAGCAGCAGGTCGCCACCGACTTCCTGGTCGCGGCCGATCTGGTCGCCATCGCACGGGCGCAGGGCTGCGAGGTGATCTCGGTGAGCAAACCCGAGGAGGTCGAACCGGCGTTGAAGGCCGCACTGGCCGCCAACGCCAAGGGCAAACCCTGTCTGGTCGACATCGCCATCGCCAAACACGACTACCCCGATCACTTCGTCGCCCATCACAAGGCAACGATGAGCGGCGGCTGAGGCTCTGAGCGGATCACGATCACATGGAACCAACCCATGGCTTCGAGTGATCGTGTGAGGTTGCTCTAGCCGGTCTCGCCCCGGCGGTCGTAATGCACGGTGCCATCGAGCAGGGTGAGATCGGCGACAGTGTCGAGCAGGTCGTCGACGCCGCGGGCGAAGGGATCGCCGTCGAGCACGGCGATGTCGGCGCTTTTGCCGGCTTCCAGCACGCCGAGACGATCGTCGACGCCGCAGGCGTGGGCGCCGTTTTCGGTGTAGGTCGCCAGCGCCTCGGCCAGGGTCAGACATTCGTCCGATCCCACCGTGTGGCCGCCGATGGTGCGGCGCGTCACCGCGGCGTGCAGGTTGACGAAGGGATTGACGTCCGAAACCGGCGTGTCCGAGCTCATCGCGGGTTTCATGCCCCGGCGCTGCCAGCGCGCCATGGGATAACAGGCCGCCGAACGCTGCTCGCCCAGGACGTCGAGATAGGTGTCGCCGAAGTCGCGCACGAACACCGGCTGGGGCGCCGGGATCAGGCCCAGACGCTGCATGGCATCGAGATGGCCCTCGTCGACGAAGCCGCAGTGTTCGATGCGGTGGCGCCGGTGCGAACAGGTGCCGTCGGCGCAGCACCGATCGAAGCTGGCGATGGTCTGGTCGATGGCGGCATCGCCAATGGCGTGGACCGCGACCTGATAACCGCGATGGTGGTAGTGGCCGACCATGTCGTCCATCTCGCGGTCCTCGAAGATCAATACGCCCAGATCGCCGTTGGTATAGGGCGTGTTCATCGCGGCGGTGCAGCCGCCGGCGCTGCCGTCGGTGAAGAACTTTACCGGCCCGACGCGCAGCATGGCATCGCCCCTGCCCGTGACGTAACCCTTGGCATAGGCCTTCTCGGCGATGCCGGTGGGGCCGCCGCCCATGGCCATGGTCATGCGCACCGGCAGGCGCCCGGCGGCGTGCGCGGCCTCATAAGCCTCGACATCGGCCCAGCCGCCGGCCGAGCCGACGCAGGCGTCCATCACCGAGCCGATGCCATGGGACAGGCAGTGGTGGCCGGCGGTCTCGATCGCCTCGACCAGATCCTCGACACGCGGTTCGGGCATGACGGCACGCAGCGCTTCCTGCGCCCGCTCCTGCAGCAGGCCCGTGGGTTCGCCGTTCTGGCGCACGATGACGCCGCCGCTGGGATCGGGCGTGTCGCGGTCGATACCGGCCAGCCTCAGGGCCGCCGAGTTGGCGACACCCATGTGGCCGCAGCAGCGCGCCAGCCAGAGCGGATGGTCGGGGCTGGCCTTGTCGAGATCCCAGCGTGTGGGGTGGCGTTTCTCGGCGAAGCGGTCGTGGTCGTAACCGGTCGCCATGATCCAGGCGCCAGGGCGCGTCACTCCCGCACGCACGGCGATCTTTTCCAGCAGGTCGGCGATGGAGGCCGTGGCATCGGCGCGGGCGTCGATCTTGGCGGCGTTGCGGCCCATCGACATCAGATGCATGTGGGCGTCGTGAAAGGCCGGCATGGCGAGACGCCCGGCAAGATCGATGCGCCGTGTCGCCGCACCGGCCAGGGCCTCGATCTCGGAGGCCGGACCGGTCGCAAGGACCAGGCCGTCACGCACCGCGACCGCTTCGGCGAAGCCCTGTTCCAGCCCGCACCACACCGGACCACCGGCAAGAATCAGGTCGGCCTTGCCATCGATACGCGCCATGTGCAGCTCCCGCCTTCAACGATGAAGGCGGGAGACTAGAACACTTGGGGCAACAACAGCGAGCCCGTCAGATCTTCAGCCCGGCGACAAAGTCGCGCAGGGCCTGCTGGCGGCTTTCGCGCTGGGCCGCGAGGTCGTCGAGTCGGGAAAGCTGCTGCTCGATCAGGTCTTCCTGCTCTGCAAGCTTGGTGAGGTAACGGTCGGCCAGATCGCTTCCCGAGGGCACACTCGCCAGATTGTCGCGCAGGCGCTCCTGCTCCTGAAGGATGAGGCTCCTCTGACGGTTCGCCTCGTCGACGGCGCGGTCGGTCTGATCGATGGCGGCGCGCAGTTCGGCGATGCGCGCAAAGGCGGTGCGCGCGTCCTGCGACAGCTTGCCGTTGTCGGCATACCAGACCAACTGGTCGCGTCCCATGTCGACCAGTTGCATCGACTCCAGCCTCTGGCGTTCGAGCACGACCTCCAGGGTCGCGCTCTGTCCCGCCGGCACGGCCAGAGGCAGGCGATAATCGGTTTGTGTCGTCTCGACCTCGCCGGGAGGTTTGGCCAGCTCCCAGCCCTCCATGCGCGGATGTTCGATCAGCACCTGCAGGTCCTCGCCCTGGGGCGCCTGCACGGCATAAAGCGTCGTCTGGCGATTGACGATGGTGGTGGTCAGCACGCCGCGGTCGATGGTCAGCTTGGCGATGGTCTGGCTGGACTTGTCCTCGCGGTCGACCAGGGTGCGCTGATCGAGCGCGAAGGCGACCAGGCGATCCTCACCGACCGGAAGCACGCCCAGGCGGGCGTCGCCGACGAAAGCCTCGCCGCCCGAGGCCGCGCTGGGCTGATAGATCGTCACCACGCCCGGCGGCAGGCCGGCGCCGCTGTCGTTGGTCAGGCGCACGGCCGCAAGCGGGTGGCGCGCATCGCTGGAGGGCTGGTAGAGCGCAATCATTTGCGCCGGCACGGTGCGGCTGACGATCGGCACCGACAGCGATTCGCCCGAGGCGACGTTCACCGGATCGGCGATGCGGAAGACAACCTGGGTCGCAGCCTCCTCGGTGACGGCACCGGCCATGCCCGCCATCTGCGTCGGCGCTGCCGCAACTTCTTCCATTGCCATCAAGCCGCCGCTTCCGGAAGTGGCGGAAAGCATGTCCATCGTTTCGTCCTGGCTACGGTAGAAAGCCTCCTCCTGCGCCTTGCTCAACACGCCGTTCATCGCGCCGCCGTCAACCATGGGCACGACACGGCCGGCGACATCGACCGGCACCCAGGGTCGCTCGACCCAGTAGGATTCATAAAGCGCCTGACGGAAGGTGACGGGATTGCCCGAGACCAGCGTCAGTTCGACGCCGTTCCAGTCCTGCCCGCTCATGTTCTCCAGTGTCGCCCAGCCCTGCAGCAGGGCGGTGGCACCCTCACCCAGGGCAAGACGGTAGGTCGTCTTCCAAAGCGGCGCGGCCACGACATAACCCAGGCGCACGATGCGCTCGTCATCGCCCGTGGTCTGGAGCGTCAGGGTGCGCCGGTCGGCAATGCGGTGCGTCGCCAGCGCCACCAGGGCGCTGTCGATCTGCTGCTGCAGGCCGGCATCGGTGAAGCGGATGCTGGTCGCGTCCTCGACAATGGCCTGGCGGATGCCGCCCTCGGTGGCAAGTGCCAGACGATGGCGCAGGCTGGCGCCATCATCGCCCAGGACCGTCTCGTCGGTGACCGAGAGGATTTTACCCGTGATGTCGACATCGCCCTCGACCGCGACCTCCTCGCCCGTGAGCGCGCGCAGCAGATCGACGGTGGAAGACAGCGCCGCGGCATCGAAGGGCAGGTCGCGGAAGACCTCGGCCAGGGGCTGGCGCCCCGGCAGGGTGACGGTGCCGACCCCACCCTTGTCATCGAGCACGATGAAACTCTTGAGCACGTCATCGACCTGGTCGAGCCCGACATCGAAGGTGAGGCTGGCGTCGCCGTCGACGGTGGCCTCGTATTCCATGTAGGCGACGCCGCCGGTCGAGAGCACGACACGCTTGAGCTCCAGACCGTCGTCTGCGGCCTCGGCCACGACGGGCGCTGCCGCAAGCAC
>Ga0105054_10006791_pt1 | contig 15845 bp, 7 predicted proteins | sample BON02_FD_78091 | JGI IMG/M metagenome (GOLD analysis project Ga0105054, IMG submission 78091) | Freshwater microbial communities from Lake Bonney liftoff mats and glacier meltwater in Antarctica - BON-02 (megahit assembly) | ecosystem: Environmental > Aquatic > Freshwater > Ice > Glacier...
ACGATGGTCTTGCCTTTGTAGGCGAGCGCGCTGACGTCGGCGGCGACAGTGACCGGTGCATCTTCAAAGGCGGTCTGACTGATGGTGAGATTGGCGATGCCCACGTCGGCGGCGGGCGTGTCGCTGCCGAGGATCACGGGATAGATCGGCGGCAGGCCGGTGAGATCAATCTCGCCAGTTTCGGGCAGGTCTGTCGCGTTGCCATCGGTCAGCAGCACGATGCCCGCCATCGGTCGGCCACGGTAGCGATCAGCAATGGTGCGCAGCGAAGTGGCGAGTGAAGAGCCGCGACCATCGAAGGTCAGATCAGTGGAATGATTCAGTGAATGAAGACGGGTGTCGAAAAAGTAGCGACGAGCATCAAAGGATTCTGCAAGGCGCAGCGCCCAGGGAGAAACACCATCTTCCGCCGCTTGCGGCGTAGCGCCATCAGTGGAACCGGTGAGGAGTTGACTGAGCGCCATCGCCCGAGACATCGCCGCATCACGGTCGGTGACATTCAAACTCTGACTGTTATCGATGAGTGTGAAAAACAGATTCGAGCGCGGCTGCGCCCGCTGCGTGGACCACTGCGGATTGATGAGAAACGCAGCGATGGCGGCAAGGCCCAGTGCTTTGAGCAAAGCGGGAAACATTATGCCGCGCGCACGCCTGGCCTGCGCGTAGCCCCATGCGAGGATGAGTAGCGCAGCCAGCAGCAGCGCAGCCGCCGGCCAGAGCCAGTCGGGATCGCCCACATGAATCGCAGCTTGAGTGAAGTGCAACATCATTCGTTTCGTTCGCCGGTGCCCAGTTTTTCGTAATACTCACGCACCAGATCAGTGAACTGTCCGAGCACAGGATCGCGATCAATGGGCACCAGTTCGCGCTTGTGATCACGGCGAGCCAGTTCATCATCGAGGCGATCGCGCAAGGTGTGCAGCGGGTCGGCCACGAGTTTCTTCACATCATCCCACTGCGGCTCTTTACCATGCCGCTTGAACTCGGCGCGCATGGCCTGCGCACGGTCGCGCACCCGGGCGACTTCTTCGCGCAGCTTCGGATCGTCGATCATTTCTTCAACATCGCGAAGCTGATCAGACCACTCACGGAAATTGTCGCCGGTGATGGGGCCATGCGGGCCCGAGCCGCCGCCGCTCGAATTTCCGTCGGCTTGTTTCAGTTGATCGAGGAGCGTCGGTTGCCCTTTGCCCGGGGCTTTGCCTTTGCCTTGGCCTCCACCTGGTTCTTGTCCCTTGCCTTCACCTGGTGACTGTCCTTTGCCTGGGCCTTCGCCTTGTTTGCCTTGGCCTTGCGATTTCTCGCCGGGTTCACCTTGCGATTCGCCGGGCTGCTTACCGCTGTCTGGTGATTGTTTATCTTGCGATTGCTTGCTGCCGTTCTGTTTCTGATTCTGTGGATCAGCAGTTTCACCTTTACTTTTGCCCGGCTGCTGCGCCTGTGCCAACTGCTGATCTTGTGGGGCTTGGCGATCTGGGGCTTCACGATCGACCTGCCGTGCCAGATCATCGAGAGTTTCACGCGCTCTCCGAAGGGCCTGCGCCTCATCACCAAGCACACTGTCGGCGGCCTTCTCAACGCCATTTTTCAGATCATCCAAACCCTTGCGTGCCTGCGGTTCCACCGCCCGGGCCTCATCGTTAAAACCCTTGTCCAGAAGCTGACGTGTCACATCAAGGGCCTGCTCCACCCGCTGCTGGTCGGCATTGCGCAGTGTGTCGTACAGTTGCTTTGAAAGCAGCGGCTGACTTGCCTCGGCTTCTTCCGTGACGCGGCGCATGCGATCGGTCAGGCCTTGAAGTTTCTCCTTCTGATCGCCCAGTTTGTCAGCCAGCTCTTTGCGTTCGCCCTTATCGCGCAGCGTGCGCGGGCCTTCCTTATCCACTTGTTTCATCTTCTCGCCCAGTTTCTCCTGATCACTGGCCAGCTTGCGGGCATCGTCGCGCATCTCTTTCACATCTTCAGCAAACTGTCCTGACGCACGCTTGCGAAACTCTTCGCGAAGCTCTTCCAGCTTGCGCTGAGCGCGAGTAGATTCGGCGAGGGCTTTGGAGGTCATCCCTTTTTCTAATGCCTCGGTCGCTTCGCGAATATTCTTGCGCACCTCATCGACCTGCTGCTTGGTGTCATCACTTTTCGCTTGATCTCGAAGGCTTTGCGGCGATTGCTTTTCGTTTTGCTTCTGCTCATTCCGTGCGGCCTGTTTAGTGTCGCTCTGTTTGCTCTCGTTCTGCTCGCCTTGCTTGCTGTTCTGACTCTGCTGGTGCTGCTCCTGCTGCTGCCGCTGATTCTGGTTGGCCTGTTCCATGCGGTTATTCAGCTCATCGACATCGCGCAGCATTTCTTCTTGCTGTTCGCGCAGTCGTTTGAGCTGACGGGCCAGTTCTTCTTTTTCCTGTTGCGTCTGTGCTTCCTTGAGGGCGAGGTCCAGTTCCTTGAGTTTCTCGTTGAGGTCCTGCTGCCGTTTGGCCAGATCGCGAAGGCGGCTTAAGGCCTGGCGCGTTTCGCGCTGCTGCGGATCTTCCTGTGGCTGCTGTTCTTGGGCCAGCTTCTGGGTTTCGTAGCGGTTCTCCTGATTGCGCAGTTCCAGTTCACTGAGTTGTTGCTGCGAAGGGCCAGCCTGTTGCTGCTGTCCTTGTTGCTTTTGTTGTTGCTGCTGCGAGCGGATCACTTCATGTTCGCGGGCTTGGAGTTTCAAGAGCGCTTGATAGGCCAATTGCTCGGCAGGCAGCGCGAGTTTGAGCGCAGCAGGATCATTCGCAACGGCAGCCTGTGCGAGATGAGCAATCGCATCAGCCATGTGCTGCACGACAGCTTCGACGTGTTCCAATGACTTAGGATCTTCCAGTTTTTCCTTCACCTGCGCCATGCGCTCCAGGGCGGCTTCCTGTGCTTCGCGGATGGCTTGTGCATCGGCTTTGAATGCGGCGGTTGGTTCAGCGCCGATTTCCCGCCGGATCAGATTCCATGTGGCGCTGATGATTTCGCGCTGCTCCTTGATGCCCTCGGCAATCTGTTGCTGCTGACCTTGCTGTTGTTGTTGCTGCTGTTCACTGGCGGGCGGAGCCTGACCTTCGCGGAAGATTTCTTCGAAGGGCCGTACCTCAGCGAAGAACATGTCGCTGAAGGTGCGACGCACCTGGCCATCAGGCGCAACATCATCAGCCCAGAAGTGATAGGAGAGCAGCTCATCGGTCACAGCATTCATGGCTTCAAACGAAAGCAGATGAGAGGCTTCATGATTCACCTTGCCGGGCAGATCGCTGGCGAGAATGATGTCTTTCGTTTCCCGGCCGGCCAGTGAATAAGTGATGCCGAATTGTTTCACACCAAAGTCATCGAAGGCCTGCGCGACGACGAGCGCCTCTTCCAGAGGCGAGACACGAAGGTCCCGCCGAGGAAACACGAGCTTCAAATCGGGCACGCGATTCTTGAGTGCGCTCATCACGAATTCGACTGTGTGTTTGTTCTTGCGGCCAGCGTCATCGATGAGTTCCATCTTGTATCGCTGGGTCTTGGCAAGGGTGATGTTGCCTTGCACGAGGGTTGCGTCGGCGGCTGTCGCAGTGAGTGTGAGGGTGTCGCCTGCTTCGGAAATGAGCTGGGCGGAGGCGACGGGTTTGTTGAGTTTGAGCGTCCAGAGAATTTGTGTGCCTTCGACAGCGGTGACCTGCCGGGTGTCTTGGATGTGCTTGACGGGCAGGGCGGTGTAGCTGGGATAGGTGAGCGACACATCGGCCTGCATGAGCTGCGGGAAATCGAAAACAGTCACGCGATAGGCTGACGATTCGCTGCTCTGCCAAGCGATGCGATAGGTCAGGTCGGTGGTGATTGAAGGCACGCGCACGCCGACGATGGGATCATCGAGGCTGGCATTCATCGGCACAGTGCGTGTGGTGATGGCGCCGTGGAGCGCGGCGCTTTCGCCTTCGAGGATGAGTGATGTGGATGCGGGAATGGTCTGCGAGAAGCGAGCGGTGATGATCAGGCTGCTGCCGCGCTCGATGCTGACATCGCCCGGCTCGACGGTGATAGTGTTGGCCAGCGGCGCGACCGGATTAGCGATTAGATTTGCAGATGATTTCGGACTTGCCGCAAAGGGCTGCGCGGCGATGATGCAGGTGACCAGCAGCGCCAGTAGTAAGAAAGCAGCGCCACCACTGGCAAGCGTGGCGCGGCGAAGTGAATCTGCATTTACCGCCGAGGACCAGCGATGCTGCTCGCTGTGCTCGACGGCCTGCCGAACGACGGTTTGCTGCAAGTAGCCCAGTCCGGCCGGCGGCGCATCCTTGATCTGCTGCATGGCGGTGAGCAGCCGGGCGTTGAGGGTGGGAAAGCGTTCCTCGATGAGTCTCGCGGCGGTGAGCGCATCATCAGATCGCGAAGCGCTGAGCCTGGCGCTGAGCAGCGAAAGCAGCCCGCCAAGACAGATGACGGGAACGGCGAGTGCGAGCGAAGCACTGCCACTGAGTGCAGGCACGATGGCGACGAGGCTGATGAGGATTGCCACGATCAGGCTCAAAGCCAGAGCCTTGCGATAGCGCAGTTGCCTGGCGCGGCGGGCGACGAGATGAACTTGTTCGAGCAGTTGAGATTCGATCATTTGAGATGCACTCATGTGGAAGCTCCGCTCTCGCTGTTCGACGGCTTGGCGAATCGTCCGGCGATGAAGGTTTCAATCATCAGCACCCCCAGCGCCGCCACGATCAGCCAGCGCCAGATTTTGTGCTTGTTCTCAAGTTCCGTGATGCGCATCTGTCGCTTCTGGTCAGCCAGTTGCTCTGGCGATGGGCCGTCGCTTTGCCAAAGCTTGACGCCATGTTTTCCCAGTTCATCAGGTGAGAGCGGCGATGTCTCGCTTTCGCTGCCCGCCAGGTTCACAGCGAGGCGCATCGATTCTTCGCCGATGCGAACGGTGTAAAGCCCCGGCTGCTGCGTGTCCGTGATGCGCGATGATTCATCGAGTGCGATCACCCGCTGATCAGGCCGGATCACCGACACAGGCTTGCCGCTATAAAGCGGCGAGTTCGCCAGCCAGCCCAGATCAATCACATCGCCGGTGGTCAGTCGCGATGCAGCGGGTGGCTGCCCGAGACTTTGCTGCAAAAGCGTATTCATCAGCGGCAGAAACTTACTCGACAGCGCCAGTTGCCCATCTGCAGGATGCCAACCCGCCGTCATGATCAGACAACGACCGCTGCCAATAGGTACTTCGATGAAAGCGGGCGAGCCATCATCAAATCGGGCGATGATGCGCGGCTCTTTAAGCGAACTCTTGAGCGAACTTTTGAGCGAACTCATATCGACCGTGCGATGCTTCCAGAAACGGATCGTGGTGAAGTCGCCAAAGCGAGGATCAGCAAAGGGAGCAAACAGCGGATGCTTGAAATCAATCTCGCTGAGCATCGCGTAATCCTTCACGCCGGCTTCTTTCACTTGCAGCGATTCGACATTCAGCAGCGCAGCCAGCGCACCTGCGGAAGCATCATCGCGCATCACCCAGAGAATCGTCGCGCCTTCCTCGGCTCGCTTTCGCAGCGCGGCAATGCGCTGCGTTGGAATCGACTGGCCGACGATGAAGAGCGATGCGCCATCGGTTTGGCCCGGGGGCAGTGCGTCGTCCGGCTTAAGACCGATCATGGTGGTGATGAGCTGCGTGGTTGGCCCCAGCGCCAGTTCAGCGAAAAAGCGGAGGCCTTGCGTATCTTTGGCTGAATCATCGCCGATGAAAACGATGATGGCCTGCGCGGGCTCGGCAGTGCTGTGGAAGACCTGATTGTCGAAGGGGTGATCATCGCCTTGCAGCGTGATGGTGTTGCCTTGGGCTGCCCACCAGGCGGTGAGATCGCCGGTGCGAATGGTGCGGGATTCGCCGGGCGGAACGTAAACTTCGATGGCCTTGGGCACGATGGTGCCAGCGGGCGTGTCTGCGGGTGTGAATGCAAGCGTGAACTGTTCGCGCGAGGAATCCCTGGCATTATGAATGCGAAGTCGCAGCGACTTCGCCGCGTCCTTGACAACATCGCGATCCGAGACAATCTGCAAACCGGCATTGGCCTGCGATTTTGCCTTCACAACGAAAGGCTTGACCTTCACCGCTGCGGGCCAGTCGTGACCATCGAGCGGTGCGAGGTGGCTGCCTTCTTGAAGATCGCTGATGAGCACGATGGTGCGCTGGCCGGTGAAGGTTGCGGCTGCGGTGCCGCTTTCACTTTCCATCAGCGATGCGGCAGCAGCGATCAGCGCATCGCCCAGATGCGTGGCAGTTTGCGAAGGCTTGAGCGCTGCCAGTGCATCACCCATCAGTGCGCTGCGCTGTGCAACCGGCGCCGCCATCCACTGCTGACGGCTGATGATCGTCTTCACACTGCGATTGAAAGTCAGCAGCGAAATCTCATCCGTCGGCTGCGGATCCTTCATGGCCTCAGCCGCCGCCGCCTTCGCCTGTGTCCACAAATCCTCACGCTGCATAGAGCCACTGGTGTCGAGCAAAATCGCCATTCGTCTGCCCGGCCCTGCTTCATCCGCATCAGCACTCGAACTCTCCCAAAGAAACGGCCGGGCAAACGCCAAGGCAATCAACACCACCGCCAGAGCGCGCAGCGCCAGCAGCAGCCAGTGTTCGATGCTGCTTCGTTTGGTCAGGCGCGGCGGCGTGGGCGAAAGAAACATCAGCGAACTGAAGATGACTTTTCCGCGCGGCGTGCGACGAATCAGATGCAGCAGAATTGGCAGCGAGATCGCGCCCAGAGCCGCCAGAAACAAAGGCGCAAAGAAGCTCATGCAGGCCTCCTTGCTGAAGTCGCGGCGGAGCTGTTGCGCATCGGGCTGCGCTTGGTCTGCATGCGCGAAGAAACGAAATCGAACATGGCGTGTTCGAGCGGCTGATCAGTGGTGAAGCGGTGATAGTCGATGCCATGCCCTTCGCAGATCGAAGCGACAGCGGCCAGATGGGCATTCAGTTTCTTCTGGTAGTCGCCGCGAATAGTTTGCGGGTCAACGTAAATCTCGCGCCCTGATTCGACATCTTGAAACATCGCTGCTGCATCGAAGCTCAGCGAAAGCTCAGCGGGATCGAGGATGTGAAACACCATCACTTCATGCCCGCGCGAACGCAGATAGCCAAGGTGAGTTTCAAGACCATCAAGCGGTGCGAGCAGATCGGAGATAAGCACGTGCATGCCGCGCTTGGTGACGAGATCAGCAATACGGCGAAGCGGCGCGGTGAGACTCGTTGCAACGCCGGCAGCAGGCTGATCGAGTGCGACCATAAGCCTGCGCAGATGGCCGGGGCGATAGCGGGCGGGTAGATACTCGCGTATCGCTTCATCAAAGGTGACCAGACCCGCAGCATCATGTTGCGTCGAGAGAAAGTAGGCGAAGGTGGCGGCAAGAGTGCGGGCGTAGTCTGCTTTGGTCCAGGTGGTGGAAGCAGAAGAATCGGTGATGGAGCCGAACTGCATCGACTTGGAATTATCGACGAGCAGCCAGCAGCGCACATTGGTTTCATCTTCGAAGCGTTTGACGTGGAGACGATCGCTGCGGGCGTAGAGTTTCCAATCGATGTAACGCGGGTCATCGCCGGTGGTGTACTGGCGGTACTCGGTGAACTCGACGGAGAAGCCGTGGTAGGGCGAGCGGTGCAGGCCGGTCATAAAACCTTCGACGATCATGCGCGCCCGCATCTCCAGACTCTTGATGCGCATGAGAGCGCGGGGGTCGATGTAATCGACACCGGTGTGTTGCGAGTTGGAGGCGAGGGTACTCATGCTTTCAGAGTTTGAATCAATTTCTCGATGACCTGTTCCACGGTGATGCCTTGCGCCTCGGCACGGTAGTTGAGGAGGATGCGGTGGCGCAGTGTGGAAAGCGCGACGGCGTTGATGTCATCCGTGGAGACATGAACCTGGCCATGCAAAAGCGCACGTGCCTTGCCGCCGAGCACGAGAAATTGTCCTGCGCGAAGGCCTGCGCCCCAGCTAATCCATTCGTTGACGAAGTCGGGTGATGTCGCCTGATGCGGACGGCTCATCGCCGCCAGTCGCACGGCATAGCGCACCACATCCTCCGCAATGGGCACCTTGCGAACCACCTCATGAAACGCTGCGATATCCGCACCATCAAAGAGCGGCTCGATCTTCTCTGGCTGCCTCGAAGTCGTGCGCGTGACGACTTCCACTTCATCATCTTCAACGAGGTAATCGATCTTCACGTTGAACATGAAACGATCCAGCTGCGCTTCAGGCAGCGGATAAGTACCTTCCATCTCGATGGGGTTCTGCGTGGCGAGCACGAAGAACGGTTCTTCCAGTTGATGGCGCACGCCAGCGGCCGTCACCTGATGCTCCTGCATCGCTTCGAGCAGCGCAGCCTGCGTCTTGGGCGGCGTGCGATTGATCTCGTCAGCGAGAATCACATTCGCGAAGATCGGACCTTTGACGAAGATCATCTTGCGCTTGCCCTCCTGCGTCTCTTCAAGAATTTCCGTGCCTGTGATGTCGGCGGGCATCAGGTCGGGCGTGAACTGAATGCGCTGAAATTTCAGGTGAAAAATCTGCGAGATCGATCGCACCAAGAGCGTCTTGGCCAAGCCCGGCGGCCCGGTGAGCAGACAGTGGCCACCTGCGAAAAGACAATAGAGCAGCTCCTCGATCGGCTGCGTCTGCCCGACGATCGCTTTGCGAAGTTCGGTGAGAATGGAGCCACGGGCGGCACGAAGTTTTTCGACTGTGGCACGCTCGAGTTCGTAGTTGTTTGCAATCGTACTCAAGTCAACACTCCAGAAATGGTGGCACGAATCATTGTGAAATTAACGAATCTCAAATCACAAATCACAAATCTCAAATCACAAACAAAACTCAATGGCAAAGCAGAATGAATCAAAGTGAGAGTCGTTGAAGTGAAATCTTTTTGGTTTGATTGTGTTTCCCATTGTGGCTTCGCTTGTTTGTGTATTGATGATTGTTATTTGTGATTTCACTTCAGTGCGTCATTGCGTAAAACACGATGTTGATGCCCATGGGGTAGGCTTGTTTCTCGGAGAACTCTTTGAAGTAGTAATGGTTTTCTCCTTCGCGTTCCCAGCCGTCGCCCAGGTCGGTGTTGTGGCAGATGATGACCATCATGCGGCCTTTGTCATCGAAGATGGCGCGGTAGTGCACCTGACTGCCATCATCAGGACCCGGTCGCCATTCAAAGCGCTGGCCGTTGGCGCCGTGGCCTATGGACGGGACCTGCGGCTTCTGTTTGAGGTCATAAACGCAGTGGAAAATCGGATGTTCCAGAGGCAGATCGACCACTTCGCGATCGGGGAAGACGCGTTTGATTTCGGTGTGGAAGTTGTCGTATTCATCGCCGCCCCAGAAATCATCCACCATCATGAAGCCGCCGCTCAGGAGATATTTTCGCAGCGCTTTCACCTCTGCCTCTTCGAAGAAAAGGCTGCCGGGTTCGATCATGTAGATCCATGGATAGTCGAACAGTTTTTCATCGGTGAGTTCGAGTTGGACAGGGCGGGGATTGACTTTGAGGGAAGTGAGCTGCTGAAGGCGGAAGGAGAAGTTCAGATCGGAGTCGGGGTAATCGGTGGCCCAGCTTCCGCCGCGCCTGCGGCCGCCCCAGCCGGAGTAGATGACGCGGGCGAAGGTGAAGGTGTCGCGTTCGAATTTCGGATCGTTCTTCCACTCGGTGAGGCCGGTCTGAGCGAACGTGTTTTCATCGATGGGCTTGACGCCAGATCGCTGAGCGAGCGTGATGGTGGTGATGATGGCAGTGCACAGGAGCATGGCCAGAAGGAGCAGAGAGGATTTTGATTTCAATGTCATCATGCGGGCACTTGTGAATCATTGAGCGGGTGGCGCGAATTGTTTCGTTTGATCTTCAACGCTCTGCCTTATTTGACGTCATCTTCAGCAGTAGCTTCTGGGCATCGCGAAAGCGTGGCGCTTCTTCCAGGGCCATGAGCAGATGCCGTTTCGCTGCGGGATCGGTAGCGTTTATTGCAAACAGATGTCGCGCCAAGTCGTAGTGCGTCTGTGCTGGGTCAGCGGGTTCCATGAGCAGCAGGGTGCGGTGAGCTGCGGCGGCAGTGCGGTGATCATTGAGATAATCCGCTGCCTGCGCGAGCATGCGATGGGGCAGCGGCGAAAGCGGATTCACGGCGAGCACACGGTCGCCGTATGCAAGCACAGTGGCCCAGTCTTCGCGGGCCGCAGCCAGTTCCATGAGGCGAAGAAAAGCGGGCATATGCTCGCCATTGATCGCGGCGATGCGCTCCAGTGCGGCTTGTTCTTCCTTCGTTTCGCCCAGTGCTTTGTGAGCCTGCGCAATCATCCAACTGGCACTGTTGTCGCTGCCATCGTTTGGATAAAGCTCGATAATCTTCAGAAGCGGCCCCTTGGCCTCGCTCCATTTTTTCTGCGTGAGCAGAGCATCGGCATGTATCATCAAAGCGGTCATGCTGCTCGGATGTTCGGCAAGGAATACGGCGAGTGCTTCGCCGCCTCGTGCAGCCTGCGGCGGCAATTCTGTCCAGTCGGCTTTGGGTGCGAGTGATTCAGCAAGCTGCTTCACATGCGTTTCAAACTCCGCTTCAAGCTGCTTGAGCGAGCCGATGCGTTTCTCGATGGCCGCATTGATGTACAGCCCTTCGTGCAGATCGCGCAGAATATTTCGTACCGCTTCCACGCCTGCCTTTTGAATCATGAACTCGACAACCAGCGATGATTCGTAATACGCAAACTGCACATGCAGCGGCGAGCGCGCCCGCAGAAACGCCATGCTCAGTTGCCCGATGGGCGTCAGCTCTCCGCCTAGTATCATCGCGCGATACTGCGGCGTCATCGCCTGGCCCCACGTCTTGTTCGCCTGCTTTTCTTCATACACGCTGATGCCTTCGCTGAGCCAGCGCGGCATGCGGTTGCGCGTGGCCTGCAAAGTCACCACATGACAGAACTCGTGCCACAGCACCGCTTCCCAATTTGCAGTGCCACCGATGGCGGCAGGGCTGTTGGCGGTGATCACATTGCCGAAACAGACGCCCAGAAATCCAGCGCCGCCGGGCAAGCCGAAGGTGCGAATGGCGAAGTCTTTTTGGTCAGGAAATATTTCGACCGTCACGCGACTGGTCAGCTTCATGTCGTACTTATCACATAGCGCGATGCGAGCGCGATTCAGCAGCGAAAGCACGCGCTGGCCATAGATCTCCGCTTCGCGGGCATCCATGCGGAGGGTGAAGTGTTCATCTTCGAGCGTTTTGAATTTGGCGATGTTGTCTTGTAGCGTGACCAGATTGAAGGCGACGACGTTGTAGCCATCTTTCTCAAGCACTTGCCGGGCCAGCCTCCAGCCTTCTTCCACTTCGCCCAGTCGCAGCAGATCCTGTGAAAGCTGAGCCTTGGCGGGGATGAAGTTTTCATCCATTTTCAAAGCAGCCCGCTGATGAGCAGCGCCTTCGGTAAACCGATATTTCTGGCTGAGTTTGAGGCCGATCAGATGATCAACGGCGGGATTTGTCTTGTTGAATTTGAATGCTCGCGCTCGGCTGATCGCTTCACCATCTGCATCATTTTCCAAGTGCGCCAGCACAGCACTGTACGACCACGCGGCAACATGGGCGGGATTGATAGCCAGCACTTTGGCGAGGGTCTCTTCCGCTTCGCGCAGGTTTTCGCCATCGATGAGCTGATCGACCTGCATGAGCAATGCGCCGATGTGATTTGGATTCAGTTCGAGCGTCTTATTTACTGCTGCGCCGGTGCGCTCACCATCGGAGGGCGAGAAAGCACGGGCGATGCCGTGGTGCATGTCCGCATCTTCGGGAAATCGTTTGACCGCTTCGGTGAACAGCCGACCCGCCTCGGCGTAGTCGTGTTTATCCAGCGCGAGTTCGCCGGGTGCGATCCATACATCGCGCAGGCCCGGCGACTCTTTGCGAGCCTTGTCATAAATCAGTTCGAGGACTTGGCGCGGATCAGCGCCCATCAGCAGCGCAGCGCGGCCTTGCGTGACCAGATCAATCGCATCGGAGTACCACCAGGGCCTGGCGCCCACGAGTGAGTTGATCTGATCGAGCATGAGCTTGGCAGCATCAGCATCACCCAGCGAGCGATAGACATCGTGGCCTAGAAGGCGAAGACGAATGGAAGAGTGGTAGCGATTGAGTGATGTTTCGAGGGATTGTTTGGCGGCTTCAAATTCGCCTTGCGTCAGGTGCGCCTGAATCTTCATGAGTCGCCACTGTTCGCTGAACTGCCCGGTCTCGATGGCGTCAGCGCATTCTTTGATGCAGCCGGGATAGTCACCGGTGGCGAGTTTTTGTGCGGCAGTGGTGAGGTCGCCGCGCAGGGCGGAGGCAAAGAGCAGCAGCGCGAGTGGTGCGAGAAGGAAGGCGAAACGAAGTGAAGAGGGATGGCGGGCGATCAGAACGATCGGCGTACAGCAATCGGATTGTCGTCGCATCACGTCAGGCAAACGACTTCATCCAGAAAAGAGACCGGCGAGAACCGCCACCATTCTAAGGTGCAACGCGGCAAAGCAAGTGATAATTGCGAATGAAGAAATGTGAAGCGTGTATCCGAGCCGCATCCGCAACGAGCCGCGCCCGTCAGGAAGCGGGATTGAGCTATCAGAACCCCACTCCCTTACGGTCGTGTCTCGTTGCCTGGCGGCTCGGATGCGCGGGATTGCTCAGCGTGGAATGCGGCCCGTTGGCGGCAGAGGTTGTTCCTGCTCAGGGCTCTTAGGCGCCGCCGTTTCATCAGGCAGATCGATCTTCCACACCTTGGCGAGTTCTTCGCGGGTGATGGGCACGACTTCGCGCCCTTCGCCCAGCAGGCGGCGGGTGATGTTGGCCTGGCGATCGTATTCGGTGACCTGTTCGGGCGAGTCGGGTGAAGGGCGGGAATAGACGCGGAAGTTGCCGGAGCTATCGCCATCATCCACGACGCGCATGGTGCGGAAAGAGATGGTGCCGGTGTTGGGGTAGTAGGCGTAGAAGCCACACTCAAATTTTTCGCGTGGCAGCAGCGGCGCGAGCAGGTAAAGCTCGGTCTGTGTGATGTAGCCATCGGTGGGTCTGCGATAGTTGATGCGGTCGATGCCGGTGGGGCCTTCGCGGATGATGGTGATCTGTTCGCGGTTCTGCACGCCGGTTTCGAGCCAGGTGCGAATGTGATGGCGTGGCGCCGGAGCAGCCTTGGCCGGGGCCTTGCCGGGGTTGAACGTCGGCTTGTCTTTCGCATCGGGGATGCCATCGATCTGATCGCGCACCGTGGTACGGATCGACCACGATTCATACTGGCCATCTTCAGCGAGGAACATCTGGCTGTGCGAATCGACAGCGCGGTTGGCCACATGAAGGCGGGCATAGACATCGACGCCGATGCCGTTGATGCCTTGCTCTTTGATCTGCGCATCGCGGACGACTTTGGTGCGGCCGGTCTTGGGATCGATGACTTCTTTCTTGTCAATGATGACGATCTGATCACGGCGTTCGCGGTTGACGATTTTCATCCAGCCGATGTCTTTGCCGTTTTCCAATACACGCAGGTATTGCAGCCGCAGAGGCATCACACCCGCCGGCTTTCCATCATCATCGACAATTGGCGTGCTCACCTCCGGCAACATCGCGTCGCGCAGCCGACGATGATTGATCGTCTTGTCCAGCGTGTCGCCTTTCTTGATCAGGTCCTTGCGCATCTCGTCAAGTTCCTTGGGGTTTTGCACCTCAAGGCTCTTGATGACCTCTTCAAAAATCGGCTTGACCTTCTCGAAGGATTTTTCACCGACTTCAAGCTGAATCATCACAAATGCGTTGGGCGCAAGCTGCATGAACGCCTGGCCCATGTACCAGCCTTTGGCGTCACTATCGAGCGGATTGCGTTTCCTGCGGGCGGCTTCATCGAGCAGAAATCGTTGCATGAACTGACGATCAACTTCGAAAGAGGCGACCCATTCCTGTGCTTTCTTCGCGATGGCTTTGTCGGGTGAATAAGAGACGATGGCTTTATAGAGGCGGAAGGCGGCGATGTCCTGGCCGCTGCTGCGAAGCTGATTGGCGGTTTCATATTGAGTGCGAGCGATCTGCATCAGGGCCTTGAGATCTTTTTCGGCCTCTGGCTTTATCTTGGCGGGCAGGTTGATGCCGAAGTAAACAATCCAGCCCGGGCGACCGGCAGGCTTGGCGACGCGCTGATGATCGATGCTGGCGGTGGGCTGGGCGAAGCCGAACTGTTCGATGGCTGAGTTGACGACCTGATTGATCGTCAGTTCCTGCTGCGTGTTCTTGATATAGACGGTGATCGCGTAGTCATCGCCTTGCTGAATGCGAAGGGCGGCATCATCAATGTTGCGACTCATGAGCCTGCTGCCTAAGGGCGGACGCAGCGATACGCCGAAGCCCATTTCGCGCCAGCGCTCTTTGGAGAGCATGGCATCGACATCGGTCTGAGCGTGAGCAGCAGCAGGCAACAGCAGCAGTAGCAGCAGCAGAAATCGCCACACGTTTAGCGCCGTCCCGAAGGGACGGGCTTTGTCACGACAACGAAACGACAAGTTCGGGGTATCACTTTTCATGGCTGATCGACATCCTGTTGCCAGAGGCGGAGGAAATCGTGGGAGGCGTAGAGGCGATAGACGGTTTGCAAATCGGTGGGGGTCAGGCTCAGGCGGATGCCGCCGGTGGGTGACTGGGCGGTGTCGATCCAGTCGCTGGCGATGACCGTGCCATCATGATCCAGCCAGAGTCGCTGGCCATCCATACTCATCATCGGTCGAATCCGCACGTAAGCGAAGGCCTTGTCAGGCATCGCGATTTTCTCGGACGCTGGGCCCTCCGCCACGGTCACATACTCAAGCCAGTTCGGCTCAGGCGGCTGCGCGCCCTGAGTGCGCCAGATCACTACCGGGCCATCGGCAGTCAATCGGGACAGCGCTGATAAATCCCACGAATCCTCGGCAAAACCAGGCAGGTATCCCGTAGGAACCGTGGCCACCCAGATCGGATCGCGAACCGGGCGGGCTGGCACCATCGAGGCGCTGAGCTTCTGATCCTTGAGCGTGAACTGATAAGCATAGCTGCGATGGATCGGCCCTTCTCGGACTTCATTGACCAGTGTGCTTTCCATCACCTTGCCATCAAGCGACACAAACCAGTTGCCCCAGCTCACCGTCGCATCCGCACCGCGCACCACCGCCCGCATCTTGCGACTGCGCAGAGGCAGGCCTTGATCAGGCAGATGATGCTGATCGTGAAGCTGCGTGCCCATGACCTGCCCTTCGCGCCGAAGCAGCAGCGCTCGCCGCTGAGGCGTGAACTGATTCACCATCTGCTCCTGCTGTGCCTTTGCCAGATCGCGGCCACGTTCGAGTGAGCGCGTCAGCGCTTTGGCGGGAGGCGGAGGCGCAAGCGTGCTGGCGGATTTCTTTGCGATCGTTTCGATCAGGGCGGCGAGTTTGGTGCTGATTGCTTCCATCGCCTCCGGTTCAGCGAGCACATCAAAGAGCAGCGCGTGATCATCATTCATATTGACGTGAATCACTTCGCGAAGCAGTTGTCGCTGTTTGCCATCGCTGAGCTTCAGTCGTGTCGCGTTTCGCCCTGCGATTTTTTCCTGCGTCAGCATCGCTTCATCAGGACCACTGCCATGCACCCAAGCATAAAGGCGCGACAGTCCAGCGTGAGCGGAAAAGGGCGAAGTATCTGCAAGATCATCGGAATCCGTCTGCGGCCTGACGCGCACAATGGCGAGCTGCGGAACTGCATCATCCGTGAGCGAAAAGTAGAGCGGCTGATCATCGCCTCTGGGCCCGCCCAGCCTGAGCGCGACGCCCGCCTCGGCGATGGA
>Ga0105054_10006792_pt1 | contig 15843 bp, 15 predicted proteins | sample BON02_FD_78091 | JGI IMG/M metagenome (GOLD analysis project Ga0105054, IMG submission 78091) | Freshwater microbial communities from Lake Bonney liftoff mats and glacier meltwater in Antarctica - BON-02 (megahit assembly) | ecosystem: Environmental > Aquatic > Freshwater > Ice > Glacier...
ACGCCGCGATTGAAACCTTCTTCAAAACAATCAAGGCCGAGCTGATCTGGCGGCACAATTGGGAAACCCGTCGCAAGGCCGAAACCGCCATCTTCCAATACATCAACGGCTTCTATAATCCGCGCCGCAGACATTCAGCATTGGGATGGAAAAGCCCCGTCGCTTTCGAGCGTAAGGTGGCTTAAACGAGCACTGGGGGCGGCACAAATACGTGACAGGTCCAGTTGGCGATGATCAGCAAGGCGAATTGCAAGGCGTCAATGCCTCGATCGCGGCCATATCCATGGCCATAGCTCCGCTCGTGCTCACACAGGTATTCACCTATTTCACCGGTCCCGACGCCCCCATCATCCTGCCCTCGGCCCCGTTTGTGCTGTCAGCAATACTCTTAGCCATCGCATTGGTTGTGTTCCTCGGGCGCAAACGGCTGAACCCGCCAACGACAGGTGCCACATCCCAGCGCGGCGCGGGCTAAACCGGTCGGCTTGGCGCGACTTAAACGCGCCGCCACCGCCTGCATAAAAAAACGGCCCGCGGTTGCGGGCCGTTTTCTTTTTGTGGGCGATTCGCTTATTGCGGAATGTCGCCAGTTACGCCTTCAACGTAAAAGTCCATCGTTGCCAGGGTGCCATCGTCAGCCACTTCGCCTGCTGCCAACCAAGGCGAGCCGTCTTGGCGGTTGATCGGTCCTGTGAACGGGTGCATCGTTCCGGCTGCAATTGCGTCACGGGCGGCTTCAGCTTCAGCAACCACTTCTGCGGGCAGGCTTTCGTTAAAGGGTGCAAAGGCCACCATGCCCGGCCCAATGCCATCCCAAGTCTCGGTGCTTACCCAGCTGCCATCAATGCCAGCTTGAACGCGGGCAATGTAATAGGGGTCCCAATCATCCATGATCGAGGTGAGCTGCGCTGTTGGGCCAAAATTCGCCATATTGGAGGCTTGGCCAAAGGCCATCACGCCACGCTCTTCAGCGATGGTCATCGCCGCAGGGCTGTCTGTGTGCTGCATAATCACGTCAGCACCTTGGTCAATCAGCGCATTGGCGGCTTCGGCTTCTTTACCCGGATCAAACCATGTAAACACCCACACAACTTTGAACTCAACTTCGGGGTTCACCGATTTCGCAGCCAAATAAGCCGCGTTAATGCCGCGGATAACTTCAGGAATTGGGAAAGACGCGATATAGCCAACGGTGTTGGTTTCTGTCATCCGGCCTGCAATCAGCCCAATAACGTGACGGCCTTCATAAAACCGTGCCGAATAGGTCGAAACATTATCCGCAACGCGGTAGCCGGTTGCATGTTCAAACCGAACATTGGGGAATTCTTCGGCAACGTTAATCGTCGCATCCATATAGCCAAACGAAGTTGTGAAAATCATATCCACACCCGAACGGGCCATCTGGGTGATCACGCGCTCGGCATCGGCGCCTTCAGGAACCGACTCAACATAGGACGTTTCAACCGCATCGCCAAAATGCTCTTGCACGGCTTGGCGGCCAAGGTCGTGCTGATACGACCAGCCAAGGTCACCAATCGGGCCAACATAGATGAACCCAACTTTGTAGGGGTCTTGCGCCTGTGCGGCGGTGGCAAGGCCAAGTGCCAAGGCACCCGCAGCCATAGTTTTAATCAATCGCATAAAATCCTCCGATACGATTTTGCTTCAATGCGAAGCGTGGAAAGAGCGGCCAAGTGAGGCCGGAGCGTTCAAACTTGCCCGCCGACGGTCGGAGGACATGATCACAAGCACGATAATCGTGACAAGGTAGGGAGTCATCTTCAAATATGCAGGCGAAATACCAACACCGACAATTTGTAGATTAATTTCCAGCACCGAGATGCCGCCAAACAGATAGGCGCCAATCAACAATCGCCCCGGTTTCCAACTGGAAAATACCACTAGCGCCAAGGCAATCCAACCGGCTCCGGCTGTCATGCCCTCGGTCCATTGTGGCACGCGGATCAGGCTGAAATAAGCGCCGCCCAGCCCGGCCATTGCCCCGCCAAACATAATGGCCAACATACGGATCAGCAGAACGTTATAGCCAAGCGAATGCGCCGCATCATGGCTTTCACCCACCGCGCGCAACACCAGCCCCGCGCGGCTACGATTCAAAAACCACCACAGCACAAACACCATGAAAATTGAAAAATAGACCACTGCGTCATGGTTAAACAATATCCGCCCCAGCACCGGAATGTCGGTTAGAAACGAGATATTCAGCTTGTCCACCGAGGGCGGTTTGATCCCCGTGTAAGAATGCCCAAGCAATGCCGCTAGCCCTAGACCAAATAGCGTAAGCGCTAGCCCGGTCGCCACTTGGTTGGACAGTAAGAACTGCGTTAATATACCAAAGAGCAGCGCCAAAACTGCGCCTGCACCCATCGCGGCAAGCATGCCCAAATAGGGGTTTTCGGTTTCAACGGCCATGGCAAAACCCGCAATGGCACCAATAATCATCATGCCTTCAACACCAAGGTTCAGCACGCCTGATTTTTCAACCACCAACTCGCCCAATCCGGCAAGTAAAATGGGGGTTGCGGCGATCATCAGGCTGACAATCAGCGAAATCGGGTCGATTGACGAGAAATCCATTATTTCGCCTCCTTCTTGCGCACAATTCGGTAAGCCACCAGCACATCAACGGCCAGTAGGAAGAACAGCAACATGCCTTGGAACACCCGGATCGCGGCGGCAGGCACCTGAAGTTGGAACTGCACCGTTTCACCGCCAACATAGGTTGCGGCCATCAATATACCCGCCAGCAAAATGCCAACCGGGTGGAGCCGCCCCAAAAACGCGACGATAATCGCTGTGAAGCCATAGCCCAGCGGGAAGTTGGTGGTCAGCTTGCCCGCAGGCCCCACCAGTTCAAACAAACCTGCCACACCGGCCAGCGCGCCCGAAATCCCCAAAGCTGCCGCCACAATGAACCCAGGGTTAACACCCGAAAAGCGTGCTGCACGCGGGGCCTGCCCGGTCAGCTTTATCTGATAACCAAGCCGATGCCGCGCCAAGAGTGCATAGGCTGCAACCACAGCGCCCAGCGCCACAAGCCCGCCCACATTCAACCCCGCCGATTTGATCAGCATTGGCATTTCAGCACTGGCATAATCCGCCAAACTGCGGCTTTCCGGAAAACCCCGGCCATCCGGGTTTTTCAGCACACCTGTCACCATGGCGCGCAAAAAATTCTCGGCCACATAAACCAACATCAGGCTGACCAAAATCTCATTTGCGTTGAATTTAACCCGCAGGAATGCCGGGATCATGGCCCAAGCAAACCCGGACAGCGCACCCGCCGTGGCCATGAGTGGCAGCACCCAAATGCCGGGCGTGCCATATAATGCCAAACCAACGGCACCGCCGCCTATGGCACCCATTATAAACTGACCTTCAGCGCCAATATTCCAAACCCCAGCCTTAAACCCAAGGCTTAGCCCAACCGCGATCAATATCAGCGGCCCACCTTTAATCATCAACTGGCGTTGGGAATAACTATCGGTGAAAGGCTCGATGAATATCATATGAATTGCGGCTACCGGGTCTTTGCCCAGCAGCGCAAACAGGATGCCGCCAAAAAACATCGTCAGCAAAACGGCCAATATCGGCGTTAACCATAGCATTTGGATAGAAGGCGCTTTGCGCCGCTCAAGCCGGATCATGTGCAGCCTCCATCCCGTGGGTTCCGCCCATCATCAGCCCGATTTCTTCAATTGTTAGCCCCTCAGCCGGTCGCGGCTTGGAAAGGCGCCCCTCAGCTAAAACGGCAAATGTGTCTGACATTTCCATCAGCTCGTCCAAATCTTGGCTGACCACCAAAACGGCCGCACCATCGGCCGCCAAATCGCGCAGCGCTTGGCGAATTGAGGCAGCCGCCGCCGCATCCACACCCCAAGTCGGCTGGTTCACCACCAACACATCAGGTTTTTGCAGCACCTCGCGGCCGATGACAAATTTTTGCAAATTACCACCCGAAAGCGCTCGCGCTGGCACGTGGTTGCCCGTTGTGCGCACATCAAATTCCCTAATTATTTCGTCGGCAAAATTGGCCGCCTTACGCATGTTCAACCAACCATTCTTGGCCAGTTTGCGCCGGGTTTGCGCGGTTAAAACCGCATTATCGACCAATGACATATCGGGGGCCGCTGCATGGCCCAGCCGTTCTTCCGGCGCCGTCAGCAAGCCAAGCGCGCGGCGCGCTTCGGGGCCAATGCCACCAACCGGCTTACCCTTCAGGCGGATCATGTCGGTCGGCACCGTGCGTTCGCCCGAAAGGGCCAGCAAAAACTCGTCCTGCCCATTGCCCGCAACACCGCCAACCCCCATAACCTCGCCCTTACGCAGGGCCAATGTCACGTCGCGCAAGCTAGTCCCAAATGGGTCAAGGCTAGGTAGGTTTAGCCCGCTCAGTTCCAGCGCCACATCGCCGGGCTGATAATCACGCGCCTTTGGCATAGCCAGTTCCGCACCAATCATCATTTCAGCCATGCTGCGCGCGGTTTCATTGGCCGGGGTGCATGTGTCCACCACCTTACCCATCCGCAAAATCGTGGCATGGTCACATAGCGCCTTAATCTCTTCCAGCTTGTGGCTAATATAAAGGATCGACACACCCTCTGACTTCAGCTTTCGCAGTGTCGTGAACAATATGTCCACCTCTTGCGGTGTCAGCACCGAGGTCGGCTCATCCATAATCAATAGTTTGGGGTTTTGCAGCAGGCAGCGAATAATCTCCACCCGCTGACGTTCACCGACTGATAAATCACCAATCAGGCGGTCGGGGTCAAGTGGCAGGCCATAAGCGTTAGAAACTTCACGGATTTTGGCTGCCAGCGCACGGCGGTCCGGCGCATCTTCCATACCCAGCGCAATATTCTCAGCCACGTTAAGCGCCTCAAACAGTGAGAAATGCTGGAACACCATCGCCACACCCGAACGCCGTGCCTCGCCCGGTTTTGGAGGGGCATAGGGTTTGCCGAGCAAGGTCATCGTGCCGCTATCCGGCCGCACCAACCCATAAATCATTTTAACCAGCGTCGATTTCCCAGCGCCGTTTTCACCTAGCAATGCGTGTATTTCACCCGGCGCAATGTCAAATGACACCGCATCATTGGCTTGCACTCCCGGATAGGCCTTTGACAGGCCGCTCAGCCGCAGCAATAGTTCCATAACACTCCCCTAAGTCGTGGTGCCCGATCTATGTCGGTGCTTCCTTTGACCAATTGGTAAAATTTTGCCTGCGGAATGCCGATCTGGCAAGAACTTTCTTTCCGACTTTATCGTAGTAACGCTATTGGACTTTCAACAAATTCTAGATAATCTCCAGAAGTTTTGGCAAATCACTCATAGAATTGAAGGGGATCGCACCGAGCGCACGAATATCATCACCGCTTAGGTCACTCGTAATTCCGTAACTCACCATGCCCGCCGCGACCCCAGCGCGCAGCCCATTTACGCTATCTTCAACCACAACGCAGTCGGCGGCAGTCAGCTTCAACCCTGCGGCGGCGTGCAAATAGGGGCCGGGGTCAGGTTTGGCGACTCCAATATCATGGGCCGAAATAATCCGCCCCTCAAGCCGATCCCACAACCCAGTGCGCCCCAAAGTGGCGCGCATTTTGGCCATCGGGCCGTTTGAAACCACCGCATATAAAATGCCACGCGCATCAAGGAGGTCCAGCAATTCAGGAACTCCCGGCATCGCCTCAACCCGCACGGCCAAAACTTTAGCAATTTCAGCGTTGATATCGTCGCGCCAACCATCTGGCAAAACAACCCCACGCGATTGTACCAGCGCTTGCACGCCTGCCATCGTGCCACCAACGAACAACTTGTGCACATCGGCAGAATGAATCGGAAAACCATGTGATGTCAGGTTTTCGGCAATAATTCCTGAAGTGATGCCTTCGCTATCAACCAGCACACCATCGCAATCAAATAATACAGCCTGAGGCGCGCTCATTCCACAGTCACCGATTTGGCAAGGTTGCGCGGTTGGTCCACATCCGTGCCCTTTTCAATGGCAGTATGATAGGCCAGCAATTGCGCTGGCACAGCATAAACAATAGGGGCAACCAGCGGGTGTACTTCGGGTAGAATAATGGTTTTCCAAACGCCGTCCCCCGCTTCGGCAGCGCCTTTGGCATCAGTGACCAATAGCACCTTACCGCCGCGCGCCATCACTTCATGCATATTGGAAATCGTCTTTTCAAACACGCCATCATAGGGCGCAAAACATATCACCGGCACATGTTCATCAATCAGCGCAATCGGGCCGTGCTTAAGCTCACCGCTGGCATAACCCTCTGCATGAATATAGCTCAGCTCTTTTAGTTTCAGCGCACCTTCCAGTGCCAGCGGATACATTGCACCGCGCCCCAAAAACAAAATATCACGCGCCCGGCTTAGATCGCGCGCAGCGCCAGCCATGGCCGGTTCCATCGCCAGCGCCTCGGCCACAAGGCGTGGGGCAGTGGCCAGCGCAGCCAATAGGTTTTGTTCTTGCGCGGCGGTAATATGCCCGCGCTGCCGACCGGCCAAAATGGCCAAATTCGCAAACACCGCCAATTGGCATGTAAATGCCTTGGACGAGGCGACAGATATTTCCACCCCCGCCTTGATCGGCAGCGCCATGCCGCTTTCCCGCGCAATCGTGCTTTCGGCAACATTTACCAGTGCCATCACCAACCCGGCCTTGCCCTGCACATAACGCAGCGCAGCCAGTGTGTCGGCAGTTTCACCCGATTGGCTCACAAATATGGCCCCATCCCGCGCTGTGATCGGCGGTTCACGATAGCGAAACTCGCTTGCCACATCAATTTCCACCGGAATACGGGCGATGCTTTCAAACCAGTATTTGGCCACATGGCAGGCGTAATAGGCCGTGCCGCAGGCCACCATAACCAAGCGGTCCACTTCGCTAAAATCCGGTGCGCCTTCGGGCACCTGCACGGCATCCCGCGCGGCCGTTTGGTAATGCGCCAAAGCATAGCCCAAAACCGAGGGCTGTTCATGAATTTCCTTGGCCATAAAATGGCGGTAATTGCCCTTATCAACCATCACCTGATCAACATTCACAATCCGCATTTCGCGGTTGGCCAGCTTGCCCTGCGCATCATAAATCGTCGCACCGGCGCGGGTTAGCACCGCCCAGTCACCCTCATCTAAATAGGTGATGCGGTTGGTTAGCGGGGCCAATGCCAGCGCGTCTGATCCTAAGAACATTTCACCATCGCCATGCCCAATGGCCAGCGGTGAACCGCGCCGCGCGCCAATCAGCAAATCATCATGATCGGCAAACAAAAACGCCAGCGCAAAGGCCCCGCGCAGCCGCGCCAAGGTGGCGGCAACTGCCTGTTGGGGCGTCTGCCCATGCTGTAAGAACTGTGCGCAAAGCTGGGCAATCACCTCGGTATCGGTTTCACTTGAAAATACAGCGCCGCCAGCCCGCAATTCATCACGCAGGGCGGCAAAATTCTCAATAATTCCGTTATGCACAACGGCCACTGGCCCGGCCACATGCGGATGTGCGTTTTCGGTTGTCGCCGCGCCATGGGTCGCCCAGCGGGTATGGCCAATGCCGGCATTGCCCGCCAAGGGCTGGCTGGCCAGTAGTTCAGCCAAGGCCCCTAATTTACCCACCGCCCGGCGCGCATCCATCCGCCCACCGGCCAGCGTGGCGATCCCGGCTGAATCATAGCCGCGATATTCTAGCCGCTTTAGCGCGCTTAATATCAACGGCGCCGCGTCGTGCTTGCCCAATATCCCGATAATGCCACACATGCCCTAACCTGCTCTCTTTGGGCGCCGCGCGCCACAATATTTACCGCGCATTGGCCCGTTAATGCCGCAGGCGCAACTACCCAAGTGTAATTTTATGCCAAAACCCGCTTTCAACTTCGCCATTCGGGTCAACCATCACACTGGTTTGCGGGCAAATGCCAACACGCCTTGGCTTTGCGCGCTTGCGCCACTGGCAAAAACGATACGCTGTAAAACAACCTTTGGCCGCATGGCATCCCCTAAGTTGCGCGCAACCTGCACACGGCGCAGGCCGAAATCAACCGCGTATTACGCCGTGAAACACATCCGACATGAATTGTGACCCATAAGCGCGCACCCAATCATCCAGCCAAGGCGAATCATTGCGCGCGTTCGCGGCAGTTGGCAGGTTGGCACCACGCAACAAAAAGGCCCAACATGAAGCTCCAAGACCTCGACGTTTTTATCGTCGGCAACCCGCCGCCCGGATTTGGCGGTCGCTATTTCATATTCGTAAAACTCACCACCGATACCGGCATTGTTGGCTATGGCGAGGTTTATGCCGCCGCCGTTGGCCCCATCGCCATGAAAGCGGTGATTGAGGACGTATTCGCCCGCCATATGCAAGGCGTATCGCCCGACCGAATTGAGCTGATGTTCCGCCGCGCTTACTCTGCAGGCTTCACCCAACGCCCTGATCCAACGGTTATGGGCGCGTTTTCGGGCCTTGAAATGGCCTGCTGGGATATTGTTGGCAAAGCGCTGAACCGCCCGGTGCATGCCCTGCTTGGCGGCCAAGTCAATGACCGGCTGCGCAGCTATACCTACCTGTACCCAACCGATGACCAAGACGCGTTGGAGTTTTACAACAATGCCGAACAATCGGCAGAATGCGCCGCGCGGATGGTTGATTTAGGCTTTACCGCCATCAAGTTTGACCCGGCTGGCCCTTATACAATTATGGGCGGACATCAACCAACCATGGTTGATATTGCCCGCTCGGTTGAAATTTGTGCGGCACTGCGAAACGCCGTCGGTAACCGCGCCGATTTACTATTTGGCACCCATGGCCAATTCACCACCGGCGGCGCGCTACGCATGGCCCAAGCCATCGCGCCGTATCAGCCGCTTTGGTATGAAGAACCTGTGCCGCCTGATAATATGGCATCGTTGGCCCGCGTGGCCAATGGCTGCGCGCTATCGGTTGCAACAGGTGAACGGCTTACCACCAAGGCCGAATTTCTGCCAGCGCTGCAAGCTGGTGCCACAATTTTGCAGCCCGCGCTTGGCCGGGTTGGCGGCATATTGGAGGCCAAAAAAATCGCCGGGATGGCCGAGGCTTTTAACGCCCAAATGGCACCACATCTCTATGCAGGCCCTTTGGAATGGGCCGCCAATATCCAACTCGGTGCCTGCATTCCTAACCTGCTGATGTTGGAACAAATTGGCACGGGAAATGATTTCCATCAAAAATTGCTAAACACGCCCATCGTTTGGGAGGACGGCTATATCCATGTTCCCACCGCACCGGGCCTTGGGGTGGAATTGAACGAAGATGTCGCCCGCGCGCACCCGTATACAGGCGATCGTCTGCATTTACAGATGCAAGACACCCCCCACCCCACCGCCAGCGGCCTTTGGGCTGGGGGTTAACCCTGAAAAGGACGAACAAATGAGTATTGCAGGTTGGGCGATGACCGGTATTTTGGCGCCGTTCATGCTCGGGGCTTCGACCTTTCCCAAACTCACCGGAATGCCCATCGCCTCCGACATCATGGTCAAGCTCGGCTAGTCGCCTAATTACCTCCTGATGATCGGCGTGATTGAGGTTTTATGCATGGGCCTCTTCATCTACCCGCCCACCGCCATGCTCGGTGCCATCCTGTTCACTGTCCTGCTGGGCGGTGCCATCGGGGCCAATTTGCGCGCCGATAGTCCGCTGTTTAGCCATATGCTGTTTGGCGTGTATCTGGGCATTTGGACATGGGTCGCGCTTTGGCTGCGCAGCCCCGATTTTTGGGGTGCTGTTTCCAAGGGGGTACTAGCGCCGCCCCCGCACGGTTGACATCGCCACCAAATTGGCCATTCTAATCTCATGGGGCGCAGCGCGGGTGCCCCGTGAGGCTTTGGCCCAAACCCGCATCCACCAATCCGAGACCCGGAAGGATGTAACATGCCCGCTTTTACCGAAATTTCTGTCGCTCAACTGTCCCGCCGCATTGGCCTGCCAGATACACCCGTTTTGCTGGATGTGCGTATTCCCGAAGATATTGCCACTGATCCGCATCTTATCCCCGGCGCGATCAGGCTTGCGCATAACCAGGTACTTGATGCCGCCCATCGCTTTGCCGGGCGCAGCATTGTGGTTTATTGCCAAAAGGGGTTCAAACTTAGCCAAGGTGCCGCCGCGCTTTTGCGCAGTGCTGGGGTTGCGGCTGAAACCCTTGAAGGTGGCCAATTCGCGTGGCGCGATGCTGGCCAGCCGATGGTGCCAATCGCATCTTTGCCCATAGCCAGCCCAACGGGCGAAACCCTTTGGGTAACCCGCCTCCGCCCTAAAATTGATCGCATCGCTTGCCCATGGCTCATCCGCCGATTCATTGACCCGTCGGCGCGTTTCCTTTTTGTCACCCCATCCGAAGTTCAAGGCGTTGCCGCCAAATTCAATGCCACGCCGTTTGATATTGAAGGCGTGCCATTCAGCCATGACGGCCCAAATTGTACATTTGATACGATGATCAAAACCTTCGGCCTATCCCACCCACCACTGGAAACATTGGCGACCATCATTCGCGCTGCCGATACCAACCGCCATGATCTGGCCCCCGAAGCGTCGGGCTTTCTCGCCCTCTCGCTTGGGCTTTCACGCATGTATCGCGATGACATTGCCCAGCTTGAGGCGGCATTGCCCCTATATGATGCCCTTTATCGTTGGGCGCGCGATGCGCAAGATGAGAGCCATGATTGGCCCGCCGCCAGCACAGGCGCGGCCAAATGAACCCCAGCCTAGCCGAGCTATTCCGCATATTCGGCAAAATCGGCCTGCTGTCCTTTGGCGGTCCGGCGGCGCAAATTGCGCTGATGCACCGGGTATTGGTCGATGAACGCCGCTGGCTGACCGAGGCCCAATTCCTGAACGCGCTTGGCTTTTGTATGCTGCTACCGGGGCCCGAGGCGATGCAGCTTGCCACCTATGCGGGCTGGCGGCTGCGCGGCACCGCGGGCGGGCTGCTTGCGGGGTTGCTGTTCGTGCTGCCCGGTGCGGCCATTGTGCTGGCGCTGGCAGTAATTTATGCGGCCTATGGTGGCGTGCCGGTTATGGAAGCGCTGTTTTTGGGCGTCAAAGCCGCCGTTCTGGTGGTGGTAGTCGAGGCGCTGTTGCGCGTCGCCAAACGCGCCTTAAAACGCCGCCTGCATTGGGGTTTGGCGGCGCTCTCTTTCATTGGCATCTTCTTTTTCAGCCTGCCCTTCCCGCTCATCATTCTGGCTGCCGCGCTTGCTGGGTTGGCCCTTGCCGCCCCACAAACCGCCCAAAACCCGGTTAAAATCCATGTGTCATGGCCGGCCACACTAGGCACCATCGCGCTTTGGCTGGTCATCTGGCTGGCACCGCTCGCCTTGCTTGGCGGCACATTGGCAAGCATCGGTTGGTTTTTCGCCCAGCTTGCTGTGGTAACCTTTGGCGGGGCCTATGCCGTGCTCGCCTATATGGCGCAAGAGGCGGTCCAGGTGCAGGGCTGGCTCACCGCCGGGCAAATGCTTGACGGGCTCGGCTTGGCCGAAACCACCCCCGGCCCGCTAATTTTGGTCACCGAATTTGTGGGTTACTTGGCAGGCCATGGCGCCGGCGGCATTAAGCTTGGCATGGCGGCGGCGCTGGTTACCCTCTGGGCCACCTTCGCGCCCTGCTTTTTATGGATATTCACCGGCGCGCCTTATATCGAATGGATCGCCAGCCAGCGCCGCCTGTCAGGCGCATTGTCAGGCATCACCGCCGCCGTGGTCGGGGTCATCCTCAACCTCTCAATCTGGTTTGCCTTGCATGTTCTTTTTGCCGAGGTAACACTAAAATCCCTCGGCCCCCTCACCCTATGGCAACCCGCCCTCGCCAGCGCCGATTGGCGCGTGGCGCTGCTTGCGCTTATGGCCGCCTATTTGCTGTTGTGGCGGCACATAAACATGGTGATGGTGTTAGGGATATCAGCCTTCGGTGGGCTGGCGTTAGCGGCGGTCTAAGCCCATTAATGCTGCGCTTTGATAAAGGTGCCATTGTTCAAATCACGCATGGCTTGCTGAATTTCGGCCTGTGTATTCATCACGATCGGGCCATGCCATGCCACAGGTTCCTCAATAGGCCGCCCCGACACGAGCAAAAACCGCACGCCATCCGGCCCAGCCTGCACGACAACCTCATCGCCGGTATCAAACTGCACCAAGGTCCGGTTGCCCGACATATCGCGGATGTTCAACTCGACCCCATCCACCTCTTTTTCAACCCGCACACCCACTGGCTGTGATGCCCCGCGAAAATTACCCGCACCGTTGAAAACATAGGCGAATGCCCGGCGATATGTGTCGACCGGAAAGGATTTCTTCACCCCCGGCGGCACATAAATATCCAAATATTGCGGGTCGGCGGCAATGCCATCAACCGGGCCTTTATAGCCCCGGTAATCGCCGGTGATCACCTTAATCGCGGTGCCATCATCATCCATCAACTCGGTAATATCGCTGGCGCCAATATCCTGATAGCGCGGAGTGGTCATCTTGTGTTCGCGCGGCAAGTTGGCCCATAGCTGGAACCCGTGCATCCGCCCCGCCGCATCACCCGAGGGCATTTCTTGGTGCAAAATGCCGGAACCCGCCGTCATCCATTGCACCGAACCCGCGCCCAAGCGGCCCTTATTGCCAAGCGAATCCGCATGTTCCACCGTGCCTTCCAGCACATAGGTTATCGTTTCAATCCCGCGATGCGGATGCCAGGGGAACCCTTTGGCATAGGCACGCGGGTCGTCATTGCGAAAATCATCCAGCAGCAAGAACGGGTCAAAATCGCGCGGATTCTTAAACCCAAAGGCGCGGTATAAATGCACGCCTGCCCCCTCAAGAGTCGGCTGCGCCATGGTTTCAGATTTGACAGGACGAAATGACATAGAGCCTCGCTTTCAGGTTTCAACATAGGTAGCGGCATCCAATCGTCAATCTGTAGCACGCGCGCCAAACTGTGCACATTTCAGAAACAAAAATTCTTCACCCGCCCGCAAGCCAAAATCGCGCTTCCGACACCCTATGTCGCAAACCGGCGCGAAGCGGCGCGATTGCCGCGCCAAAACGTGAAAAAATAGCGGAGATTTTCATGCGAGTCGGCTTTATCGGATTGGGCAATGTTGGTGCAAAACTAGCGGGCAGCCTGTTGCGCAACGGGGTGGACCTGATGGTCCGTGACCTGAACCCCGCCTTTGTCGATGCCTTCGTCGCGCGCGGCGCCAAGCCAGGCAGCAGCCCCGCGCAAATGATGGCCGATTGCGATGTCGTGATCACCTGCCTGCCCAGCCCCGCCGCTTGCGCGGCAGTAATGGAGGGCGAAGACGGCATTCTCGATTCCGTTGGCGCTGGCAAAATCTGGCTCGAAATGTCCACCACCGATGCCGAGGAAATCAAACGCCTTGGGGCCGCAGTAATCGCCAAAGGCGGTGCCGCAGTTGATTGCCCGGTATCCGGCGGCTGCCACCGCGCCGACACTGGCAATATCTCCATTTTCGCAGGCTGTGACCGCGCCCCGTTTGAACGCGTCCTGCCGATCCTCACCATCTTGGGCCGCCGCGTGCTGCATACCGGCCCCATCGGCTCAGCCTCCACACTCAAGGTGATGACCAACTACCTCGCCACCGCCAACCTGCTGACCTGCTGTGAGGCATTGGTGACCATGAAGGCCGCCGGCATGGACCTTGGCACCACCTATGAGGCGATCAAAATTTCCTCTGGCACCAGTTTCGTGCATGAAACTGAAAGCCAAGTCATCCTGAACGGTTCGCGCGATATTAACTTCACGATGGACCTTGTGCTAAAGGACATCGGCCTATTCCAGAAAATCGCCGAAATGGCGCAGGTACCGCTCGAAATCTCACCCCTGATGATAAGCATCTTCAAAGACGGCCAAAAACGCTACGGCGCCCGCGCCCAGTCCGATGACATCATCCGCCGCCTTGAGGACGCCACCGGCCTCAACATCACCGCCCCCGGCTTCCCAGCCGAGATGACTGATGACGAACCCGAAGAGCGTGGCTATGAGGTCGTGCCCGCCAGCCGCGGGGCGACGGGGACACTTTAGGCCCCCACGCCAGCACTTACAAACTTCGCCGTCCCGGACGGCCTATGCCATATTGATGCGGGCACCCCACCAACCGCAGGCCAAATGAAATGACAACGGGTTGCGAACTGGCCAAGTGACCACAGCCAACGACAGACAAGTTTGAAATGCCCCGCACGCCCCAACCACTTAACGCGCTGCTAACATCAAATTAAGCTGTGGGCCCTACCCGGGCCTCAGCAAATCGCATATTCTCACAATCCATTCTCTGGACGAAAATCCATGATGCGCGTAGCCAATCTCGCATCCCGCAACTTCGAGAAATTCATTAGCTGCGCGCTCATCAAACCCCGGTCGTGCCAAAATTGCTGTAAGATCAAGAGCAACATTTTTCGCAACTTCCAACGAATTTTCTGACGTGAATAACGCCACAACATCTTGAAAACCGCTGCCCTCACACAACCAGTCTTGGTGGAAATAACTCCTAAAAAACTGCTTGGCGCGTCCAAATTCTGATGTCATAGCCATGGCAAACCTCAGATGTTTGAACCTACGTTCATGGTCGCGCAAAAGTGCTATGGCCGGTTAATAAATACCGTTGCATCACAGGAATTCAATTCTCGCTTGTTAAATATGTATTCACCCCGATGAACGCTCATCACAAGCTTAACCAAAGTGATCTCACTTGTGACGATGCAACCCAATCAGGCCGATGCGCAAACGCCCCACGTAAACTAAGCGCCCGCCCATTGATTATTAGGCAACGAGCAACGCTATCCGCCAACCCCTTGACCTCCCCCCAATTCTCCGCCATGCCTCCCGCATGGAAGTAATCATCGCCTATATGTATGTCTCGCCAGTGCGGCGCATTGTCGGCGTGGCGCTTCAAGCCGCAATGGGCGGCGGGCTTATTTTTGTGGCGGTGGCAAAACCGCCCGCCAGCCCTATTTATATCATGTTACTTTTATGCATTGGTGCCGCGTTGTTATTTGGCGGCTGGCGGTTCTGGCAAGCAACCGCCAAAGGCCTCGTGCTCACCGATACCTGCCTGCGCGAAACCACGGGCCGGGTCATTTGCCAGCTTGGTGAGATTGATAAAATTGAACGCGGCACCTTCGCTTTCAAACCCGCCAATGGCTTTATGCTGCGCATGACGGCCCACCAACTACGCGGCTGGGCACCGGGCCTGTGGTGGCGCATGGGCAAAATGGTCGGCATTGGCGGGGCCACGAACCGCAACGCCGCCAAATCCATGGCCGCAGCAATTGACGTGCTGCGCAGCCCGCGCGGTGCTGAACTGATCGCGCAAGCCCGCGCCTACCAGCCGGCCGACCACGCCGCAGACTGACCCAACCGCACCAACCAAAAACAAGGGCCAGCACATCACCTGCGCTGGCCCCATCTTTTGTTCCTATATATCCCCGCCGGAGCTGTAGCGCGCCACTTGGTTTTGTAGCAGCGGACGCTAGAGTTTGAAGCACAATTGGCCTTTCAGTTCGAGATTATCACCTCACCCACCTTTTTCGCGGCTGCCGCGCTGATTGTCTAGGTGGTTTCGACCGCCTCGATATCAAAGCCCGAGAAGGTTTCGCGCACCTCTGGGCGGTCGTTGAGCGACAGAATAAAGCGTCCTGAGATGCCTCTCAGAAGCTCTGAAAGTCGCCCAAAGTCCTCTCGGCCGAACAGACCTTTGCCGTAGTCGTTCTCATTTCCCCAGTATGGCGGGTCAAGATAGAACAGTGTGGCGGGCCGATCATAACGTGGGA
>Ga0105054_10006799_pt1 | contig 15827 bp, 15 predicted proteins | sample BON02_FD_78091 | JGI IMG/M metagenome (GOLD analysis project Ga0105054, IMG submission 78091) | Freshwater microbial communities from Lake Bonney liftoff mats and glacier meltwater in Antarctica - BON-02 (megahit assembly) | ecosystem: Environmental > Aquatic > Freshwater > Ice > Glacier...
GCGCCTGTTCGCGCGCGGCATAGGGAGCGTAAGGCGGGCGCTCGCGTCCGGTCCGTTGACCGAGCACGCTGCGCAGCCGCAGGAAAATAAACACCGCGAGTGCCAGGAATATGATGGTGTAGATGTCGAATACTTCGTTCATTCTCTTGGCTACCGTTACGGAAAATCAGCGTCCGGCCACTTCCCTGTCCGCCTTGCACCGGCGAATTTTGCCCGCAGGATGGCGATGGCGCCTGGGTCCATCGAACATATCTAAGCCGGTGGAAGCGTCATTCCAGTGGCCGAGCGCCTCTATCTCGGCGCAAATATGCTTCATGCGCAAACCTTAGTCGATCACGGCGTTAACGCCAACAATACCGGGCGGCGTATGGTTGCAAAACCGGGTAGCGGCAAGCGGAAAACAGCATAAGTGAGACAGAGATAAGCCGATGAATGTGGCAAAATGGCTGTTGCTGGCGGTGTTGATGCTGCCGCTGGCCGAACTGGCGGCCTTCATCGCGGTCGCGGTCGCCTACGGCTTTCTGACCGCCCTTGGATTGGTAGTGGCCGGTACTGTCGTCGGTGTACTGATACTGCGCCATGCCGGCGGCAATCACATTGCCCGCGTCCGGGTCGCAATGAACCAAGGTCTTCGGCAAGGCAGTTTCACCGCATTACAGGCCGACGGCATCAGCGGACTGACGCTGGTAGCAGGGTTTTTGCTTGTAATTCCGGGTTTTATTACCGATTTCATCGGCCTTTTGCTGCTGACTGGCGTGATCTGGCGGTCATTGAGCGGGGGGCTTGGCCGCGGCGCGCCGGCCGAGCGCGCCGATGGCGTGGTCGACCTCGAACCGGAACAATGGCGCCGGGTCGACGATCCGGCCCTGCCTGGCAGCAAACGGGATCGGGACGACCCCATCCAGCGCTGATTGCCGGTTCGCGATCCACGCCGACCCGGCCAGCCTTAACCTCATTGCCGAGATTTGCCGCCGCCGGCGCGGCGGCCCGGCTGGCGTCCTTGTTCGTCAAAGACCGCCATGTTAGCCAACCGGCCATATTTATCAGGCGCGGCGCGGAGAAAATTTCATGGCGAACACCAATGGCGGTCAGCCCGCCGCGGCGGATGCGAACGCAGCGCCGCAGCTCAATGTCGTGGCCCAGTACATCAAGGATTTCTCGTTCGAAAATCCGAACGCGCCGAAGTCGATGGCCGGCGGCCAGGAGCCGCCGCAGATCAACATTCAGATCAACGTCAATGCCACGCCGATCGCGGACAAAGACATCGAGGTCCTGCTGCAACTCAACGGCAAGGCTGAAACCAGCGCCGGCTTGATGTTCAGCTTCGAACTGACCTTCGGCGGCATATTCCGTATTCAGAACGTTCCGCAGGAAAGCATGAACGCGGTAGTGCTGATCGAGTGCCCGCGTCTGCTATTCCCGTTCGCGCGCGAGATCATCGCCACCACCGTGCGCAATGGCGGCTTCCCGCCGCTGCTGCTCGACCCGGTTGATTTCGTCGCGCTCTATCGCCAGAAAATGGCGCAGATGCAGCCGGCCGCGGCCGAGCCGACGCAAGCCTGATCTACAAATAACTCCGCCATACGGCCTGCTCGCCGAGCGTCGCGACAAAATCGCGATGCGCGGCACGCTCGGCCTCGGTCAAACGCGGCGCCAGCGGTTTTGTGCGCGCGCGCAGCCCGACAGCCACACCGCCATGCTCACGTTCGCTGGTGCTTTCGGCCAGGATCAGTTGCGCCTGGCGACCACCAATCAACTCAAGATAAACTTCCGCCAGGATTTCGGCATCGAGCAGCGCGCCATGCTTGGTGCGGCGCGAATTGTCGATGCCGTATTTGCCGCACAGCGCGTCGAGATTGTACGGCCCGGCCGAATGCTTGCGTCGCGCCAACGCCAGCGTATCGACCAGCCGGTCGCGCACGATCAGCGGACGCTCGATGCGCTTCAACTCGGCGCACAGAAATCCATGGTCGAAGCTGGCGTTGTGAATGACCAGCGGGGTGTCGTCGCCGATGAAGGCAAGGAAATCATCGACGATTTCATGAAATCGCTTGTGGGTTTTGAGAAACTCGATCGACAGGCCGTGAATGTTGAACGCTTCCGCCGGCATGTCGCGGTCGGGATTAAGATAGGCGTGAAAGGTGGCGCCGGTCGGAATCCGATTGAGCAATTCGACGCAGCCGATTTCGACCAGGCGGTCGCCCTTGTTCGGATCAAGCCCGGTGGTTTCGGTATCGAGAACGATTTCGCGCATCGGTCAACTCTTGCTCTGATTCGTCATCATACGCGCTTGTTGCGCACTTGCGCCAGAATTTCACGCACCTGCGCGCGCGCGGCATCGAATCCTCTCGACGTATCCACTACGAAATCGGCGCGCGCGCGTTTTTCGGCGTCCGGTATTTGCTTGGCCAGGATCACCGCGAACTTCGCTTCGCTCATACCGGGCCGTTCCAGCACACGCGCGCGTTGCACATCGGCCGGCGCCGAGACCACCACCACGGCATCGCAACGCTTGTCGCCGCCGGTCTCGTACAAAAGCGGGATATCGAGCAGCGCCACGTCCGAGCCATCCTTAACCGCCTGTGCCAGAAAGCGGTCGCGCGCCCGCGCCACCAGCGGATGCACGATGCGCTCGAGCTGCTGGATGGCTTCGGCGTTCCCGATCACGCGCTCGCCCAGTTTTGCGCGGTCGACTTTACCGCCCAACGTAGTGCCGGGAAATGCCGCTTCGATCAGCGGCGTCGCCTCGCCTTCATACAGACGATGCACCACCGCGTCGGAATCATGCACCGGCACGCCCTCCTCGGCGAACATGTTCGCGGTGGCGGTTTTTCCCATGCCGATCGAGCCGGTCAGGCCGAGGATGAACATCGCGTCCCGTTTTCCAATTTAGCCATCGACAAAGCCGCTTTCGCGCAAATAGGTCAGAAACGGCATCAGCGGCAGACCGAGAATGGTGAAATAGTCGCCCTCGACGCGCTCGAACAGATGAACGCCAATGCCTTCGAGCTGGTAGGAGCCCACGCTGGCAAGCGCGGTGTCGCCGACCATGTCGAGATAGTCTTCGAGAAAGCGGTCGGAAAAATCGCGCATGGTCAGTCGCGCGGTATCGACCGTTTCGAACAACACCGTGCCGTCGCGCACCAGCGCCAGCGCGGAATGCAGCGCGTGGGTTTTGCCGCGCAAGGCCTTTAACTGCCGCGCGGCTTCGGCGCGATTTTCAGGTTTGTCGAAGCGTTCGTTCTCGAGCGCCAACGTCTGATCCGCGCCCACGACCATATGACCGAAATGGCCGGTCGCCGCCGACAGCGCCTTGGCGCGCGCCAGAAGTTGCGCCACCGCCTTCGGCTCGGTGATGCCGGCCGCCGCTTCGACCGCGCGCTCGTCGATCTGTCCGGGGCGAATGCCGAAACGGAAACCGGCCGCCGCCAGAATCTTGCCGCGGATATCGCTTTTCGACGCAAGGACCAGCGGATAAGGCGCAATCCAGAGCGGCATTCAATGCTGCCGATGCTGATGTTGGTGAGCGCCGGCAGCGGGTTGGCCACTATAGCCACGCAGCTCCGCGTATTTTTGAACCTGCGTCGGGTTCAACACAGCCAGCGTCGACAGATGATATTTCAAATGCGTGGTGCGCAGTTCGGCCTGGGCTTCCCCGATCGCCCGCGCCGCCACGGTCAGACTTGGTTCGGTCACGGTGCGTTCGGCAAACAGACGGTCGAGTTCGGCTTCGCGCGCAATCAACGCTTCGCCTTTCGGAATGGCCTCTGCCTTCATCGCGTCGAATAGCGCTTTCACGCTCTGCCGCTGTTGCGGCGACAGTGCCATCTGGTCGGCCAGTTCAAGCACATGCACCGGCCCCGGATAGCCATTGAGTTCGGCCGCCAGCGCCATGCCGGCGCCGCGCCCGGCGCGCAGTTCGGTCTGCTGCTGTTCGGACAAGGCCTTGATCGGACGGTTCTGCAATCCGGCGTATGGCTGCGGCGCCTGGGCAAACGCCGTCATCGCAAACGATGCGGCGGCAACAACGCAAGCAAAGCGGACGGAATTCATTATCGACCTCCTCTCGATGACGCTACACCACTGGCGCGCGGCGGCGTTCGGCCAGAAGCTTCAACACCGCGGCGGCGGTTTCCTCAATCGAACGCCGCGTTACGTCGATCAGCGGCCACTGGTGCTTGGCGCACAGCCGGCGTGAAAAGGCGACTTCTTCGGCGACCGCGGTCTTGTCGATATACTGGTCGTCGTCGCGATGCGCATTCAAACCAAGCAGACGATTTTCGCGAATCTGCACGATCCGTTCCGGGCTGGCAAAAAGCCCGACCACCAGCGGCCGCTTGAGCTTTTCAACTTCCGGCGGGAGCGTCACGCCCGGTACCAGCGGAATGTTGCCGGTCTTGATGCCGCGGTTGGCGAGGTAGATCGAGGTCGGCGTTTTCGAGGTGCGCGACACGCCGATCAGAACAACGTCGGCATCCTCCAACCCGGAAACATGCTGGCCGTCATCGTGCATCATGCTGAAATTAAGCGCGTCGATCCGGTGGAAATATTCGGCATTGAGGACGTGCTGGGCGCCGGCGCGATGGATGGTCTCCGCGCCGAGATAGGACTGAAAAATCCGCAAAATAGGCCCCAGCACCGACATGCAGGGCAATCCGAGATCGCGGCATTTATCTTCCAGAAGCGTGATCAGATCTTCCTCGAGCAACGTATAAAGTACCAGACCGGGCGCCTCGGAGATTTCGGCCAGCGCCAGGTCGAGTTGTTTTTTCGAGCGCACCATCGGGTAAAGATGCTCGACAGGCGATACATTGGCGTACTGGGCGGCGGCCGCGCGCGCGACGGTAATCAGCGTCTCGCCGGTCGAGTCGGAAACCAGATGGAGATGAAAATAGCCGGTGTCTGTCATCTGTATAGCGACCGGATGATGTGTGGACAGCTTGGGATGAATCCTCGCCGGAAGAGGCCATGTAAGCGGGCAGCGGCGGACAGGTCAATTTTTGTCCCCACGGAGCGGGCTGGGGACCGGTGCGGGCGGTGAATGAATGGAGAAGGCGTTTTATGTGCAACCGATTGGGGACAGCGCGGGATAACATCACAAAGCCCTGTAATCCGGCGGTTTCCCGGTGGACAACCAGATACGCGGATTAGGCCTGATTCTAGATTTCTTCGCAGCAAGCGGTGGACAGAATGTTGACTGCGAGTCATGAGTCCAATCGACAGCCTAATAAACACTACACAAAGAACTTAAAGAGTCTTTATGGAAGAAGCCGTTCAACCTGATCGTCTGGGGACAAAGCCCCTTCTCCGGGTGCTGCAAGGCAGCCAGGAAGCCACGCCGCCGGTCTGGATGATGCGGCAAGCCGGCCGGTATTTGCCGGAATATCGTCAGGTCCGCGAGAAGGCAGGTGGTTTTCTCGATCTATGTTTTAATCCGGAACTGGCGGCGGAAGTAACCTTGCAGCCGATCCGGCGGTTTGGTTTCGATGCCGCCATTCTGTTTTCCGATATTCTGATCCTGCCGCTGGCGCTTGGCCGCGAGGTGAAGTTTCTGGTTGGCGAGGGCCCGAAGCTTGAGCCGATGGCGGATGGTGATGCGCTCAAGGCGATGCACGAGCGCGCCGACAGCAACGTCTTTGCCTCGATTTATGAGACCGTGCGGCGGGTGAAAGCGCAGCTCGACAACAAGACAACGCTGATCGGATTCTGCGGTGCACCGTGGACGGTCGCGACCTACATGGTGGCCGGTGAAGCAACGCCCGATCAGGCGCCGGCGCGGCTGTTTGCCTATCGCGATCCGGAAAATTTCGAGCGGCTGATCAATCGACTTGTTCAGGGCTCGATCGAATACTTGCTCGGTCAATTAAAAGCCGGCGCGGAAGTGGTGCAGATATTCGATACCTGGGCTGGTATTTTGCCGCCGCAGGAATTCGATAAATGGTGTATCGAGCCGACGCGGAAAATCGTCGCCGGTGTGCGCGCGGTAATCCCGGACGCCAAGATAATCGGCTTCCCGCGCGGCGCCGGCGCGATGGCGCTGCCTTATGTTGAGATTACAAACGTTGACGCTATCGGACTTGACTGGATGTATCCGCGCAGTCTGGCGCACGATCTTTTGCAGCCGCGCGTACCGGTGCAAGGCAATGTCGATCCGCTCGCCTTGTTGGCCGGCGGCGCGGCACTGGACCGCGAGGTCGATGACGTGATGACGCTGGCCGACGGGCCGCTGATTTTCAATCTCGGCCATGGCATTCTGCCGGCGACGCCAATCGCGCATGTCGAACGGATGCTGAAGCGGGTTCGGGGTTAATCCAAGGATCTAATCAATGTACCTCTGGATCAAAGCCGTTCATCTAATCGCGGTCATCTCATGGATGGCCGGAATGCTCTATCTGCCGCGGCTGTTCGTCTATCACGCCGCCGCCGAAGTGGGCTCGCAACAGGCCAAGACCTTCGAGGTGATGGAGCATCGTTTGCTCACATACATCATGACACCGGCCATGGGTGTCACCTGGGTTTTGGGAATTGTTCTGGTCTTGCAGGGCGGCTGGCTCACCGCCGGCTGGCTGCACGCCAAGCTTGTGGCCGTGATCGCCATGTCCGTCATGCACGGGCTGCTCAGTCATTGGGCGACCGAATTCGCCCGCGGCCGGAACAAACACGACCAGAAATTCTACCGTATTATCAATGAAGTACCGACCGTTTTACTGATTTTGATCGTTATCATGGCGATCGTGAAGCCGTTTTAACTTAACCACCTGGACCGATAGCCAGCGGCGTTCGCGTATTCCGCCCCGCTCGCCCCTTGCGCGAAAGCGCGCTGCGACTTATGTTCCTTAAATCCCACCGAACGCAGGCGGATGCTAGTCGCGTACCGAAACCGAGCAGTTCGGATCGGTTGCAGCATCGGGACCCCGGGATCTCTTCCCAAAAAGTCCACGTCAATCCAGACCTGCGATCTCTACCTCTCTCCTTAGCCGACCCCGGTCTTGTTTTTTTCAAGGACCGCGCCGGTACCCCACAGGATTAAACCCGCATGCGGGAAATGAAGCTCCAGGACCTTAAGTCCAAGACGCCAGCCGAACTGTTATCCTTCGCCGAAGAATACAAGGTCGAGAACGCCTCCACGCTGCGTAAGCAGGAGTTGATGTTCGCGATCCTCAAACAGCTCGCGACCCAGGAAATCGATATCATCGGCGAAGGCGTCGTCGAGGTGCTCTCCGACGGTTTCGGATTCTTGCGCTCGCCGGAATCGAACTATCTTTCCGGCCCGGATGACATCTACGTCAGCCCATCGCAGATTCGTCGTTTCGGCCTGCGCACCGGCGACACCGTCGAAGGCCAGATCCGCTCGCCGAAGGACGGCGAACGCTATTTCGCGCTGCTCAAGGTCAATACGATCAATTTCGAGGACCCCGAGAAAGCGCGCCACAAGATCAATTTCGACAACCTGACGCCGCTCTATCCCGATGTCCGGCTGAATATGGAACACGACGATCCGACCAAGAAGGATCTGTCGGCCCGCGTCATCGATATCGTGGCGCCCATCGGCAAGGGCCAGCGCGCGCTGATCGTGTCGCCGCCGCGCACCGGCAAGACGGTGTTGCTGCAGAACATCGCCCACGCCATCACCGCCAATCATCCGGAATGCTATCTGATCGTGCTGCTGATCGACGAGCGGCCGGAAGAAGTCACCGACATGCAGCGCTCCGTGAAGGGCGAAGTCGTTTCCTCGACCTTCGACGAACCGGCCACCCGCCACGTCGCGGTCGCCGAAATGGTGATCGAAAAGGCCAAACGCCTGGTCGAACATGGCCGCGACGTCGTCATCCTGCTCGACTCGATCACCCGCCTCGGCCGCGCCTACAACACCGTGGTGCCGTCATCCGGCAAGGTGTTGACCGGCGGTGTCGATGCCAACGCGCTGCAGCGTCCGAAGCGCTTTTTCGGCGCCGCCCGTAACATCGAGGAAGGCGGCTCGCTCACCATCATCGCGACCGCGCTGATCGATACCGGCAGCCGCATGGACGAAGTGATTTTCGAAGAGTTCAAGGGCACCGGCAACTCGGAGCTCATTCTCGACCGCAAGGTCGCCGACAAGCGCACCTTCCCGGCGATCGACATCACGCGCTCCGGCACGCGGAAAGAGGAATTGCTTACCGAGCCGGCCGTGCTCAAGAAGATGTACGTCCTGCGCCGCATCCTCAATCCGATGGGCACGATGGACGCCATCGACTTCCTGTTGGACAAGCTGCGCAACACCAAGAGCAACGCCGAGTTCTTCGAGTCGATGAATACGTAAGGCGTCTTGCCGTTGATGGACATAAGGCCGCCCGCGCAAGCGGGCGGCCTTTTTCGTGGCCTGAATGTTGCCGTCGCTTAACGGCGCACGGTCCAGTTACCGCCGAGCATCAGAGAATTGATTTCACGTTCCATCGAATCGGTCATTCGCCGGCCGTGGGTGGTGACGTAGAAATCGATGTCGCGTTGCGCGCGCCGCTGACGCCCTTCCATGATGGCGTCGAAAAATCGGCGCAGCAGGCCCCGGCGCGGTGGCTCCGAAACGGCGGCTGTCGGGCGATAAGGCTCTGCGGGGACTTGAAAATCGGTCTGACGGGCGACGTATGCCATGTGCTATCTCCCGGTTGGAGGTCCGCCGGCTCATGAGCAGACCTCATTTGTAGGGTGCAAGATCGGGGCTTTACAGCCTTATGACAAAGGATAAGCTCTCAGCCGATAGTTGAGATATTCTCATGCATAAAGCGATGCCCCCGCTCTCTGCCCTGCGTGCCTTCGAGGCGGCCGCGCGCCACCTCAGTTTCACCCAGGCCGCGCGCGAACTTCACGTCACCGCCGGCGCGCTCAGCCATCAGATTCGCGGGCTGGAAGATTCACTCGGCGTGAAATTGTTCGAACGGCGCGTGCGATCGATTGCGCTGACATCCGCGGGCAAGCAGCTTTATCCCGGTTTGCAAACCGGCTTCGGCCATATCCGCGAAGCGGTTGCCAGCATGGATACCGCGCACGCCGCGCATATCCTGGTCGTCAGCACGTCGCCGGGCCTGACCGCGAAATGGCTGGTGCCGCGACTTTACCGGTTCGGCAAAGACTTTCCCGATATCGATGTGCGCATTTCGTCGTCCCTGAACAACGCCAATTTCGCGACCGACGGCATCGATCTCGCCGTACGCAACATGGCGATCAGTCCGGCCGCCGACCCGGCGCTGGAGACCGAGAAACTTGCCGAGATTTCATTCGTGGCGGTGTGTAGCCCGCGCCTGCTCGAAAAATACGGGCCGGTGAAGAATGCCCGCGAGCTTGCCCGCTTGCCGATGATCCATGACGAGACATTGGCCGGTCGCGTCCAGATTCCGAATTGGGCGGACTGGTTCAAGGCCGCCGGCGTTGCCGATGTCGATCTGCGGCGTGGACTTCGCTTCAACAGCGCCGACCACGCACTCGATGCCGCCGGCGAAGGCGCCGGCGTTTTGCTAGCGCATGACATTCTCGCTTACGACGATTTGCGCACCGGCCGGCTGGTGATCCCGGTGAAGTTCGCCTTTCCGGCTGGCCGCGCCTTTCATCTGGTCTGGGCGAAGGGCCGCAAGCCAAGCAAGGCCGCTGAAAGTTTCCGGCGCTGGATCAGAGACGAGGTCGATGCGCTCGACTGGCGGCAGATCAAGGGTGCCACCACTGGCCGCCGCCGCTAGCGAAAACGGATCGGGCGCGCCTAAACTTTGTGCGCGTTTGCCCTTATTTCATGCGGGCTTATTGCACCTGCGAAAAGGATTTGGAAACTACATTCGGGCAAATCTGGCGGAGGTAATTTTCTCCTTTTTGAGTCCGCAATGCCCTCCGCCAGTGGTTATCGAATCCCGCGTCCAGCGCTGTGGATCGCGGCGCCGGTTTTTGTTGTCTGCGCTATCGCCATCGGCGCGTTTTATGTCTGGCCTTCGTTTTTATTGGCGCTCGTCATCGCTCTGCTTGGCGCGCTGGCGGTCGGCGCCTTCGCGGAAAGCCGGCTGCGCGGCATCACCGCTTCCATTAGCGCTATCGCCGGCGGCGATCGTTACACCAGCTTGCCGGATTTCTACTGCGACGGCGCCATTCAGAATTTCAGCGACACCGCCGGCAAGATGCGGGCTGCGCTGATCGCGGCTGACACGCTCTCGGTCGATCAGGCTCGCCGCGAAACCGAGGCGCGGCTGCATCACGATGGTCAGCATTTTTTCACCGGTAATTTCCGGCGCGCGGTCGATGACGTGGTCAACGCCTTCACTAATGCCGGCGAGCGCATCCGCGGCACCGCCGCCGAACTGGCCGAGACCAACAAGTTGATGGCGCGGCAGGTGATGAATTCATCCGACGCGGCGGCGCAGGCGGCGGAGGATGTTGCCGACGTCGCCGCCGCCGCGCGTGACGTACAGGCGCTGGCGGTCGATTCCGCTCGTCAGGTTGGCGAGTCGCGCGCCGCTACCGACCGGACCGTCAGCGAGCTGGCGCGCGCCGATGAGACCATGCGCAATCTGGGTGAAGCGGCTGGCCGCATCGAACAGGTCATCAAGATGATCCAGGCGATTGCCGGGCAAACTTCGCTGCTGGCGCTCAACGCCACCATCGAAGCGGCGCGCGCGGGCGAGGCGGGGCGCGGCTTCGCCGTGGTCGCGGCCGAGGTGAAGGAGTTGTCGCGCCGCACCGAGATGGCGACCAAGGAAGTCAGCGCGCAGGTGCACGGCATTCAGGACGCGGTGAAGGAAGCGGCCGACGCCATTGTCGCGGTCGACAAAAGCGTCGCCGCCATGAGCCATGTGAATGAAAACGTCACCCGGCTGATGGAGCAGCAGATCGCCAAGCTCGACGTGATCGGCACCGAGGCGCGCAAGGTCGCCCATACCGTTGGCGAAGCCTTGCCCGGCATCCGCACCGTGGTCACTGACGTGGCCAAGGCCGGCGATGCCGTGCTTGCCACCGCCGACGATCTGATTGGCCGCGCACAGCTGCTGACCTCGTCGGTCAGCCGCTATTTCTCGGATCTCGATCACGGCGCCATCAAGGTCGGCATTTTGCATTCGCTGTCGGGCACGCTGACCACCAGCGAACGACCGCTGCAGCAGATGCTGGTGATGCTGATCGAGAAACTGAATCGGGCTGGCGGCCTGCTCGGGCGACCGATCGAAGCCGCGATCATGGACCCGCGCTCCGACCCAGGCGCCTATGCCGCGCAAGCCGAATCGCTGCTGCGCGACCGGCGCGCGGCCGCTATTTTCGGCTGCTGGACTTCGGCCTCGCGCAAGCAGGTGCTGCCGGTGTTGAAGAAGTATGACGGGCTGTTGTTCTACCCGAGCCAGTACGAAGGCGAGGAGCAATCGCCGCATGTGATTTACACCGGCGCCACGCCGCAACAGCAGGCGCTGCCGGCGGTCGATCATTTACTCGAACTCGGCCGCCGTCGCTTCTTCCTGGTCGGCACCGACTACATCTATCCGCGCACCACCAACGCCATCATCCGAAATTATCTCGCCAGCCGCGGCATCGGGCCTGACGCCGTCGACGAGATGTATACGCCGTTCGGCGAAAAGCATTGGGACGATGCCGTGCATCGCATCCGCAAGTTCGCCGGGCGCGACGGGGCGATCATCGCGACGCTTTCCGGCGACGCCAATGTGCACTTCTTTCGCGAGCGTGCGCGCCAGGGTCTCGACGCCGATATCCTGCCGGTCATGAGCCTGTCGCTCGGCGAAGCCGAAATGCCGGCGCTCTCCGAACGCAACCTGATCGGCCATATGGTGGCGTGGAATTATCTGCAGAGCATCGAGGCGCCGGAGAACCGTGCCTTTATCGAGGAATGGCGCGAATTCACCGGCGATCCGAACGCGGTTACCAACGATCCGATGGAAGCGAGCTGGATCGGCTTTAACCTGTGGGTGGAGGGCGTGCGCGCGGCCGGGACGACCGAGACCGAGGCGGTGCGCCGCGCCTTGGCCGGACGCTCGATCCGCGCGCCCTCCGGCTTCGATGTGCGGCTTGATCCGGTCAACCAGCATCTGCACAAGCCGTCGGTGATCGGCCGCATGGATGCACACAACGCAATCTGGCCGGTCAAGGTGAGCGACGGGCTGATTGCGCCGGAGCCGTGGAGCCAGTGGCTGGCGACCGGCGCGCATAAATTGCGACGGGCGAGCTAGCTCCGCATCGCCGCCAGCGTCAGCGCGATTTCCTCAGGGCTTGTGACCGGCAGCGAGCAGCGCTCGCCGACACAGACAAAGGCTGCCGGGCCTGAGACGGCCTTCAGCTTTTCCTGCGCCGGATGGTTGACCGGCAGCGCCGCGGCGGTCGGCGCCCGCAACAGGATGCGACGCGGAAACGGCAATTTGAGCGCCGCCTGCGTCAACGCCTCCGCGCTTTGCCCGGCGATCACAATTTCGGCGCCGCCGAGCCGCAGATCGAGCGCGTTCAGCAACGCAACATGGCCGAACAGATTGCGCGCCGCCGACGCCAGAATGCCGTCGAACAGCTTGTCGGCCTTGTCGCGCCATTTGTCGTCGCCCGCCAGCACAGCGAGCCGCACCAGATTCTGCGCGGCAATCGAATTCGGATTGGGCGTGGCGTCGTCGGCGGTCGAATGCGGCCGCATCAGCAGATCGCTGGCGTCGTCCGCCGACCAGAAATAGCCGCCGGTTTCCTTGTCGGCATAGTGCGCATCGAGCGCACGCTGCCAGATCAACGCCCGCTCAAGGTAAGCCTGCTCGCCGGTGGCTTCGAACAAGGCGAGTGCGGCGCGCGTCATGTTGGCGAAATCCGAGGCCAGCCCCGGAAACAGCAATTGCCCTTCGCGCCACGAGTGACCCAACCGATCACCCTTGGTCATGTTCTGCGCGATGAAATCGAAGGCGCGTTTGGCCATGTCGAGCCAGGACGGCTGATCGAGAATGATGCCGGCATTGACCAGGGCGGCAATCATCAGACCGTTCCAGTCGGCCAGCACCTTGTCGTCGAGGCCGGGCCGCACCCGGGCCGAGCGCGCGTCGAGCAGGATATCGCGCAGCGCTTTCAGTCGCGCCTCGTCGGCTTCCGTTCGCGGCACCGATTGCGAGCGGTTGAGAATAACGTGGCCTTCGAAATTGCCTTCGGCGCTGACGTCGTAATGCCGCGCGAAAAAGCCGCCCGCTTCGGGGCCGATCAGCTCGATGATCTCGTTTTCCGACCAGACATAGAATTTGCCCTCCTCGCCTTCCGAGTCGGCGTCGAGCGAGGCGCAGAACGCGCCCTCTTTCGTGGTCATCTCGCGCGCGAGCCATTCGACCGTTTCGCGCGCGCGCGTCGCGAACAATTCATTGCCGCTGTGCTGAAACGCCAGCGCCAGCAATTCGAGCAGCTGCGCGTTGTCGTACAGCATTTTTTCGAAATGCGGCACCAGCCATTTGTCGTCGACCGAATAGCGCGAATAGCCGCCGCCGAGATGATCGTAGATGCCGCCTTCGCTCATTCTCTCCAAGGTGTGCTCGACGGTTTCGAAAAAGCGCGCGTCGTTCGTGCGCAGTCCCGACCGCCACAGCATTTCGAGAATTGCTGGCTGCGGAAACTTCGGCGCGCCGCGCAAGCCGCCATGCGTGCTGTCGAAGGCGTTGCCGAGCTGCTTGGCGGCGCCATCCAACTCTGCCAATCCAAGCACGACCTTGCCTTGCGGGCGCGCCTTGTCGGCCAGTTTCGCCAGCAGCGCGGCGCGGTTCTGCTCGATCTTGTCCGGCTCGTCGCGGAACATGCGCGACACTTCGCGCAGAATGTCGGTAAAGGCCGGCCGGCCGTAGCGGCTTTCTTTCGGAAAATAAGTGCCGCCCCAGACCGGCTCGGCCGCCGGCGTCAGAAACATGGTGAGCGGCCAGCCGCCCTGCTCGCCCAGCAGATGCAGCGCGTTCATGTAGATCTGGTCGATGTCCGGCCGCTCCTCGCGGTCGACTTTGATGTTGACGAACAACTCGTTCATCACGGCGGCGGTGGCGTCGTCCTCGAACGACTCGTGCGCCATCACATGGCACCAGTGACAGGCGGCATAACCGATCGACAGCATGATTGGGCGCTGCGAGCGTTTCGCCTCCGCGAGCGCCTCCGGTCCCCATTGCCACCAGTCGACCGGATTGTGCTGGTGCTGCAGCAGATAGGGCGATGTTGCCCGGGCGAGACGATTGGTATGCGTGGTTTTGGCGGAATCTGTCATCCGCGCAACCTAGCGTGAAACCGTGGCCATTTCACCTTCGGTGCTAGCGCGCGCGGGCCCGCGCGACCGTCTGAGGCACTACGCGACGAGTTTGGGCACTTGCGCGGCTTTGGTCGGAGCGGCCGTATGTGCGATCGCGACGGTGGTGCCATGCGGGCTGAATGTCGTTTCGACTTTCGCGTCGAGTTGCTGCGAAAGCGCCTTGATGATGCCGGTGCCGAGGCCGGATTTGGGCTTGACGGCGGGACCGTTCGGTTTGCCGACGCCGTTGTCGGATATTGAAAGCTTCCAGTCCGCTCCAGTCACGTTATAGGTGACCTCGATCTGGCCCACGGCTTTCGCGTCGGGAAACGCATGCTTGAGCGCGTTCATGACGAGTTCGGTCACAATCAGCCCAAGGCTTTCGGCCTGGCGTGACGTGGCGCTGCCGGCGGTCACCTTCAAGGTAATTGGACGGCTGTCGCCGATCATCGAAGATGCCAGCGTTTCGCACAGGTTGCTCAGATAGGTCGCGACCTCGACCGTTCCGGTCGCGGCCGAAGCATGCAACTGCTGTTGCACCGCCGCGATCGAGAGAACGCGTTTGTGCGCGTCCTCCAGATGGATTCGAGATTCTTCCGAATTCACCGCGCGTGATTTCATCAGAATGATACTGGCGATGATTTGCAGGCTGTTGGCGGTGCGGTGCTGCAGTTCTTCCAGCAGCACATCCTTCTCGCGCAGCAACTCGTCCTTTTCGCGCTCCAGCTCGTTTTGTACCGTAACGTCCTCGATGCCGAGCAAAATGGTGGTGTGCGTGCCGCCCTCATAAAACACCTGCCGCGCGTTCAACAGCATGGTGCGTTGTCCGAGGCCGGGAAATTCGTGCTCGACTTCGTAGCCTTCCATCACGCCGTGTTCGGGCACGATGTTTTCAAGCAAGAGATGCAGTTTCGGAATGTCCCACTGCCCGTCGCCCAACGCGTAAAGCAAGCGGCCTTGGGTATCTTCCGGTTTGACCTTGAACGCCGAATAAAACGAGCGGCTGGCCTCGAGCACGCGCAGGTCCTGGTCGAGCACCAGAAACGGTTCGCGCACGGTGTCGACAATGGCTTGCGAAAAGGCGCGGGCCTCTTCGAATTGCCGCAGCAGCGCGTCCTTTTCCTGCTCCAGAATGTGGCGCTGGGTGACGTCTTCCATGCCGAGCAGAATGGTCGTGTGGGCGCCGTCGGCATAAAACACCTGGCGGGCGTTGAGACAAATCGTTCGCTGGCCGAGGCCGGGAAATTCGTGCTCGACCTCGTAGCCTTCCATCACGCCCTTTTCGGGGATGATTTTTTCCAGCAGTACGCGCAGCGCCGGGATGTCCCACTGGCCGTCGCCGAGCGCGTAAAGCAGCCAGCCTTGCGTATCGTCGGGTTTCACCTTGAAGGCGGAGTAAAACGAGCGGCTGGCGGCGATGACGCGCAGATCGCTATCGAGCACCAGAACAGGCTCGCGCACCGTGTCCACGATTCCTTGCGCCAGCGCCCAGGCATCGGCGAGACCAGCGAACTGTTCGCGAAAGCCAGTGTCCTGCACGAACCCTCCACGTTAGGGTGCATTCGAGAAACGACCGACGGCGGCGCCGTCA
>Ga0105054_10006805_pt1 | contig 15813 bp, 19 predicted proteins | sample BON02_FD_78091 | JGI IMG/M metagenome (GOLD analysis project Ga0105054, IMG submission 78091) | Freshwater microbial communities from Lake Bonney liftoff mats and glacier meltwater in Antarctica - BON-02 (megahit assembly) | ecosystem: Environmental > Aquatic > Freshwater > Ice > Glacier...
GGCCCGGCGATCCTGTGGCTGGGCGCGCTGCTGGCGAGCCTGCTGGCGCTCGACCGGCTGTTCGCCACCGACCACGACGACGGCTCGCTCGACCTGCTGACCATGGGCACGCTACCGCTCGAACTCGCCGTCGCCGCCAAGGCGATCGCGCATTGGCTGACCACCGCGCTGCCGCTGATCGTCATCACGCCGGTGCTCGGCCTGATGCTCAATATCGAACTGTCGTCGATGGGCTGGATCGCGCTGACTTTGCTGGCCGGCACGCCGGCGCTGACTTTCATTGGCCTGATCGGCGCGGCGCTCTCGGTCGCGCTGCGGCGCGGCGGGCTATTGCTGGCGGTACTGGTTTTGCCGCTGACCATTCCGGTGCTGATCTTCGGCGTCGCCGCGGCCAACGCCGCGATTGCCGGACCCGCGCCGTTCGGCCCACCTTTCACCATTCTTTGCGCGCTATCCTTGGCGAGCTTTGTGTTGGGGCCATTCGCCGCGGCTGCGGCATTGCGGCAAGGTCAAGAATAATGGGCAGGAATGATTGCGATGACGACGGTGTTGGTCAACGGCATTGCCCGCGCACGCCGCGCTGACTAAAAGGCCGTTCATGGCAGTCATCGATCTCGCCAACCCGACGCGCTTTCTCACCCTGGTCAACCGCGTGTTGCCGTGGCTGGCGGCGCTGACCGCGATCGTGTTCGCCTATGGCCTCTATCGCGTCGCCGGCGCGCCCGACGACTACCAGCAGGGCGCGACCGTCAAGATCATGTTTCTGCACGTGCCAGCGGCCTGGCTTGCCATGATGGGCTGGGGCCTGATGACGGTGGCGGCCTTCGGCACGCTGGTGTGGCGGCATCCGCTCGCCGACGTCGCCGGCAAGGCGGCAGCGCCGATCGGCGCCGCCTTCACCTTCATCTGCCTCGTCACCGGCTCGCTCTGGGGCCGCCCGACCTGGGGCACCTATTGGGTTTGGGATGCGCGGCTGACCTCGGTGCTGGTGCTGTTTCTGTTGTACCTCGGCATGCTGGCACTGTACTGGACCGCCGAGGATCCGAATCGCTCGTCGCGCGCGGCGGCGATCCTGGCGCTGGTCGGCGCCATCAATATTCCGATCATCAAGTTTTCGGTCGACTGGTGGAATACGCTGCATCAGCCGGCGTCGATCATCCGCATGGCCGGCGCGGCCATCGATCCCTCGATCCTGTGGCCGCTGCTGACCATGGCGCTCGCGTTCACGCTGCTGTTTTTCACGCTGCATCTCGCCGCCATGCGCAACGAGATTTTGCGCCGGCGCGTGCGGTCGATGCGCATGATGCAGGCGCGCGAGGTGGCCGCATGATCCCGAAAAGTGTGAAACGGTTTTCGGACAAGATCATGCGCCAGGAGAAAGCCGCATGAATTTAGGCCCGCACGTCTCGTTCATTGTCGCAGCCTACAGCGTGACCGCCGTGGTCGTGGCCGCGCTGATCGGCTGGATCGTTTCCGATTACGCGGCGCAGCGGCGCGTTCTGGGCGAACTCGACGCCAGCGGGGTGCGGCGGCGCTCGCGGCAGACCAACGAGGATACGGCAAAGGGCGCATCATGAGCGCGGCGCCGGACAATGCCACGAGCGCAAAAACGCGCAACATTCTGGTGCTGCTGCCGCTGATTTTGTTCATCGGCCTCGCCGCGCTGTTTTATTTCGGTCTCAGCGCCGGCGACCCGTCCAGGCTGCCGTCGGCGCTGATCGGCAAGCAGGTGCCGCCAACCGATCTGCCGCCGATCGAAAACGTCAGCGAGAACGGCAAGCCGGTGCCGGGCGTGAACAACGCCACGCTCGAAGGCAAAGTGTCGCTGGTGAATGTCTGGGCGTCCTGGTGTGTGCCCTGCCGCGACGAAGTGCCGTTCCTTGAACAACTGGCGACGGACAAGCGCATTCAACTGGTCGGCATCAATTACAAGGATGCGCCCGACAACGCGCGCCGCTTTCTCAGCCGCTACGGCAATCCGTTCGTCGCCACCGGCGCCGACGCCAAGGGCCGCACCTCGATCGACTGGGGCGTCTATGGCGTTCCGGAAACCTTTCTGGTCGGGCGCGACGGCCGCATTCTCTACAAGCTGGTCGGGCCGATCACGGCGGCAAATTTGACGCGCGTGCTCAAGCCGGAAATCGAGAAAGCGCTGGCGCAGTAGGCCTTTTTGTCGCCCGGCTGCCCCGCGTCCCGCCCCGGACTTACGGTCGAATGTAACCAATCCTTATTGTTAGCCCGGTAAATCGGGACGCATGCGCTCGACCGAAGGCATCTATTTTTCCCGGCTCGACCATGTGCGGGCAGCCGCCGCGTTTCTGGTCTTCGTCTGGCATTTCCTGCACATGACGCCGCGCTTTCCGGTGCCCTATGCCAGCGCGCCGATCTTTCCGTTCGCGCTGTTCGACGAGGGTCACACCGGCGTCGCGCTGTTCATGACGCTGTCGGGCTATCTGTTCGCCAAGCTGGTCGGCGACCGCCGCGTCGATTTCCCGCGCTTCCTGTGGAGCCGCGCGGTGCGGCTCGGTCCGCTGCTGGTGGTGTGCATCGCGGCCTGGGTCATCATCGGATGGCTGGCGGGCGACCCGATCCCGCTCAGCGACATTGTCGGCGGCCTCCTGCTTCCGACCTGGCCGCGCGGCACCTGGTCGATCACCATCGAGATGCATTTCTATCTGCTGTTTCCGCTGATGCTGTTCATGTTCCGCCGGCATGGCCCGTTCGCCCTGCTCGCCATCGTCGCCGCGGCAATTCTGCTGCGTTTCGACTGGTGGCACACGTACGGCGAGGCGCAGCACATCGCCTACTGGACCATCTTCGGCCGTATCGACCAGTTTGCTTTCGGCATGCTGTTCGCGCTGGTGCCGGTCAGCCGCAACGTGCTGCGCATCGTCGCCGGCCTGTCCTTCGCCTCGTTCCTGGTGCTGTGGCACGCGTTCGACCAGATCGGCGGTTTCTACAACCACAGCGGCGCGCCGTCGCAGAGCCTGTTATGGGTCTTCATTCCGACCGTCGAGGCGGTCACGTTCGGATCGCTGATCGCGTTCTATGACGGAACCAGCTTCCGCATGCCGGCATGGCTGGATCGCGGGTTCGCCATGATCGGCGAGCGATCCTATTCGATCTATCTGCTGCACTTCTTCCCGATCGTGCTGATGCGCCATCTGTTCTGGGAACGCAGCGGCAGCCCGGAAGATTTCTATGTCGCCCTGATCGTGGCGACGCTGGCCTTCCTGGCCTTCGTGCCGATGGCCGGATTGTCATACACGTATTTCGAAAAACGCTTTTTGGCTTATCGTCGGCCCTATCTGGACGCGCCGGCGATGAAGCCGGCGGTCGCGCCGTCGCACTAGCTTTTCTCGACGTCGCTGCCGTATTTCATCAGCAGCGGATATTGCAGCGCGCCGAAGATGAAGGTGAGCGGCACCACGCCGAACAGCTTGAAGTTGACCCAGAAATCCGTGGTCTGCGTGCGCCACACCACTTCGTTGACGACCGCCAGAAACAAAAAGAAAAACGCCCAGCGCCAGGTCAGCTTGCGCCAGCCTTCATCGGTCAGGTTGAACACCGAATCGAACAGCAGGCCGAGCAGCGGCTTGTTGAGAAAAAGCCCCACAAACAAAGCACCGCCGAACAAGAGATAAATGATGGTCGGCTTGAGCTTGATGAACAGCTCGTCGTGCAGCACGATCGTGAGCCCGCCGAAAACCAGCACGATCACGGCGGTGACCAGCGGCATGATCTCAATGCGCTTCGTCAACACATAGGCGACGGCCAATGCAACCAGCACCGCCACCATGAACGATCCGGTCGCGGCGTAAATGCCGAACTTGGCATTGGCGGCGAAGAACAGAATCAACGGCCCGATATCGAGCACCAGCTTGAGCGTGGGATTGAGCTTTTTCTTTTCAGCCATGGTCGCCTTCTACTCTTCCAGCCCGGCAATGGCGCGGGCGAAATCGCGCGCGGTGAAGTCGCTGAGATCGTCGACGCCCTCGCCGACACCGATGAAATGCACCGGCAGCTTGAAGCGTTCCGCGATCGCCACCAGGATGCCGCCGCGCGCCGTACCGTCAAGCTTGGTCATCACCAATCCGGTCACGCCGGCAATCTTGCCGAAGGTCTCGACCTGGCTGAGCGCGTTCTGCCCGACCGTGGCGTCGAGCACCAGCAGCACGGCATGCGGCGCGGTCGGTTCGACCTTGCGCATCACGCGCACGATCTTTTCCAGTTCGCTCATCAGCTCGGCGCGGTTCTGCAACCGCCCGGCGGTATCGACCAGCACCACTTCGCTGCCATCGGCCTTGGCGGCGGTGATCGCCTCGAATGCAAGGCTCGCCGGGTCGGAGCCTTGCGCGCTGGCCTTCACGCTGGCGCCGGTTCGCTCGCCCCAGATTTTCAATTGCTCGATGGCCGCGGCGCGGAACGTGTCGCCCGCGACCAGCATCACCTTCTTGCCCTGGCTACGAAAGCGCGCGGCCATTTTGCCGATGGTGGTGGTCTTGCCGGATCCGTTGACGCCGGCGACCAGAATAACGAAAGGCGTCGCCGTCACTTCGAGCGGCTTGGCCACCGGCGCCAGCACTTTTTCGATTTCGGCGGCCAGCAATGCACGCACCTCTTCGGGCGAAATGCCTTTCTCGAAGCGGCCGTCGCTCAACACCGCCGCGACGCGCTCGGCAAATCCGACGCCCAAGTCAGCACGGATCAATTCGTTTTCGAGGTCTTCCAGTGTGGCGGCGTCGAGCTTGCGCTTGGTGACAAGATCGACGATCGAGCCGCCAAGCGACGCCGAGGTGCGCTTCAAGCCCGTGCTCAGGCGCTTCCACCAACTGGTTTTCTGTGTGCTGTCGTTCATGTCGCGCCCGTGATACCCGTTTCGACCTGAAATGGTAAGGGCTTGGATTGGTAAGAGAATATGACCCCCGACCAGATGCTCGCCCGGCTTTTGTATCGCGACGGCCTGATGCTGGTGATCGACAAACCGGCCGGCCTGTCGGTGCATCGCGGGCCGAAGGGCGGCGATAGTCTGGAAGACTATTTCGACGTGCTGCGCTTCGGGCTGCCGCGCATGCCGGCGCTGGCGCACCGGCTCGACAAGGACACCTCCGGCTGTCTGGTGCTCGGCCGCCACCGCAAGGCGCTCGCGCTATTGGGCAAGCTGTTCAAGAACGGACAGATCGGCAAGACCTATTGGGCGGTGGTCGAAGGCGGGCCGACCGAGGATGAAGGCCGCATCGACATGCCGCTCGGCAAGCTCGATGAAAATCGCGGCTGGTGGATGAAGCCCGATCCCGAAGGCAAGCCGGCCTCGACGGTATGGAAGGTGATGGGACGCGGCGGCGGCATGACCTGGCTGGCACTCGAACCCCTGACCGGGCGCACGCATCAACTGCGCGTGCATTGCGCCGAACTCGGCTTTCCGATTCTCGGCGACAATATCTATGGCAGCGCGCCGCGCGCCGGCGGTCCGCCGCTGCATCTGCATTCGCGCGAAATTGTCGTGCCGATTTCCAGGAACAAGCCGGCGGTCGTCACGCAAGCGCCGGCGCCGGAACACATGCGCGAGATGTTGCGCGCGTGCGGCTGGTCCGAGGAGTCGTCCCCAACCTCCGTTCATTCCCGCGAAAGCGGAAATCCAGAAGCAAAAACCGCAAGCGCCGAATAATCGGCACTGGGCCCCGCTGGAGCCTTTCCTCGGGCCGGCCGAAGGCCGGACCCGTGTGCGGGGACGAGCGGGCTATTTTTAGTACAGCGACGCCTTGATGCGTTCGGGCGCGGCGCGGTCGTAATCCTCGCCGCCGAACTTTCCCTCGCTCAATTCGGCCACGATGGTGCCGGTCGACGGCAGACTCTTGCGGTCGATCTTGCTCGCTTCATCCCACAGCTTCGAGCGCACGATCGCCTTGGCGCAATGAAAGAAGATCGTCTCGATGTGAACGATGAGCACGCTGCGCGGCAGCTTGCCGTTGACCGCGAAGCTCTGCATCAGTTCCGGCTCGATCGAAATCGAAGCGCGGCCGTTGACGCGCAAGGTCTCGCCGACGCCGGGGATCAGAAACATCAGCGCGATGTGCGGATCGCGCATGATGTTGCGGAAGCCATCGATGCGGTTGTTGCCGGGCCGGTCGGGGATCGCCAGCGTTTTGTCGTCGAGGATGTGCACGAAGCCGGGCGCGTCGCCCTTGGGCGAACAGTCGAAACCGTCCGGCCCGCCGGTCGCGATGGCAACAAACGGCGAAGCCTCGATCAGCTTTCGATAGCCGGGGCTGATGTGGTCGATTTCCTTGACGACGGCCGCGCCTGAGGGCTTGCCGTAGAGCGCTTCGAGCTGCTCCATGGTGGTCACCAGATGCTCGCTCGCGCTCATGGTCGCCTCCCTGTAATCTCGCGTGATTTTTTTCGGCGCGTCAGGCCGCCAGCAATTGCCGGCCATCATGACCGGTTACGGTCAGATCGACAATCATGCCCGGGGACAACGGCGACGCCAGCCGCACCGCGGTGAACTGTTCGGTGCGGCCGATGCCGCCGCGTTCGGTCAGCACCTGCCGTTGAGCGCCGATTTGCGCATCGAGAAAAGCGAGCAAGGACGCCTCACCTTTTTCGCGCAAACGTTGAGCGCGCTCTTTAATAATGGCGCGGTCGAGTTGCGGCATGCGCGCGGCCGGCGTGCCGGGACGCGGCGAGAACGGAAAGACGTGCAGTTGGGTCAGGCCGCATTCGTCGACCAGATCGAGCGAACGCCGGAACATGTCTTCGGTCTCGGTCGGAAAGCCGGCGATGATGTCGGCGCCGAACACGACATCGGGCCGCAAGCGGCGCACGTCGTTGCAAAACGCGATCGCGTCGCCGCGCGAATGCCGGCGCTTCATGCGCTTGAGAATCATGTCATCGCCGGCCTGCAGCGACAGATGCAGATGCGGCATCAGCCGCGGCTCGTTCGCCAGCGCGTCGAGCAGATCATCGTCGGCTTCGACCGAGTCGATGGAGGAAAGCCGCAAGCGCGCGATCTCCGGCACGTCCCTAAGCAGCCACTTGACCAAGGTGCCGAGCCTTGGCGCACCATTCAAATCCGCGCCATAGCTGGTGATGTCGACGCCGGTCAGCACAATCTCACGATAGCCGTTGCCGGTGAGCCGGCGCGCCTGCGCTACCACATCGTCCACCGGCAGCGAACGCGAATTGCCGCGTCCGAACGGGATGATGCAAAAGGTGCAGCGATGGTCGCAGCCGTTCTGAACCTGCACGAAAGCGCGCGTGTGGCCGTCGATATGATCGACCGCGTGCGCCGTCAGGCTTTTTGCCGCCATGATGTCGCCGACCGCGACACGCTCGGTTGCAGCCCACGCGCGGGCATCGAGCTTTTCTTCATTGCCCAGCACGCGGTCCACTTCCGGCATCGCGGCAAACATGCCGGGCTCGGCCTGCGCCGCGCAGCCGGTGACGATGATGCGCGCGTCCGGCTTTTCGCGCTTGATGCGGCGGATGTTCTGGCGTGCCTGCCGCACCGCTTCCGAGGTCACCGCGCAAGTATTGAAAACCACGGCATTGTCGATGTGGGCGGCGGCGCGCTTGATAACTTCCGACTCGGCGATATTGAGCCGGCAGCCGAAGGTAACGATATCGATGCTCATGGCGTTGTCGCCTTTGCAAACAACGCCGGATCGAAGGTGCCGTTGTATTCGAACGCTACCGGCCCGGTCATCAGCACATGATCGTCGGCGCGCCATTCGACGGTGAGTTCGCCGCCCGGCAAGGTGATCTTGACCTTGCGTTCGGTGCGCTTCAATCGCGCCGCCGCGACCGCCGCTGCACAGGCCGCCGAGCCGCACGCCTTGGTGAGACCGGCGCCGCGCTCCCAGGTGCGAATTATAATGTGCTCGCGCGACACGATATGCGCGAGCGTGATGTTGGCGCGATCCGGAAAGATCGGATGGTTTTCCAAAAGCGGGCCGAACTTGGCGAGATCATAGGCATTCACGTCATCGACCCAGAAGATCGCGTGCGGGTTGCCCATGTTCACCACTGCCGGCGAATGCAGCACCGGTGCGTCGATCGGCCCGATCTGCAATTCGATCGCGCGGGTGTCGCGGAATTCCTCCGCCAGCGGAATCTCGTTCCAGGCAAAACGCGGCTTGCCCATGTCAACGGTGAACAGGCCGTCGTCGCCCTTCCAGCAATTGAGAATGCCGGCATTGGTCTCGAACGTGAGCGCGCGCTTGCCGCTTTCGTCCGCCACCAGTGAAGCGACGCAGCGCATGCCGTTACCGCAGGCGCCGGCTTCCGAGCCGTCATTGTTGTAGATGCGGATGTAGGCGTCGGTGCCGGGTATACGCGGTGCGTAAAGTGCCATCAGTTGATCGTACGGCGCCCCCGCAGGTGAAGCCGCGGCGCGCGCGTCGTCGGAGTCAATTTTGCCACCCTTCGCACGCAGATCGACCACGACGATCTCGTTGCCGATCCCGTTCATCTTGACGAATGGCTGGTTGGCGAGCACGCCCATAAGAATGCCGTATAAACTGGCGAAACATCGAGCCCCTGCCCGGGTTCCGCCCGGTTTATATGGCGAATAGTCGCCGATTGACCAGTGCCGTGATAAAAGGGGCTAAAGTTGGCGAATCGTCGTGCGGCAAATAGCGGAGAACCCTTGATGCCAGCGCGGTCCCGCCTGCCAAACTGCCTTGCACTCGCCGTCGTCGTGCTGCTCGCCGTCGGGATGCGCCCCGTTCTGGCGCAGGGCGCGGCTCCCCCGGCCGTACCGAACCAGAAAGACCAGGGTATTCCCGCCCCGCTCCAGCCCGGCGATGCCTTCGGCGAGGAAATGACGCTGACGTCGCACCCGATCGTCTTTCTCAAGGGCAAAGCCAATTGGGACGACGCCTTCGCAACGCTGGTCGACGCCTTCAAATCGCTCAACGAATATCTCGCCAAACAGGGCCTCAAGCCGAACGGTCCGTTCATAACGATTTATACCGAAACCGACGACGCCGGCTTTTCGTTCGAGGCCGCGGCCCCGATTGACAAGGTGCCGGACAATCCACCGAAGGGCGATATCGCGGCCGGCCAGTCGCCGTCCGGCAAGGCGCTCAAATTCGTCCACCGCGGCTCTTATGCTGCGATCGATTCCACCTATGAGGCGATCACCAATTTTCTCGACGAGAAGAAACTGGACGCCAAGGATATTTTAATCGAGGAATACACGACAGATCCGGTGAAAACCGATCCGGAACGTCTAACAATCAACGTTTATGTGCCGGTGAAATAACATGAAGATATCGCACCTCGTTTTTTCGCTCGTCATCGCGGCCGCATTGTCTGCACCGCTGCAGGCGCGCGCCGCCGAGAAGCTTCTGACCGTCACCGGCGACGCGAGCGTTGCGGTCGCACCCGACACCGCCGTGATGCGCATTGGCGTCACCAGCCAGGCCAAGACCGCCCGCGAAGCGAGCGCGGCCAATGCCAGTCAGATGACTTCGGTGCTGACCGCCATCAAGGAGACCGGCATCGCCGACCGCGACGTGCAAACCTCGCGGCTGTCGCTGCAGCCGCAATACGATCCCAACAAGAACGGCACCGCCCGGCTGCTCGGCTTTCAGGTGACCAATCAGGTCACCATCAGGATCCGCGATACCGACAAGCTGCCGGCCGTTCTCGACCGCGCCATCGCCGCCGGCGCCAACGAAATGTCGGGCATCGAATTCATCGTGTCGGAGCAGTCGAAACTGCTCGACCAGGCGCGCGACGACGCCATCGCCGACGCCCGCCGCAAGGCCGAACTCTATGCCAAGGCGGCCGGCGTCAAGCTCGGCAAGGTCGTTGCCATCAGCGAGGAAGGCGCCAACCCGCCGGCGCGTCCGGTCATGCAGGCGATGCGCTCCGGCGCGGTCCCGGTGGCGCCGGGCGAGCAGATACTGCGCGCTTCGGTCGGCGTGAGTTATGAGATAACTTACTGAAATAAAAAGACTTTTTCTGTTCTTGACTTAGAGGCCCCCCGCCCCTAGGTTCCGGCCACTTCGCGAGACGTAAAGAAGACCAATTCGCCGACCGGTCCATGAGGCCGGAGGCCACCGCCCGACAGCGCAATGCGCCCTCGGGCGTCAAGTCGTTTTGATGTGCTGTAGAGCTTTGGGATCTCGATGTTCGACTCACTGTCGGAAAAATTAGGCGGCATTCTCGACAAGCTCACCCGCCGCGGTGCGCTGCGCGAAGCCGACGTCGATGAGGCGATGCGCGAGGTTCGCCGCGCGTTGCTGGAAGCCGACGTCGCGCTCGATGTCGCGCGCGCCTTCGTCGACAACGTCAAGAAGCAGGCGGTCGGCGTCGAAGTCGTCAAGTCGGTCACGCCCGGCCAGATGGTGGTCAAGATCGTGCACGACCAGCTGGTCGCCACGCTCGGCGGCGACGCGCAAAACGGCAACAACGCCATTGACCTGCACGCCGCGCCGCCGGTCGCCATCATGATGGTCGGCTTGCAGGGCTCCGGCAAAACCACCACCACCGCCAAGCTCGCCAAGCGCCTGACCGAACGGCAGAAGAAAAAAGTTTTGATGGCGTCGCTCGACGTGCGCCGCCCGGCCGCGATGGAGCAACTCGCGGTGCTCGGCCGCGAAACCCAGATCGACACGCTGCCGGTCGTCGCCGGTCAGCTGCCGCCGCAGATCGCCAAGCGCGCGCTCGAGGCCGCCCGTCTCGGCGGCTACGACGTGGTGCTGCTCGACACCGCCGGCCGCACCACGCTCGACGAAGACATGATGAACGAAGCGGCCGAGGTCAAAAAGGCCGCCAATCCGCATGAAGTTTTGCTGGTCGCCGACGCATTGACCGGCCAGGACGCCGTCAATCTGGCGCGCGCCTTCGACGAACGCGTCGGTCTCACCGGCATCGTGTTGACCCGCGTCGACGGCGATGGCCGCGGCGGCGCAGCGTTGTCGATGCGCGCCGTTACCAACAAGCCGATCAAGCTGATCGGCACCGGCGAAAAGATGGACGCGCTTGAAGAATTCGATCCGGCGCGCATCGCCGGCCGCATTCTCGGCATGGGCGACATCGTCTCGCTGGTCGAGAAAGCCGCCGCCAATATCGACGCCGAAAAGGCGATGCGCGTCGCCGAGAAAATGCGCAAGGGCGCGTTCGACCTTTCCGACATGCGCGAGCAGTTGACGCAGATGGCTTCGATGGGCGGCATGGCCGGCTTGATGGGCATGATGCCGGGCGTCGCCAAGATGAAGAACCAGATCGCCAATGCCGGCATCGACGACAAGGTATTGAAGCGTCAGGTCGCGATCATCGACTCGATGACCCCGCAGGAACGGCGCAACCCCGACCTGTTGAAGAACAGCCGCAAGAAACGCATCGCTGCCGGCTCCGGCACGTCTTCCGAGCAGATCAACAAGTTGCTCAAGATGCATCGCGGCATGGCCGACATGATGAAGGCCATGGGCAAGGGCAAGCGCGGCCCGCTCGCCGGCCTCGGCCAGATGATGGGCTTCGGCGCGGGCGGCACGCCGTCGCCGGAACAGATGGCCGAGATGGCCAAGAACATGCCGGGCGGGCAATTGCCGCCGGGCTTTCCGGGCGGCGCCGGCGGTGGATTACCGCCGAAGCTGCCGTCACTCCCGCCGAATATGCCTGGCCTGCCCGGATTGGGCACGCCCGGAAAATTCCCCGGACCGGGCGGACTGCCCGGCTTCGGCAAGAAAAAATGAAATCGTTCAACCCATCACAACAACAAACTGATCGTCTTTAAAAAGGAAAACTGAAAATGCTCGTTATTCGTATGGCCCGCGCCGGCACCAAGAAGCGCCCGTTCTATCACATCGTCGCCGCCGACTCGCGTTCGCCGCGCGACGGCCGTTTCATCGAGCGGCTCGGCTACTTCAATCCGCTGCTGCCGAAGGACAAGGAAGAGCGCCTCAAGCTCGACCTCGACAAGGTCAAGGAATGGATGAAGAAGGGCGCGCAGCCGTCCGACCGCGTCACCCGTTTCCTCGACGCCGCCGGCATCATGAAGCGCGAAAAGCGCAACAACCCGGCCAAGGCGGTTCCGCGCAAGGAACGCAAGGTGGCCGCTGAGGAAGCCGCCAAGGCGAAGGAAGAAGCCGTCGGCGCCGCCAAGGCCAAGGCGCAGGAAAAGGCCGCCGCCGATCAGGCTGCCGCTGCGGCGAAGTAGTCGCAGCCGCCCGTGGCTCGCACCGTCAGCAAGCCACCGTATCCCGCCGCGGGAAGCAAAGTCCGCGTCGCCCGCATCGGGGCGGCGCATGGCGTGCGTGGCGAGATGAAGCTGTGGTCGTTCACGCAGGATCCGGCAGCGGTCGCGGACTACGGCCCGCTTGAGACCGCGGACGGCACGCCGTTTGAGATTGAAAGCATGCGCGCGGCGAAGGACCACTTCGTCGTGCGCATCGACGGCATCGACGACCGCGATGCGGCCGCCAAACTCTGCAACCTCGATTTGTTCGTGCCGCGCGACCGGCTGCCGCCGATCGACGAAGACGACACTTATTATCACGCCGACCTGATCGGCCTCGATGCCGTGACGCCGGAAGGCGTGGCGATCGGCACCGTCACCGCGCTGCATAATTTTGGCGCCGGCGATCTGATCGAAATCACAACGACAAAAGGCGGCGATCCGCTGCTGCTGCCGTTCACCGAGACAATCGTTCCGGGCATCGACATGGCGACGCGCGAGGTCGTGGTGGTGCTGCCAACCGAAACCGAGTGACCCTCATGTGGCGCGCGTCGGTCCTCACCCTTTTTCCCGAGATGTTCCCCGGCCCGCTCGGCATCAGCCTCGCCGGTAAGGCGATGGCGTCGGGCCTCTGGTCGCTTGAGGCAAATGACATCCGCGCCCACGCCCCCGACAGACACGGCACTGTCGACGACACGCCGGCCGGCGGTGGTCCCGGCATGGTGATGAAGGCCGACGTTCTAGCGCGCGCGCTCGACGCCATCCCCGCCGATCCGCGCCCGCGCCTGTTGATGAGCGCGCGCGGCGCGCCGCTCACGCAAGCTCGCGTGTCGGCGCTGGCCAAAGGCGACGGCGCGGTCATTCTGTGCGGGCGCTTCGAGGGCGTCGACGAGCGCCTGATCGCGGCCCGCGGTCTCGAGGAGGTCTCGCTCGGCGACTTCGTCCTTTCCGGCGGCGAGATCGCCGCGCTGGCCCTGATCGACGCCTGCGTCCGGCTGATCCCCGGCGTCATGGGCAAGGAAGCCTCCGGCGTCGAGGAAAGCTTCTCGGACGGCCTGCTGGAATACCCGCAATATACCCGCCCGGCGCAGTTCGAGGGCCTCCCGATCCCGGACATCCTGACCTCCGGCGACCACGCCAAGGTCGCCAAATGGCGGCTTTCCGAGGCCGAAAGGCTCACCAAGGAGCGCCGTCCCGACCTCTGGGCGGCCTATCTGGCCCGCAAAAAGCCCTGAAAGGCCGCCAAAACAGGCACGTGACAAGACTTGAGCTTTGTCGTAGAAGCTCGCCAACCCATTCAGACCAAGCAATAGCCGCGCGCCGGTTGCTGGCGCTGCCGACGGAGATTTGAGCCATGAACCTGATCCAGACGCTCGAAAAAGAGCAGGTCGAAAAGCTTTCGGCCGGAAAAACCTTTCCCGAATTCGGCCCCGGCGACACCGTGCTAGTCGGCGTCAAGGTGGTCGAAGGCGACAAGAGCCGCGTCCAGGCCTACGAAGGCGTCTGCATCGCGCGTGCTGGTCAGGGCATCAACTCGAACTTCACCGTACGCAAAATTTCCTACGGCGAGGGCGTCGAGCGCGTATTCCCGCTGTACGGGCCGATGATCGACTCCCTGAAGGTCGTGCGCCGCGGCAAGGTTCGTCGCGCCAAGCTCTATTACCTGCGCGCCTTGCGCGGCAAGAAAGCCCGCATTGAAGCTGCCGACACCCATGCGCCGAGCGCCCGGGCCGAAGCGGCCGCCGCCAAGTAAGGCAGACTAAACAATGCATGGCCACGGCCTGCACAATCCCAAAAAGGCCGGCTTGTCCGGCCTTTTTCTATGTGCGGCCTTTGCCCTCGCATGTCTGGCTGTGCCAGGCCGCGCCCTTGCAGCGCCGCTGGCGATCGAGATTACCGCAGCCAGTCCCGCCTATTACCAAGGCGACAACGAACCGCTTGTCACCCTTAAGATGTCGAAGGCTTCGCAGATATCATTTGCCGAGTTGACGAAAAACAATATTGGCCGAAAACTCGAAATCCGCGTCGATGGCAAGTTGATATCGGTGACTGTGATCCGCGAGCCAATTTCAGGCGGTGCCTTTCAGATCGCTGGTGACTTAAATGTCGAGCAGGTTCGCGAAATCGCGCACCGGCTAAATGCGGGCATCGCCAAACTCGAAGTCGAAATCGTCAACTAACCGCCGATTTGGCCTGCGCACGGCCGTCGTTGTCTAAACCTCTTCTAATCGCTATATAACTGGCATGGTTTCCAAGGCTCAGCGCATCATTCTCGCCGACCACACCCGCCTGCCCTGGCGGTTTTTCGGCCGGCTGACCGCCGTGCAAGCCGGACTTTGACCGGCTCGCGCGCCAGCCGCGCTTGAGCCCGTCCATTCGAATCCGATTCCAATTTCAAAGGTAACGCTCCATGAAACCGCGCACCCTGTACGACAAAATGTGGGACGATCATCTGGTCGACGAACAGCCGGACGGCACCGCGCTGATTTATATCGACCGCCACATCGTCCACGAGGTCACCTCGCCGCAAGCCTTCGAAGGTCTGCGCATGTCCAACCGCAAGGTGCATGCGCCGGAGAAGACGCTTGCCGTGGTCGATCACAACGTGCCGACCTCGGACCGCTCGAAGCCCAATCCCGATCCGGAAAGCGCCATCCAGATCGAGGCGCTGGCGCAGAACGCGCGCGACTTCGGCCTCACTTATTTCGACGAGTTCGACAAGCGCCAGGGCATCTGCCACATCATCGGGCCCGAGCAGGGTTTTACGTTGCCCGGCACCACCATCGTGTGCGGCGACAGCCACACCGCGACCCATGGCGCCTTCGGCGCGCTCGCTTATGGCATCGGCACCTCGGAAGTCGAGCACGTGCTGGCGACGCAAACGCTGATCCAGTCCAAGTCCAAGAACATGCGCGCGGTCGTTGACGGCAAGTTGCCGGAAGGCGTCACCGCCAAGGACATCATCCTCGCCATCATCGGCGAGATCGGCACCGCCGGCGGCACCGGCTATGCGCTGGAATATGCCGGCGAAGCGATCCGCGACATCTCGATCGAAGGCCGCATGACGGTCTGCAACATGTCGGTCGAAGGCGGCGCCAAGGCCGGCTTCATCGCGCCGGACGAGAAGGTCTACGAATATCTTAAAGGCAGGCCGATGGCGCCCAAGGGCGAGGCCTGGGATCAGGCCATGCGATATTGGGAAACCTTGCAGTCCGACGCCGGCGCGCATTTCGACCGCGAGATCAAACTCGATGCCGCCAAGCTGCCGCCGATCGTCACTTGGGGCACCAGCCCCGAGCAGGTGGTGTCCATCGGCGGGCGCGTGCCGGTGCTGTCCGAAATCGCCGACGAGAAAAAGCGCGTCGCCGCCGAACGTTCGCTTGGCTACATGGGCCTCGCCGGCGGCGAAAAGATCACCGACATCAAGCTCGACCGTGTCTTCATCGGCTCCTGCACCAATGGCCGCATCGAGGATTTGCGCGCGGTCGCGAAAATCGCCGAAGGCAAGACGGTCAACGGCAATGTCTACGCCATGATCGTGCCGGGCTCTGGTCTGGTGAAGGAACAGGCGGAAGCCGAAGGCCTCGACAAGATCTTCAAGGCCGCCGGTTTCGACTGGCGCGAAC
>Ga0105054_10006814_pt1 | contig 15796 bp, 16 predicted proteins | sample BON02_FD_78091 | JGI IMG/M metagenome (GOLD analysis project Ga0105054, IMG submission 78091) | Freshwater microbial communities from Lake Bonney liftoff mats and glacier meltwater in Antarctica - BON-02 (megahit assembly) | ecosystem: Environmental > Aquatic > Freshwater > Ice > Glacier...
TCCTCCGGTCCGGGACAGGTTCTTGGGTCCTAAGTGGTGAATCGGGTGTTCGCCATCCGCTTAGTCCAGTGATTAGGTTGGGTCTTCGAAACCCAAGAAAGAAAGAAAGAAAGGGAGTCACGGGATAGCCGAACAGAGTAGCGGAGTAGTGAGGCAAAAGAATCGGCCCAAGATCAGTATCAATATGGAAAAATGGCACAGTGATGACTTGTGCGACACACACTGCGATTCTCAGCAGTGCAAGGTTTATAAGGTGCTTAGATCTCACATGTTCGAGAGTTTCCTGAATCCAGCGCACGCAACCACACAAACACACACTATTCTTGGACGGCTTGTGTGTTCCGAGTCAAGGCATGTCAAGATTTAACTTAGAACACCCGAGTCAGGACGCAACCCTTCGAAAAATATATTTTCAGCCAAGAAGCACCTTTCAACAGGAGAGACTGTCACTGTACCGTGAAAATCGCTCCTCTGTGCCAGGCCGTGCATGGAAATAGAAAATTATATCTTCAGATCGTCCGTACAGGCAAAGCTTCCGCGGTGGGTGATCTTCCTTGAGGTTCGAGCTATCGTGATGGACGACCTTCCGTGCGGGGTGAGCATGCGTGAAAAGGAGACTGTCGGTGCGGTATGACCGTCTACGTGGGGCGCGCATACACACACGCCAACAAAGTCACACACACGCACGCACACACACACACACGTGCGCGTGCGCACACACACATGCACACATGCAAACTTACACGTGTGTGTGTGTGTGTTCAGGTCGGTAAAGGTCGCCAAATTTCGGGCATCATAACAGACAATCTGGCGTGCAGACGCGGACAGCACTGGCACTTGTGACTGTCCACCTTGAGTGACCTGTGACTGGATGCACAGCGTGATCTCCAAGATCTAGACATACACTGGGGTTCCCCTCTCTTTGAGGGCTATTTTCTATGAAAGACCAGCTTCTACGATCTGGCGCGGTGGGCGAGACTTCGCTGTGAATGAGCTTCTGTCGTGGACAAGCTACCGTTCGGGGACCTGCTCATTTTGGCTTTTCTTTTTTTCTTCTCTACTTCTTTACTGATTGAAACCCAAAGAAAGACGACCTGCGAAAGTCGAGTTTCTACGGTGGGTAAGCTCAGGCTCCTGTGGAAGACAAGGATGAGGGGGGGGTCGAACTCACATGGAAGTCGACCGTCCGTGACGGTCAAGCCTTGGAGACTGGTAGCCTTGGGGGACGGGCGATGTTCGGTATGTTTTTGTGCAGGGCGATCATCTGTACCAGTCCAAGTTAAATATTTTAGTAATGTGAACCTTTGACCTCGTTGTCGTGCGCCACCCTGTATTTTGGGTTTTTGACAAGGACTCGAAATAGGACACTCTGGAGATGGGATTTGGGACCTGGAGGGTCAATACGGTCAATGTGGATCTTAGTGGATTCTACTAGTTTTCCCGGTGTCAGCGTCAAGTGGACTCGGAAGTAGACCGTGTGGTGTATTATTTTTTGAGTTGGTGTTGTGGTGGGGTGAATTTCTAGGGTTACACCACGTTCTCGACCCCTTACAAGTTTGCGTCTTCTTAAAAGTCTTTTTCCAAGACGTGTGGAAATCCATGAAAACGTAATCCTCTCTCGACATGTAATTTTTTTGACTCCGAGGTATAACAATCTCAGACTGATTCGTGTGGTGCACGGTACCTTTAGCGCCGCAACATTGCGGGTTCCCAATACACATCTTCTCATTACAGAGTGTACTGGTATGTGTCATCATGGTCGTGTGAGTCACGGTGAACTTGTACAACCATGATGGTGTGAGCGTGATAATTATATTTGCGCGCAAGTCTTATCTTTTACGGGTCTCTTTTTGGCGGGTGAGTCATATCATAACAATACAAGCGATAGAATGAAGACGCCACTGGATTCGCACTTGTTTTCTGGATATTGTCTCACTTCTCCTCGAATTTTCGGTGTCGACAAACATCAGAAAATGCTGACCAGTCGCCTAGACCGTTCTTACCGCCGTGACGCCATCCGACTCTAAAAATCCAGAATATTTGTCCTTATTTCTACTTCAAGATACCAGGATTCCGTGTTGACTTGTTGCGTAGTAAATCCTGCCTATTAAGATAATCCGGATCAACTGATACATTCAAACAGAACTGAAGGTAATAGATAGACAGTTAAGAAAATACAATCAGTGACGAACTTGAAGATCGACAAGTTGAAAATCATGGGAAAAAAAATATCTCGGACTGCTTCTCAATCAAAAGTACTTGATTCAAGTGGTACCTAGTAGCGAATGAGAGTAAAGATTTTCACTTGTGTCCATTTGCACACCCTTCCCCTTTCTTTCTTTCTCCTTTCTTTTCCCCTTTTTCCTTCTGTCTTTCAAAACCGTGACCAGGAATTTGTCTCCCGGGCCAAATATTTACAAAAAATACGAAAAAAAAAATCACGGGGCTGCGGTGGGTGTTAAATGTCTGCCTGCAGTGGTGCTTGCTCACCCTGACTGTGCACTTAACCTTGTATTTTTTGTTCGTCATAGTACTGTCCAAGCGTGTCCACCCAGACTTTTGGGATACACCTCTCTCCGAGTCAATTACTTTGAGAGTAGAGTTTTTATTGAAAATTTTCCGGGACTTTTTGAGAGTAGAGTTTTAATTGGGAACTGGAACTGGGTATCCAAAGGATTCAGGACTGAGAGTAGAGTTTTTATTGATTACCCCCTGTTCAGTTGACAGGGTGTGGCGTTATGACATTATGTGACACGTGGATAGGTCCTCAAGTTAAGGAATCTGAGCTCAATGAGCCCTGGTCAACATACACTCCTAGTCTTGACACAGTGTCCGACCCATTCAATCCGGCACTCTTCACCTGGGGTTCGCTAAAGCGGGGAAGATTTTTTTTCTTTTGGGAGTTTGTTTTGTTGATTCTTTTCAGAGTAGAGTTGTTCTTGAAAATAGATAGCGCGAAGTGTTATCAATCATGATAGTGGGGTTTTTTTTCCCCTCCTCTTCTGACACCAGGTGGGTTTTAATCAGAGTCGGGATCAAGAATCCGATACTCAAAGATCGAATGTGAGTCCTCGTAGGTTGAGAGTAAGACCTTGTCAGTCAGATGTTGGGTGGACGAGTGGGGAGAAGTTGGGGCAGTGAAGAAGGATGTGAGTCTCATTTGGAGTCATTTGTAAGGGGAGACACGAAGGACAATAATGTTCATGATAAGGGGTATGGGTGTGGTTGTTGTTAAGATGAAGGCGAGAAGGATTGCAGGTGGTGGCTTGGGTTCAAAGTTGGAGAAGTGGGAGTTGGTTGTGAGGGGTAATCAGATACTGGATTGGTTTAAAGAGGTCTAGGCCGGGAGCGATACAGCGTCTATGAACAAGATCTGCCGCCGTGCACCACTGACGTGACCTTAGCCTGAGCGCCTACGAACGAGATCTTGTCACGAATGAGAAAGTTTAGTTTCGAAGTTTAGATCCTAACCGAAGGATTCTTTTTTCTCTCTCACGTTTCGTCGACTAGTATAAGAGGCTGTCGCGAAAGCGAAGTGGGGATTGTCGATTTTTAGAACACTAAAGATAACATGTATTCTTGTGTCTCTGTCTTGTCCCATCTCTTCTGACGTGTTCATTCATGATCCCTGGTTACTGTTACAATTCGATCGGGACGCCAACCCCATCCCCATCAAGATTTGGAAAATCTATGGACCTGTCGAAAACTTTTGAAGTTACACCATGCATGAAAAGAAATATAACAACTTGAATAACATCCATACTTTTGGTAAAGAGGGTGTGGTCGAGGGATGTGAGATAATTTATAAACAAAATTGATGTGACGCGTAAGTTTTTCACTAATTAAGTATCTATCCCTTTATATGTTGGTCCACAAGAGATTAAGTATCTATCCCTTTATATGTGATTCTCAAAAATATCCCATTCCTTTATCCATTAGTCAAACTCAGTGTCTGTTCGATTCTCAAATATGTTGCGTCTTATGCACTTTTTTTCGACAATTTTTTCAACAATTTTCTGTTTTTCCACCAAAAAAAAACAAATTTCAAAAAACTGGAACGGACTGTGCAACGCATGTTGTTCCGCGTAAAGTATTGGAGAAAGAAGATTTTTGGATCAATATTGTGAATTACAGAAACAGAAATGAGGAAAATATGGAGAAAGTGGTGCGCGCGCGGTTGGCGGCTGCCGGGAAAATGAAAAATTTACCTGACACAAAAAATGTGTATTCAAACGTAGTCAGAACAGATGTTTATGTAAAGGACACAGGTGTGACATGTTTCTAAATGCATAAACATACACGCAGAACAAACACACAGGCCCGGGAACCCACACACGACAATGCATTTTGTCACAACAAATCTAAAATGACGCCAAGCGATTCAAGTCAGAGGACGTCCAAATTTGTGTTGATCAAACCCTCCACAAATTAGAGAAAGTGGTGCAGATACCTTTCCCGCTGCTTGTACTAGTACACACACACCTTTCTCTTGATTCCTTTTCTCGAGATTGTAGCGTTTACACTGTTTCAAACACGCTGAGTTCTGTGACAGAACTCAAGTCAATAATCGACAGAACTCACATCACTAATCAATCAACACACACCTAAACACATAATTCTACCCGCCCATGAGGTTTTTTGTCCCAGGACTACCCAGTCCTGAGGAAGTCGTGTCGGCCAGGATTTGGACTTCTCCGAGTCGGAATTTGAGGGCAGCCTGGATTTGGGCGCGACCACGACGGTACAGCACAGCACAGAACAGTCATGGTCGAGCCAAAATCTCGGCGTGATCCAAATCCTCTGGCGTACTAAGTCCTAGACATCTGGGGAGCTTAACAGCTGCGAACTGGGTGTCTTTCGATTTTAATGTTTCTTACTCCTCTTGCTGAGGTTACTCCTTAATAAACACTTTTAAATTAAAAAAACTAAATCCTGCTGCGAGCCAAATCCTGCTGCGAGCCAAATCCTGTGTACTGCCAAACCTTTGCTGCCTTCACCTCCATACAGCCTCCAAATCTCGCCGATACCAAATCCTTGCTCCAACCAAATCCTTGCTCCCTCCAAATTCTCGTCGCGGCCAAATCCTCGCCACCATCCTTCTTGCCACCAAATCCTTGCTCCCAGGGTGCATGCACATCCTGGCCGCTGCAAGATCCTTGCTGCATCCACATCCTTGCCGCTGCAAAATCCTCGCCACCGACAAATCCGTGCTGCTTCCAAGTCCTCGCCGCAATCAAATCCCGCTGCCTACAGATCTTTACCGCCGCTAAATCCCTGCTGCCTCCAGATCCTTGCCGCCGCTAAATTCATGCCGCCGCAAAATCCTCGCCGCCGCCACCATATTGTGGGGTAGTGATACAGAATATTGCAACTAACCTCACGGGCACAGCTCCACTGAGACGCCTGTCTTTTCGTCACCGCGCCGACACAGAGATCAAGACAAAGAGGCAGACTAACCGGGGCGAGAGACCACGACGTTGCGCTTTATCAAGGAAACGAAGCCGTCTGATCCTTTTGCCGTGCACTCCTGTCGATCTCAATCTCAAGAGGCGCGCGAGATGCACAAAGGTCCCAGTGTGCTCAAGTCTCCAGAACCTGCAGCTGGCCTGGGTCTCTTTGACCAACGCTGAGCACAAAGCAAACTGGGACAGCAGACAGGATGCCACCACGTGTTCCCCCGCCACAAGGCCGCTATCCAAACGTACAGCAAAACACACACGACAAAGACACCACACATACACCGACGACGACTCTCCTCGCCGCCCTGACTTGCTCGTGTCGAGGTAGGTCCTAGCTAGAAACCTTTTCAAAACGCAACGGTTCAAAAAAGCTTCTCGGTCGGTGTGGGATGACTGTGGGATAGGGATTTGGTGTAACCGGGACGGACCTGACAGGTGTGTGAGGGATTCAAATTGCTATAACAGCCCTAGGGTAGGGCCGACAAGTAACAGCTGAAGATCGGGGCAACCAAGAACTTATTAAAGCTTGCATCGTTTGCGTGAAACGGCCGAGGAAAAATGTCGTCCCCGCCGCGGCCACCTGTACGCAGAACGAGCCGGCACAGCGAGGCGACGACTTTGAAGAACTATGCAGTGGACTTCGAGCGGTCCATGGACGGCAGAGATGTGTCGGCATTGCTGCACAGCAAGCAGGACATGCTCTCGTTGTCAGACAGAAAGAAGGTGGGCTTCAGCCGGGGAGCGGGAAGCTCACCGGGCAGCGGGCTCGCCGAGCGATGGCGGGATGCAGCCACATATGACGTGGACGATGTAACATATGCAAATGGACAGTCGTTCTCCGGCAATTTCGAACCTCTGGCCCTCCTCGATCAGCCCAGGGCCCCCAATGGCGGCTCTCCGCCCAAGCGAGGAGATTCAAGAGCACTGCAAGCCCTTGAATATCCAGACTATCGCGGTGTGGCTCGTGCGCTGGGCACTGGTGCAATTCTGCGGCCGCGCCTGCCTTCGTCGTCTAGTGCGGGCTTTTTCGATAGACTCGCACAGTTTGTCGACTTCGACAGTCCTGCGGATTATGATGAGAATGAGGTCGACACACGGCAGCGTGTCGACCTCGGATTAAGTAGGTCGCCAGTAAAGAGAGAGCAGCGCAAGTCTCCACAGGCAACTAGAGATTTGACACACACTATACAGTCAACGATGAGCCGCTGGTCCGCCCTGATATCGGACGACAGGGCCATGGCATTGCTGGCAATGACGCAGTTTGCAAGAGCTGATCTATACCGCAGTGAATCACGCAAGATGGTGACACAGGCTATTTGTACGGCTGTTGCGCAAGACCCAAGCTGCAATCCGCGGCTCCTGCTCGAGCTTGATCCCGAAGGGCGCGCAGACGTGCTAAGCTACCTCTCCATCCCGCAGCGTTGTGTTTCTGTGGCTGGCATGCAATTTGAAGACAGGATTAAAACTTTACATCAAATGCCAGCCGAACACATAGGTCCTGCACTGGCAAATTTGGCGCCGGCAGAAGTGCTCAAGACCTTCAAGGGCCTTGACGGAGCGAAACGGCCGTCGGTCTTTGCAGATCTTGAAGCCTCCGCCAGGACTGCGGTCCTAGCGTGGACGCCAGTAAAGTCCCGCATGGACCTCCTGGCCAAGCTCGGGCCTGCTGATCGCGCTGCTATTCTTCTGTCGCTGCCCATGAAAGAGTGCTGCAGCACAATCCGAGTCATGTCTCCATTCCATGCTGAGTGTGTGCTGCTAGAAATGACGGGAGACAGTCGAGGCCAGGTGCTGTCAGCCGTACCGGAACGAGACCTTTCAGCCATTTTGCTGGGCATGCCGGTCGATAAGCAGGTGAGTGTTCTTGACGGACTCGGGCCGCAGGCCATGTATCACGCCTTTCGGTGCATTCCTGCGGGGGTGCAGGCCATTTTGTTCCACGACTTGCCTCTTGAGGACAGCGCGGGTGTGGTCGACAGAATGTCTCCCAAGGAAAGAGCTGCACTTGTTGCTTCGCTGCCACCTAATTTTCAAGCTAAAGTCTTGAGGATGCTGGAGCCGAAGGACGCGACTGTGACATTGAGAACCCTGGACAAGGACGACGCAGTGGCAGCATTGGAGGAATTGAATGCGGTCGAACAGGCAGAAATGGTGAAATGCATGTCTGGCAAAGATCGAGGCGCAGTTTTAGCACGCATGCAGCCCTACCAGCGTGCTGCAATCATCGGTGAAATGCCTTTTGAGGAACGCATGGTGTTTTTCAGGAGCCTCAATGTGCAAGACCTTGCTAAGACCTTGTCTGAGATGACGCCTGAAGAAAACCTTGATGCACTATCCTGCATGAACTCTAGCGAACGCGCCGAGGTCTTTTCGGCAATGAGCTCACGCGAGCGCACGGGGTTGGCGCTGATGATGAAACCCGAGCTTTTGGCTTCCGCCTTGGCTGAAATGGATGCTGCTGATGGGAAGGAGCTTGTGAATGCGCTTCCGGCTGATGCAAAGGCGCTAGTGCTGTGCTCGATGCCTGAGGCTGCTCGAGCCATTGTGCTGAGGAGTATCATGCCCAATGACTTGGAGGCTGTATCAAACGTAATGCGCCAGGGGCGCGATGGTGAGTTTCTCGATACCATGCGCAACATGGGCCCAGAGGCCTTGAATGCCACGCTCGAGGAAATGAGCCAGCGCGATACGGTCTCTCTTCTCTTGTTGTTGCCCATTCGCGAGCGGGCACGTGTTTTGGAGCATATGACGCCCTTGACATGCGCCGAGATTCTGGATTGTTTTTTGTTGGAGGATCGCGCCAATACAATGGGCGCCATCAATACGTCAAAAGCGGCGCTGGTGCTCACTGAAATCCACCCGTACAAAAAAGCCATCCTGCTGGCTGCTGTAGGCGAACGCGAGCGGTTGGCTATCATGGAGGCCATGACCCCACAGGACATTGGCAGTGTGCTTAGTGCCTTGCCTCCAGCCGATAGTGTAACTACGCTACGCACTCTAGATGCTGCGCGCGGCGCACAAGCCTTGGGGCACATGGTGCCAGAGGAACGTGCTATCACTATTGAGGCGCTGCCCACCAAGGACCGCGCGGCTATATTGTCGCAGATGGAGCCCGATCAAGCTGCCTACTGTCTTAGTCGACTCGGCGTGGAACAGTGTGGGGCAACACTTCGATTATTCAAAGACGAACCGATGAAAGCAGTGCTCAACGAAATCCCTAGCAAGGTGCGTGCCGCTGCCTTGCTGGCGTGCCCGGTTAAATTCCGTGTGCACGCTCTTGGCATGCTGAGCGGTGTAGGATTGGCTGCATTTCTAGAAGCACTAGACCACATGGAATTGACAGGCACCGTCAAGAACCTGTTGCAACCCAGCATTGAGGCAGCCATGCCACACATGTCCCTCGACATCAAAGTCAAAGTCATTGCCTGTATTTCTGCGCCCGATGCTGCACGGGTGGTGCAAAAACTTGCGGCGCCGGAAGGGAGTGATGTGTTGCAGCGACTGCCCATCGAGTCGTGTGCTGGTGTCCTCAAAGGTGTGAATGATGACTGCATTTACGCAACTCTGACCAACATGGACAGACGAGACCGCTTACAGCTTGTGGCTACACTACCAGAAGCACTACAGACCAGAATCTCAAAGATCATTCTACCGCCCCCGCCATCGCCAGCGCAGGGACAGCAGCAGACTAAGACAAACTGGGAGGAGGTGCCGCGACACGCCGAACCCGCTATTGCAATGCCCCTAGTCATTCCTGTGAGGCGTCCTGCGTCTCTGTCACCTCCGCGCGTCTCACCTGGCAAAGCACCCCGCTCAGATGTGGCCGTGACAGTGAGCATGAAGTTCGATGAGGACTACGACTGGCTAACAGCCGACGAGCACCGAAAGACAAGTTGGTCCGAGTGGCTGCGCGGCATCGTTTGCAACTCTGTCAAGGTGTCCCCCAAGAGGCTACATGTGGCTGATCTACAGCGAGGAAGTGTTTGCCTCTTACTCCGTTGCCTGCCGCTTTCGGAAACACCCACCCTGGGCGGGAGCGACGACCGATCGGCGATGGAGCTGGCGCTACAAGTGCTGGCCTTTGCGTCGGACAAGGAAGCGAGCACAAAACTTCCCAAATTTTTGGGTGGCATGCTGCACTCACTGGGCGACAAGCCGCCGCTGCATGCCGATAGGCTGATGTTGCATGCTCAGGCGCAGAAAGCGCCCTCGTCAGCAGCTCGATCTCAAAAGAGCGACGCCAGCCTTGCGCAGGAAAACTGCGGCGTAGGCATTGCCTTTGCGCCCACGCCTGATGGTCAGTATCTCAGTGTCATTGGTATGATTCCGGGGGGCGATGCCGACAGAAGCGGGCTGATAGGTGTGGGCGATGTGGTGAGCTCTATAGACGCGCAAGCCGTCAAGAATATGCCCATCCCTAGATTGGCACAGCGCATCCGTGGGCCCACTGGCACACGGATTCAGATCGGATTCAAATCACTGTCAGGCGGGAGTGAAAAGAACATGGATCTTGTGCGCATCCCCGCAACCACCAGTTCACCCTCCCCGATGCGTCGCCCAAGTTCGAGCTCGAATGTATCATCATGGGACCCCAATGCCGTGATACCCGTGCACCTCAGTTTCCTGGGCGACCAGCCGCCCTTGACGGTGCCTGTGGTGCGGCAGAGTGAGACACGCTACGACAGGCAAGAATGGCATCTGCACGCAGTGCCCGATGCACCCGCCCCACACGCCACCAGCGCGTCGCCCCACAGATCTCCCGGCGAAGGCAAGGTGCTGCGCTCGCTCGGATCGCCGACGAGCAACACTACACACCAACCGCTGCCTACCATGACACAAAAGGCGCCGGCTGCCACACACGACATCTGGGGCACGTTGGAGCAGCTGGATGCAAGCATTCAGCGCCGCAATTCCGACATGAAGTCCTTCACGCAGTCGCTCTTAAAACTTCAGGCGGATTCCCGAGACCCGGCACGTATTGCCACGTCTGCGCCCAGCGGAGCAGCACCGCTCAAGAGTGCCTTCGAGCTGGGGGTTGGCGATTTCTTTTATGCATAAATCTGCTATGACAGAGGGTATCACGTATGTGGATAGTAGGTGTGTTGCAGTGTGTTGCAGTGTATTGAATCTACAAATTCTGCAGATTGTGGTTTGGGTAGTGAATAGTCTAGTGTCATCTGTGTTGATACTTGACATGGTGTCGCTGTGTCCTCACTCTGTCTTCACTCGCTCTCACCTCAGGCACGTACACATCATGTTGCATGTCCACCAGCCTTAGCAACGCGATCAAGTAAGACGTGCTGGGGTCTGTCCGCTGCGTTCCCCGTCCATTTTTAAAATCACGCAATCTCAGCGCACAAATGTACGTACGTGACGCCCTAGCTGCATTCTTTCTTTTCCAGTTTTTTCCATGTTTCCTTGTCTCATTAGAGACTTTGCCTTTTGTCCCCCTCCACACAATCCCTTAGGCTTCTCCAAGTCTTGACTCGGAGTACGTCAGTGCTCTATTGCCAAAAACTGATTCAACAGTGTACCCTTCGAACAAGGAACAAAGGAGAAATTCAATGCGGGGATGACCCCAACTCGTGCTGCTGTGTGCTTTGTGGATGGACATGTCTGTGGTTTCGCAGGGTGTCGCTTGGGAGTGACTGAATATCTGGATTTGTGCGACGGGATGTGTAAGCCATGAAACGAATTTGGTGTTTCCACAGGACCCTAGGCACAGTTGCAGACCGTGATCGAGTGTTGCTCACCTTCTTTGAGAGTAGAGTTTTGATAGACTGATATTCACACTTGAATTAGCTGGATAATAATTGAGCAATTTGTACCAATAGTTCTCCGTTACCTATTTCAAAGTTAAGGAATCCACTGTCACCGCTCAATTATCGATTCGAAGTTCCCAGGCGAAAGCTTCTCGACTTCACGATTATCTGAATTAGTATGTAAAATTGGGTCTCAGAATTAGTCTATTTCTCGATGTCACGAACATCTGAATTTGTATGTAAAATTGGGTCTCAGAATTAGTCTATTGAAAACTGATAGTGGGTATCCAAAGGTTGCAGGAACGGGATAAAACGTGAACCCCTGGAAATTCTCTTCGAGTAAAACTTGTAGAACGAATTGGTGAGCTCGCCATCCTACACCCTCGCCCCTTGGGGACCTCCGTCCTCGATTGTTCCTAGGGACCTAGGAAAGGGTTCCAGTCACCATTCGCGTTTTTTCTAAATCCTTTTTTTCGCTCTTGGCATAGCACTGGGACAAGCCCAAATCTGTGGTGGGGGTCATCAGGAGAGTAGCGTAGGACGTCAATGTCAGTTGTCTTTGGGCGCGCGGTGGCGGAGGGGCTTTAAGGGTCGAACCACCATCCCTCGGGCCTACACTCTCGGATCCCCGCTCAAACCCCGATTTTTCGCCTCTTTTCTGAGATCGGACGTGTAACACGTCAGATTCAAGATCGGACATGGTTCGATCAGACCCCCTGGATCTCCTGACCGAGATACGACGAGCCTAGACTCCTCTCCGAGTTTACCCCCTATTGAGATGCCCTCAGGCTGCTCTCAAAGAAAGAAAGAAAGATCAGGAATGAAGACAAAACTCAGTAATCTTCAAAAAAGGAGGACGACTGGTATTCCTCATCACATTTTTCTGTTTTTGATTTATTATAAAGTTGCAAGGGCAACGTTGGTTTGTCCAAATCTGAGTCCAGACTAAGGATGAGCGAAGGGAGACAAAGGTCGCGGAGCAAGGTAGAAGGTGCAGAGGAGGAGGGTGTGCATAGGAGGCATTCCCCTTGAGAGTAGAGTTTTTATTTCTTTCCTTCAAAAGTCTGGTGGCACCCAGGCACCCCGCAGAGCTGGAATGTCCATAGATGGGGCTGATGTTGCTGCTGAGGAGATAAAAGTCACGGCAGACAACCACAAGTCCTAGGCACCATCTTATTTTCGTTCTTTCTTTCTCTGGGAGCAGAGTTGTAGTTGAAAACACAGAGTGGGTATCCCAAGGATGCGGGGTTTAGTACACCCTGGCAACCCATGGAAATTCCGCCATAACACCCCTCAATCAGCTCCACCAATCTTCGCCATTGCCCATTCCAGGGGACTGGGCGCGCTGCAAGCAGAGGAGTTTTAGCCCCGGAGCCGCCGCGCGCCACACGCAATCAGCCAGAGCCCGTACGGATTATTCCAGAAAACACCATTTTTTTTTTAATTTTCTGTGATTGAGCCTGCTCTCTGTCTCAATTCCTTTTCACTCCAGTGCCTGATCTATCAAATTGGGTCGCCGGAGTCCGGCTCAATCCGATGGTAGCCAAAAAAAGGTAGTGATGCCGACCCGACTGCAAGGAAGAGATGACAGTCATCAGTCGATATGCCGACTGATGTTCGAGAACATTGAGACACGTATGGACAGGCCTACGCCTGTAGTCAGGGTCATCAGGGGAGTAGCATAGACAGGGGAGTAGCGTAGACCGTCCATATCAGCCGTCTTTTTGTGTGATCAAGTTCTGGCATGTATACAATCTGCTACATCAGATTAATAGACTGCGTCTCAGTGTCTTATTGCTCTACTGGGCCGGCGAGGGAGAATGAACTTTGTCCTAGACAGCCTCAGATTAGGAAAAAATCTACCACACCTATCACTTCCATACGGCCACTGCCCGGTGACTCAGCACCCTTATGTGCAGTTGACAAAGCAGCAAATTGAGGTGAAGATGCAATCCACTCTAGAGGAGGGGGGGGGACCGGCACCGTGAGGACTAGTTCCCCTTAATGAAACTGTAAAAGCCCCGAGGGAGAGAGACCCACGCCAGAAAGGTCAAGGGCCAAAGTCTTTCCGTGACGAACCACTCACAAGACTTTATTTTTGAGCCTATTGACCCCTGATCTTGGCCGGGATATCGAACTTGTGAAGGGAGCGAGGGGTACTGGTGGCAGGGCGTAGCGCGGAAAAAAACAGGGGGACAGAGAATTTTGGCTTTTGAAAGTTTATCGTTCTTTTTTTTCCGCCTTCTTGAGAGTAGAATGTTTGTGGGAAGTAGACTTATTATTGGAAAGAACCATGGGGGGAGGGGGTGGGGGAGGTTCCAGGGCCAGGCGGTGCTGAATCAGAGTCAGGGTCAAGGATGGGGAAGGGGAGGAGGAGGTGTCGTAGGGAAGCCTGGGATGAGAGGAGAAGGGGGGGGAAGTGAGGGGTGGGATGAGGCAGTCCATATGCCAGCCAGCGTTACACATGTCACAGAGGAGCATTTTGTCTTCGTCAAAGGGGCTTTGGCATGCTTGGCACTGGTCATCCCTGGGGGGGGGCTGCCATTATTTTCATTCCTTTGATAGTAGACTTCTTCATGAAAACCGATGGTGGGTATCCCAAGGAAGAGGAGTGTTTTTCCTTTTTGCGGAGGGCGTCTGCTGACAGTCCTTCGTCCTTTTTTGACTTTCTTTGGTACACAATCTCCGACCCCAGGTCGAGTCACGGACCGTATTCAAATTGCTGTGCGGGCTTACCGTTGAAACCACCGTGACGATGAAATAAGCATACGGAGCAAGATTATCATGTCGTTATACGATCGATCCTTAATTAGCCTCAGCCTGTCAGTGGGTGGACGCCCCAGTGTGATGACGGACGAAAGAAGAAACAAAGATAGCAACGCAAGACTTCGTAGCACACATGCCTAGGGTGACCCAAGACAGACCAACACACGCAAGGGAAGCCAGCCGGGTACGCAACAAACACACGCAAGTGAAACGCAACAAACACACGCAAGTGAAACCGCCTCCCAGCTGCCAAACACCTACCGTTTCGTCATCTTGTCGCCTCATCGCCTCGGAACCCCCCAAGCTTCCATTTCACCGGGTGTTGTGTATGGTGTATGGGTGCGTGCGTGCGTGAGTGTATGTGTCGCGGTGGATATGTGTGTGAGTGTGCGTGGATGTGGGTGTGCGGTTGTCTGTGTATGTGTGTATGTGTGTGTATGTGTGTGCGTGTCGTGTGCGTTATTGTATGTGTGTATGAGAAAGAGAGTGTTTGTCACGGTAGATGTATGCGCGGGGGATGTGCGTGTGTTTGTGTGTGTGTGTGTGTACGCGTGTGGATGTGTGTGGATAGGTGTGTGCGTGTGTGTGAGTGTGCGTACTTGTTTGTTTGAGAGTGGAGTTTTTATTGAAAACTATTTGTGGGGTTTCCAAGGATGTAAGGGACACTACACCCGGGCACACCCCTAGAATGCCCTTCGCTGTAACACCTCTCGGTCAGCTCACCCGCCTTGCCCTCGCAAATTTAAGAATATATAAGAAAAGGTACCAGTTACAAGTCGACATGTTTTGTTTGTTGACATGAGCCGATAGCCCTCCAGAGAATTTGGGGATGCACACAAATAGTGGTCGGTGACAAGGTAGCCCGAAGGTGCCGGACAAGACGGGACTCCCGCAATGGATATTGAAAATGATCCTAAACTGGGAGATGACACAGACACAGGGATGTCTTCATTTTTTTTTTTTGGGATCCTTCGTAGCAATGTCACAAAAGGACTACTGCGTGACTGTTTCAACTAGGCACTACTATGTGACTATTTCAACTGAGGTCTTGGGTCGGCGCTGCAAGATTATTTCTTTTTTGCTTTCTTTGGCGTAGAAACCCCAAGTTAGTCACTTAGGACCCAAGAAACTGTCCCCGGACCGTTGCCCACCTACTTATGGTGGTGGACCTGCTCGTGGGTAAAAGGAGTCTACAATATGTGTGGGCTTGCCTGCATCCTCGGGCTATCCAGCTCCAACAGACAAACTTCCCTAACTTCCCAGGAACGCGGTGCCTCGTCGGAAGTGCCCCCCCTCTAGGGCAAGGCACTATAGGTCCCGAGTGCCCTTTCAAGCAGAGCCTGGCAAAATTGTATCCGAGACGCCCTTAAGCAATGAGCCTTTCTTTGAAGAGCTCAACCACCTTAAAAGCAGATCACAGACCAGCGCATTTGATGATAGAGATCTAGTCAACTCACCTACAGACCAAGCAATTATGACAACATGTTCAGACAGGAAACATGGCAAGAGAGATGAGTGGGGGTGCTGCACCTTGGGAGCACGTGCCGACAATATCTGGCTGTGAGCGGGGCTCAATATATTTAGTAGACGTATAGTAAGTTTAGGCAGGGCAGGATCACGAAAATATGCAATGGGTAGGAGAGAAAGACCTTCGATGCTGATACTCTATCGTAATTTTTTAGGAAAATAGACATAGCATGTACACAGGGCTGGACGGGTACACACTACACACACACACACACACACAAACCCACATACACAAACACATACACGTACACACACACACACGCGCACACACACACGCATACA
>Ga0105054_10006818_pt1 | contig 15790 bp, 10 predicted proteins | sample BON02_FD_78091 | JGI IMG/M metagenome (GOLD analysis project Ga0105054, IMG submission 78091) | Freshwater microbial communities from Lake Bonney liftoff mats and glacier meltwater in Antarctica - BON-02 (megahit assembly) | ecosystem: Environmental > Aquatic > Freshwater > Ice > Glacier...
AAATACTTTGTCGGGGACGGAGCGTCAGCCCCGGAACAACTTTCTACAGGACGTACCACCTCCCCCAGCAAATACTTTGTCGGGGACGGAGCGTCAGCCCCGGAACAACTTTCTACAGGACGTACCACCTCCCCCAGCAAATACTTTGTCGGAGACGGAGCGTCAGCCCCGGAACAACTTTCTACAGGACGTACCACCTCCCCGAGCAAATACGTTGTCGGGGACGGAGCCGTCAGCCCTGAAACAACTTTCTGCAGGACGTACCACCTCCCCGAGCAAATTCGTTGTTGGGGACGGAGCGTCAGCCCCGGAACAACTTTCTACAGGACGTACCACCTCCCTGAGCGAATACGTTGTCGGGGACGGAGCCGTCAGCCCCGGAACAACTTTCTGCAGGACGTGCCACCTCCCCGAGCAAATTCACTGTCGGGGACGGAGCCGTCAGCCCCGGAACTACTTTCTGCAGGACGTACCACCTCCCCGAGCAAATTCGTTGTCGGGGACGGAGCCGTCAGCCCCGGAACAACTTTCTGCAGGACGTACCACCTCCCTGAGCAAATGCTTTGTCGGGGACGGAGCGTCAGCCCCGGAACAACTTTCTACAGGACGTACCACTTCTCCGAGCAAATACTTTTTCGGGGACGGAGCGTCAGCCCCGAAACAACTTTCGGCCGGACGTGCCACCTCTTACGAGCAAACATATTTTTAGGGATGGAGCGCCAGCCCCCGAAACTACTTTCTGCAGGACGTACCACCTCCCCGAGCAAATACTTTGTTGGAGACGGAGCGTCAGCCCCGGAACAACTTTCTACAGGACGTACCACCTCCCCGAGCAAATACGTTGTCGGGGACGTAGCCGTCAGCCCCGGAACTACTTTCTGCAGGATGTACCACCTCCCCGAGCAAATTCGTTGTCGGGGACGGAGCCGTCAGCCCGGGAACTACTTTCTGCAGGACGTACCACTTCCCCGAGCAAATACTTTGTCGGGACGGAGCGTCACCCCCGGAACAACTTTCTACAGGACGTACCACCTCCCCGAGCAAATACGCTGTCGGGGACGGAGCCGTCAGCCCCGGAACTACTTTCTGCAGGACGTACCACCTCCCCGAGCAAATACTTTGTGGGGGACGGAGCGTCACCCCCGGAACAACTTTCTACAGGACATACCACCTCCCCGAGCAAATACGCTGTCGGGGACGGAGCCGTCAGCCCCAGGACTACTTTCTGCAGGACGTATCACCTCCCCGAGCAAATACTTTGTCGGGGACGGAGCGTCAGCCCAGGAACAACTTTCTACATGACGTACAACCTCCCCGAGCAAATACGTTGTCGGGGACGGAGCGTCAGCCCCGGAACAACTTTCTACAGGACGTACCACCTCCCCGAGCAAATACTTTGTCAGGGACGGAGCTTTAGCCCTGAAACAACTTTCTACAGGACGTACCACCTCCCCAAGCAAATACGTTGTCGGGGACGGAGCGTCACCCCCAAAACAACTTTCGGCCGGACGTGCCACCTCTCCGAGCAAACACTTTCTCAGGGATGGAGCGTCACCCCTTGAAACCACTTTCTGCAGGACGTACCACCTCCCCGAGCAAACACTTCCGCAGGGGTGGAGCGTCAGCCCCGAAACAACTGTCTGCAGGACGTGCCCCCTCTCCGAGCAACCACTCTCCAGGGATAAAGCGTCACCCCCGAAACAACTGTCTGTAGGACGTGCCACGTCTCCGAGCAACCACTTGCTCAGCGATGGAGCGTCACCCCCGAAACTACTTTCGGCCGGACGTACCACGTCTCCGAGCAAATACTTCCTCAGGGATGGAGCGTCAGCCCCCGAAACTACTTTCTGCAGGACGTGCCACCTCTCCAAGCAAACACTTTCTCAGGGATGGAGCGTCACCCCCGAAACTACGTTGCCGCAAGATAGTCGCGCACCCCCCCTGGCCTCTGCGCGGAGTGCCGGGGTCGCGCGCAGCCCTCGTCGCGCATCCCCGGGGTGCCCTCCGCACGGCCGGAGTCGCGCGCAGCCCTCGTCGCGCACCCCCCCTGGCCTCTGTGCGGAGTCGCGTGCAGCCCCGGCCTCGCGCATCCCCCCTGGCCTCTGCGCGGAGTCGCGCGCAGCCCCAGCCCCGCGCATTCCTCCTGGCCTCTGCGCGGAGGGCCGGGGTCGCGCGCAGCCCTCGTCGCGCTCGCGCATCCCCCCTGGCCTCTGCGCGGAGTCGCGCGCAGCCCCAGCCCCGCGCATCCCTCCTGGCCTCTGCGCGGAGGGCCGGGGTCGCGCGCAGCCTCGGCCCCGCGCGCATCCCTCCTGGCCTGCCGCGCGCAGGGCCGGGGTCGCGCGCAGCCCCGGTCCCCCCCTCGCGCATCCCTCCTGGCCTCTGCGCGGAGGGCCGGGGTCGCGCGCAGCCTGGGCCCCGCGCGCATCCCTCCTGGCCTGCCGCGCGGAAGGCCGGGGTCACGCGCAGCCCCGGTCCCCCCCTCGCGCATCCCTCCTGGCCTCTGCGCAGAGGGCCGGGGTCGCGCGCAGCCTCGGCCCCGCGCGCATCCCACCTGGCCTCTGCGCGCCTCGGCCCTCGTCCCGCATCCCCCCTGGCCTCTGTGCGGAGGGCCGGGGTCACGCTCCGCCTCGGCCCTCGTCGCGCATCCCTCCTGGCCTCTGCGCAGAGGGCCGGGGTCGCGCGCAGCCTCGGCCCCGCGCGCATCGCCCCTGGCCTCTGCGCGGAGTGCCGGGGTCGCGCGCCGCCTCGGCCCTCGTCGCGCATCCCACCTGGCCTCTGCGCGGAGGGCCGGAGTTGCGCACAGCCTCGGCCCCACGCGCATCCCTCCTGGCCTCTGCGCGGAGGGCCGGGGTCGCGCGCAGCCTCGGCCCTCGCGCATCCCCTCTGCCCTCCGCGCGGAGTGCCGGGGTCGCGCGCCGCTTCGGCCCTCGTCGCGCATCCCACCTGGCCTCCGCGCGGAGGGCCGGGGTCGCGCGCAGCCTCGGCCCTCGCGCATCCCCCCTGGCCTCCGCGCGGAGTGCCGGGGTCGTGCGCCGCCTCGGCCCTCGTCGCGCATCCCACCTGGCCTCCGCGCGGAGGGCCGGGGTCGCTCGCAGCCCTCGTCGCGCATCCCCCCTGCCCTCCGCGCGGAGTGCCGGGGTCGCGCGCCGCCTCGGCCCTCGTCGCGCATCCCACCTGGCCTCCGCGCGGAGGGCCGGGGTCGCTCGCAGCCCTCGTCGCGCATCCCCCCTGCCCTCCGCGCGGAGTGCCGGGGTCGCACGCCGCCTCGGCCCTCGCGCATCCCTCCTGCCCTCTGCGCGGCCGGGATCGCTTGCAGCCCCGGCCCTCCCCGCGCATCCCCCGCCTCTGCGCGGAGGGCCGGGGTCGCGCGCCCGGCCCCGTCTTCGCGCATCCCTCCGCCCGGGCGGTGCCCTCCGCGCGGAGGGCCGGGGTCGCGCGCAGGGGTGGTCAGTCTGGTCACCCGCGCCGCCACTGGAGGGCAGCCGGCCCCTGGTCGCATGGACCAGTCCCCCCGCGTGGAGCCACCGAGCGCCCGGTCGCGCCAAGCCAAACGTCCCCGGCTCCAGTGGTCCACGGACGAGGACGCCGCACTGCGGCTCGCCATGGCTCAGCTCCGCCCGTGTGGGTGGAACACCATCGCGCACGAGCTGGCGCGGTTCGGGTGCAGCGCCGACCAGTGCCGCGCCCACTGGCACGCCCGGGTGCTATGTGCCATCGCCCGCGAGCACCCCTGGAGCGCGGAGGAGGACGACGCGCTCGTGATGCTTCGTGCCGAGTTTGCCTGCTCCTGGAAGTCCATCCAGGACACCATGCCCTGGCGGTCCAACGTGGCCCTCAAGCGTCGGTTCCACGTGCACTGCCAGCACAACTGGGTGGCGGCGACGGTCCCGTCGCACCGGCCGCGGCGCCGCGTGCCGACCTCGGACATTTGGGTCCGTCTGGTTGTGGTTGCGGCATGCCTTGCCATGTGCGCGCCGCTCGAGATGGAGCTCCTGTGACACCTGGCCGGGGATGGCCCCGCCGCGCCGTGGGCGCAACGGGCGCGCGACACGCCGGGGGGAGGGTCGCTCCGCGGGGTCAGCCCCGTCACGCGGGCTCCACGGGCAGCGCCCTCCGCACGGCCGGGCCGCGCGCAGCCACTACCCCTCCTCGCGCATCCCTCCGGGCAGTGCCTTTCCGCATGGCCGGTCGGGGGGCACGCGCGGCCATGGCCCCTCCTCGTGCATCCCTCTGCGCGGGCAGCGCCTTGTCCTGCGATCACAACGTTGGGTTGAAACGTCGGTTGAAAGTATGACTCTCGGACGTATATTGCATGGGCATCATGTGCATACCACTATGAGGTTTTCAGATACGGTAGACAACTACAACTTCATTATGCATGAATAGCTCTACCGAAAAAAAACGTTTGTGACGTGTCGATAGAAGTGACCCCGGTGCAACGCTCCGCATCTGAAAGGGTGGCTGCGAAAATTATCTCCCAATGCGCGACCCCTCGCGCATCCCTCCGGGTGCCCTCCGCGCGGAGGGGCCGGGGCTGCGCGCAGCCCCGGCCCCTCGCGCATTTCTCGGAGGTGCCCTCTGCGCCGAGTGCCGGGGTCGCGCGCAGCCCCGGCCCCTCGCACATTCCTCCGGGGTGCCCTCTGCGCGGAGTGCCGGGGTCGCGCGCAGCCCCGGCCCTCCTCGCGCATCCCCCGGGGTGCCCTCTGCGCGGAGTGCCGGGGTCGCGCGCAGCCCTCGTCGCGCATCCCCCCTGCCCTCTGCGCGGAGTGCCGGGGTCGCGCGCACGGCCCCTCCTCGCACATCCCCGGGGGTGCCCTCCGCGCGGAGAGCCGGGGTCGCGCGCAGCCTCGGCCCTCGTGCATCCCCCCTGCCCTCTGCGTGGAGTGCCGGGGTCGCGCGCAGCCCCGGCCCTCCTCGCGCATTCCTCCTGCCCTCCGCGTGGAGTGCCGGGGTCGCGCGCATGGCCCCTCCTCGCGCATCCCTCCTGCCCTCTGCGCGGAGGGCCGGGGCTGCGCGCATGGCCCCTCGTCGCGCACCCCCCCTGCCCTCTGCGCGGAGTCCCGGGGTCGCGCGCAGCCCCGGCCCTCCTCGCGCATCCCCCCCCCCCTGCCCTCCGCGCGGAGTGCCGGGGCTGCGCGCAGCCCTTGTCGCGCATTCCTCCCTCCGGGGGGGGCCTCTGCGCGGAGTGCCGAAGTCGCGCGCACGGCCCCTCCTCGCGCACCCCTCCGGGTGGCTGCGCAGAGTCGCGCGCACGGCTCCCCGCGGATCCCGCCGGTCCCCCCGGCAGCGCCCTCGCGGGCGGGGACGCGCGCCGGTCGGCCGCCCCGCCACCGCCACCCCCCGTCCCCCGCCCCCCCGCCCGCATCAGTTTGCACCGCGCCTCACCCAGTGGGCGTGCAGAGCTCCAGCCCCGACCCCCTCCAGCCCCGACCCCTCTCCAGCCATGGCCACCCTCCTCTCCACCGAGGTCGACCCCGCGTCGCTCACATTCGGCGATGTCCTGACCAACGCCAAGGGCGGCAAGAGCGTGTCGGTGTCCGCGGACGGCATGGGCGGCCGCCTGGTCGTGCAGTTTGGCTCGGGCGCCGAGGCCAAGCTGCGCGCGCCCTTCGGGCTCAGCGCCCCCATGCAGACCTAGATGGCCGATGACCCCACGCGCAAGCTGCAGGTCGAGGTCGACGGCGACATGTGCGCCAAGATCGAGGCCATCGAAGCCCGCGTCGTCGAGGTCGCCGTCGAGCGGTGCCAGGCGTGGTTCAAGAAGGACATGGACGCGGCGCAGGTCCGTGGCTTGTTCCACTCGTGCCTGCGCGCCCAGTCGGACCCCATCAAGTACCCGAAGCCCCTCTTCTCGGTCAAGGTGCGCATCGCGAGCGACCACCCCACGGGGCTCACCACCGCCGTCTGCGTCGAAGAAACGGAGGACGCGGAGGCCGTCCGCGGCAAGCGTAAGCTTGTCCACAGCCCGACCGTGCCCGCCAACGAAGTGGCGCTCACCTGCGGCTCCCATGTGATCGTGATCGCTCGATGCGTCGGAGTCTACTTCATCTCGAGGGCGTCATTTGGCCTATCCTGGGCCTGCGAGGAGGTGCTCTTGTTCCCGGAGGCCGACGTGCCCCGCGGCGCCAAGGCGTTCAAGCTCACCGACGTGGTGCTCGAGCCGCGCGTCACATCCCCCCGACCGGTCCTGGTCAAAGCGGAGTCGCCGGTGGAAGTGGACGACGAGTTCGACCCGTTCCGTGGCATGGCGTGAGGCTGGGAATGCCCGGGGTGGCGTCAGCACGGAAGACGCGTGGAGCGCGCAAGGGCGGGGGGTGTGCGCACGGCACCGGAAGCGCGCAATGGCGGGGGGGGGAGCGCGCAACGACGGGGGGAAGGGGGGGTAGCGCGCATGGGCGGATTGCATTGCGTCGCGCAAGGGCGGGTTTGCGCTGCGCCGTGCGAATGGCGCCTGGCTCGTACGCACTGACCCGGCACCGCGTGTGCGTATTATGTTCCACCGAGTCAACGGTTCCTGTGCGGTTCCCCGGTGTGCGGTTCCCCAGTGTGCGGTTCCCCGGTGTGCGGTTCCCCGGTGTGCGGTTCCCCGGCGGGCGCGCCCAGTTGCACGTCGGGCACCCCACGCCCCTGCGCGCGCGCGGCATGCCGCGGTCGGCGCGCGGAAGCCCCGCGTCAGACTCGGCGGGGCCGGGGTGGGGGTGAACCCCGTCGAGACTGGGCTGGTATGCTCATCCCAGTGCGTTGCTTCACGTGCAACGGCCTCGTCCCTTACCGCGACTACACGGCCCGCCGGGAGACGGGGGAGACCGAGGCGGCCACGTTCCGCGAGCTAGGGGTCCGGCGCTACTGCTGCCGGCGCATGCTGCTGTGCAACCCGCGCGGCCTCACGGACATCATGTCGTCTGTCACCATCGCAGACGTGATCTGCGAAGAGTCGCATACCAGCTTTCTACTGGAGATGCGCAACCCGCGCGTGTTGGATTGCAAATGAGCGCGGTGCGGAATGCCCTCCGCTCGCCCGCGCGCGTGCGCTTTCAAATTTGCGAGATTGGTTCAAAAAAAAATATTGAATAGCATCCATGGCCACCCGGTCGCCCGATTCGCTGGCCGTGGCCCCGCCCTCGTCGCACCGCGCGTGGCTGTCCACGCTCTGGTCCGAGTGGGACGCGGCGGTGTCTCGGGCTCGAGCCACTGAGCTCACGCGGGGCGCTTCCCCCGCGCCGTCCCGTCGCGAGTGGGAGCAACTCGCGCATCTCGAGTGGGCGCGTGGCCGGCGCCCGCCCTTGCCTCATCGGCAGGCCAGGGGCGCCTGAGCTCCGGGGCCGACTGCGAGCGCGCGAGGCCGACCGACGCCGCGACCGCGGCCGCCCGTACACTGGGGACCCTTGCCGCGGGCCAGGCGAGGGCAGTCGGCCTCTGTCCGCCGCGCACGTCGGATCGCGAGGGAGCCCGGCCGTGCCCACCCGAGCTCTCCGACATTGTCGCCCTGCGCGCGGCGCACCCCACCGGATCAATCTGACCGGACCCCCGTTCGAGGTGGCGTCCCCACCGGCACCCACTGACTCGGGTCAACCCCGCCATTTGATCAACGCTCGCTATATTTTTCGGTGGTACCAAGGAAGCGCGGATGTCGGCGGCGGCTCCCGTTGCGATCGCCGCGTTCCTCGTGGTTCTACTCGTCGCCCTCGCCGTTGCTGGCTACGTCCTCCATGCCAAGCGGGCGAAGAACCGCAGCCATACGAGTGCCAGCCCGGGCGGCTTGACAATTGGAGCCGCCAGACTCGGTTCAGGCACTCGGGAGGACACGGCGGACACTCCGGACGCGCCGGAGGACGCCAAGGAGGACGCCGCGGAGGACGCCAAGGAGGACAGGCGTCGAACCCCGGACCCGTTACTCTCACCTCTTGTTGATACCCATGCCGCGGACAACGACTGGTGGGAGTCGGCCGCGCTGGGGCTCGCCCTGCCAGTTGCAGTGGGGATCACCTTCAAGCAGGTCGTCGCGATGGGCGGAATGCTGCTAGAGGGCGTCGCCCCCGATGTCATTTGGGAATTACGCAAGACGATCTGGAACAAGACGATCGGGCGAATCTGGAAGAAGCTCGGGTATGGCGCGGTGATGGATGGCACGAAGCGCGTTTTGAAACGCACCCTGAGCAGAGGCATTCAGAGCATTGTGAAACTCGCGGTCAATTCCATTCACAAGAGAGTCGCGATCATGGTTGCTAAGTTTGCGGCGAAACTGAGTTTCAAAATCTCATGGGGCCCGGTGGGCTGGGCGGCGATGGCAATCGATGTGACCATCGGCCTCATTGACCTGTGGGACCCCGGCATGCATAACGAAAAAGAGGGGCTCACTGAGTTCCGCACCGCGCGCAGGCTCCCCGAGGCGCAGGAGCAGCTGGTGTACGAACTGAACGGGATGGTGTGGCCCGAAATCATTCCACTGTCGCTACTGTTCGGGGCCGAGGTGGAACGTGCACGGAGCGACACCATGTCGCAGATCACCAACGACTACGTCGAGAGCGCCCTGGAGCGCTTCCGGCGACAGAGCTCGGCCGACGCCGAGTCCAACAATGCATTGCTGATCTGCCTCGATACCGAGGTCAGCGCAGAGGGCGAAGGTCCCACTGAAGCGGAACGGGACGCGGCCTACGAGCGCTTCGACGCAGACGTCACGGCGTACGAGGCGCAACTCGGTGCGCGGCCCGACCACCTCTTCCACACCTTCCTCCTGCGGAACATTCGATCGGCCAATGACGAGGCAGCCGACCTGCGCGCCCGGGCTCCCTTTTGGTACTTTGCGATGTGCATGCCGGCCTCCTACACCCCGACCGCAAGCGGCGGGGACAAGATTGCCCCCGACGCCAAGGGGCCCGAGTACACGCACGCTACGGCGGGCGACATCCGGGTCGCTGCCGAGCGCTCGCAGCACGGAGAGACGTTTATTGAGATCGTGCGCGCCAAGGTGCCGCACCGCGAGGAGCGGGTACGGGCGTACCGACTGGCGAAGGGCGACATCCGCGACCTGGCGGACGCGCGGCTCCCGGTTCTGCCCGACATGCAGCTGGTAAGGGCGCGGAAGGCGGGGTACCAGCGGCTCCGCTTCAACCCCGTCCCACTCGCGGGCGCCATCAGCGAGGCGAAGAGCCGTCCGTTCAGGTGGCGCGACACGGGCAAGCCGGACACGGAGGCCCTCGACGTGCCAGAGGACTACCACTCGCTCTGGCTCACGAGCGTCCTCTTCCAGGCGTTCCTCGTCGAGCTGGCGCGGCACGCCGGCGTCATGGCCAGCGTGCCCGGGGGGAGCTGCCCCTCTGCGGCCGACGCGGCCAACGCGGGGGGTGACCCGAGCTGCAGCGAGACCAGGTGCGTCCGCTTGCGCAGCGTCTTTCTGTACCGCGGCGGCGTGTACATGGCGCCCATGCCCCGCCCGTGGCACGAAGAGCGGTTTGTACAGGCGCCGGTCCCACCCAGGAGCCCCACGAGCTCCGCGTGGACGCCTGGCACTCAGCTCAACGAGGACGCGGTGCACCATTGGAACGAGGTGCACCACAACCTGGTGGCGATTGGGTCGGTGCTCGCCGACCTCACGGATGGGTCTCCGATGGGACTGTACGTGGCGATGTGGTCGGTCACGTACCCCTCGTACAACACGAGCGAGCTCGCGACGGTCGACGCCACGCTGATCTCTGAGGCCGGACTCGTCGAGCGCGTCAGGTATGCCGACGGGCGCATCCATTTCGAAATGCGCACCTCGTCGAGGCGCGTGCAGGCCCTACCGAGAACGGAGGCCGCGGGGCTCGACCTCGTAGCGCTGCGCGAGGCCTTCAACTGCGACGTGCTGTCGACCAGCATACTGAGCCTGCCCGGAACGGGAACGGCCATGGACCCGCTGCAGCTGTACTGGATGAAGCTCGATGAGACCGAGGTAGCGTTTTGCAACGCCAACGTGCGCTCGCTCAATGCGTGGCTCGACAACGGGAAAGCGGTCATTGCAGACGGATCCAATGTCGAAGGCGCGAAGCGCGTGTACGTCGACGGTGACAAAGACGTGGACTTCGCGATCGACATTGCGTTCAAAGTGCCCGTGCTCGAGGTGCGCTTCGCGATGGAAGCCGGCCCCCCCGACGAGGGCGCGGAGCGATGTCTCGTGCCCGGCGTGGCTCAAAAGCTCGCGGTCGCGCGCTACTCGGTCATGGTGGAGGACGTGCCCATGCACTTTGCAAACTACGACGGCAGCGTACGCCCCACCTATAAGCCGGTCGAGACGGTCTGCTCGTCGAGCTTTCCCCAGGCGCGGCTATTTGCCAACTCCAAAATGCACCAGGCGTGCACCGGCGGAGTGATGAACGACGACTCCATCTTCCGAGTTGGCAGCTCGGATGGGGAACGGAATGCAGGGCGCGGGTTCCACCTGAACTACACGGGGCCGACGCCGATCGCCGAGCACCACTCCCCGCACCTCTCGCTGGGCGACTCCAAGCTGCACCCCAGCGTCGGCGCGTTCTGGTCCTGGGACATGGACTCGCGCAACTGCGTCGTCACGGACGCGGCGCGCATGCAGAAGTTCTGCCTGGCATACAAGAAGATGGACTACGACGCGGGCCACGGCGACTGCAAAGTCGGCTGGTTCCAAGGATTATTGGAGTTCTTCACCGGAACCACATTTATCCGCGGTATTCGCAGTAAAGGTGATAACCCCTTCGACTTCCTATTCGGGTTTACCCCACTGGGGTTTATCCTCCAAGGTGCCGGGGCAATGTGAAATGAACCCGTCTCCCCGACGGCGACGGGGACCACGGGGGATCGGGTTCCCCCCGACCCGCGACTTGGAACGCATGGACCAGCGCTTTGGTCCAAACTCGCCCACAAAAACTGTTGTCGTGGTCTGTCCGTCAACTGGTGGCATGCACCATGCGGCCCCTACCGGCCGAATGCTTTGTCGCCCATGTGTTACGCGGGGGCCGCGGGACGCCGCAACTGGGACCCCGAAGTGAGTGCGATGCTGGGTGTATTACCCCAGTCTAAGTGTGGTGCCACCGTGGAGGGTGGATTCATGGCCTGGGCACGGTCGCCATCCGGTCCTATCGCGGAGCATGCTGCCGAGCTCACATGTTATGGCTGTGGCGGTGTGCTCAGTTTTGTGAAGCAGCATACGCGTGTTGTCAATGGAGTCTCGCGGAACGTGGTGTCTCATTTCCGGCACGTCTCGCAGTCCGAGTGCCGCCAAAACGAAAGTGCGTTGCACAAAGCAGCAAAGCACGCCATCTGCCTCCATTGAAACACTTAGGCGTTTTCCCGGCCGTGCTGCAACTGTCAGCGCAGCATACCGATCCTATTTTCCGGTGACACCCGCGCGGTAGAGGAGTGCGCGTTCGAGGAGCTCAGACTTGACGTTGGGGGGCGACGAGCCGGGAGGGTGGAAGAGTGCGTCGAGGTGTTGGTGACTCATGCCGTCCCGGATGAGAAGATTCGACGCCTCAACAACGCCGGGCTCACGTGGTGCGAGGTGCACGCGTCGGACGTCCTCGCGAACCTGACGACTCGATGCGTACCTGCCCGACGATGTGCTGTCAACCTGTGCTGTGGGTGCGTGGAGCAGGTGGCCCGCCAGGTGGAAGCTGAAGCCCGGGAAGCATTGGGCCTGGATGAGCCTCTCCTGTTCAGGGACACTGTCAACCAACTGAGAACTCAACGCTTCGACGCACTCCGAAATGAGATGTCGCCATGGGCAAACTTCGCAGCGGACCTGCGTGCTGCGGCCGGCACGCTGGGTGCAAAGCACGGCATTGCATCTCTGAAGGCCCTCGATCACGCAGAGGAGTTCGTAGCAGGTGCAGAGGGGCTTCTGACGTTCGGCAAGCACAAGGGCCGGTACGTGTCGTCCTTGTTGGATGAGGACCGGCCGTACGTGCTGTGGTTGGCCGGTTACGACTTTGGGCTCAGTGATGGCAATCGACCGGCAAAGCGCCGTCTCGGCAACGGGACCCACTTGATCTCGGTGGAAATCGAAAGATGTGCCAACAGCTGGATCCAGGGTATGTGCTTCCATTGCGGGGAGGACACTGGCGAATCGTGGAAGACCTGGTGCAAGTCCTGCTTCCGCCAGATCGCCCGGGATGACCGCAGCGTCTAAACACGTCACGAAACACCGCACACACACACTCCGTGACGCTCTATGGGTTCCGCAGCTTGGTCCAAAAGACCAAGCAATACCGGTTGGGTAGAAGATGGAGGTGTTGGTAGAAGAGGAGAATGAGAGCAGGAGGCGGCGGTTGGCGTCACTGCAAAGTGGCGGAATCAGTTCTAGTTGGTGTGGAGTTCTGCATCGAGGTCCATCAACTCCAGGTCGTGTCCCGGTGGCGCCGATATGAGCGGGCGACCGTTGAGAAGCCGATCCAAGTTGCGGCCGATGTTGGTCGCACCCAGCCGGTCGCGGTTGCCCCTCCGGGGGGTGTTCGGGGGTGCTGCACGCTGCATTGACGCTGCGTTCCCGCCTCCGGGAGTCGTTCGGGGGTGCTGCATGCTGCATTGACGCTGTGTTCACCCCTCCGGGGTGGGTGACGGAGTGAGAGGGTGAGCAAGGCGGGTTGCGTGGCGGAGTGGGGCGACGGGCGAGGCGATGGGCATGGCGGGGGGGGGGGGGGGGGGGGGGGGGGGGGGGGGGCTGGGGGGGGGGATATCACAACCTGCATGGACAGGGAATACACAACTCTGTCAAAAATAGGAAAGAACACACGCTACACTCAAATAGAATTTCCTCGGAAACCCCAATTTGAGCACCACAAATGGAAAAAATCATTTGAGTCAAAAAAAACCATCTGAGCGTTCGTGTAGGAAGCGTCGCGTGTAGATTTATTGATATGTATTCACCCAAAGGGTGCGTCACAGTAGCAGGTTCGCCTCGTTGCGCCTCACCACCGCCGCGCACCCACGGACACCCCCCTGTCAGGTATCAAAAAAGCACTCACAACCCACGAAATGGTGCGTCTAAATGGGCGCACGGCGACAGGGTGGATTACCCTGACTTCCGTTCCGAGTCTTTTTTTGTTTTTTTCCTTCAGTTCAGTTCGGTTCAATCTCATTTCTTTCTTGTTTTTTTTCCTTTCTTCCTTGCTTTCTTCCTAACGCTCGCCACCAGGTTAACGTCGCGTAGATTCGGATTGTTTCCTTCATGATTTTGATTTTTATGTTCTATTTTCATGTTGAATTCATTTTGTGTTTTTTCAATTCATTTTAATCTCATCCTGTTTTATGCTCTTGGACCAACTCCGACCTCAGGTCACCACTTCGAGCAACAACCTACTGTTGGAGCGCGTCCCACCAAAAAAAGTCTTGAAAAAAAAAAGACCTTAGCCGGGGTCATACTGACGATGTTTTGGTTTTCAAGTTGGTTTTTTTCTATTTTCTTGGGTTTTCCCTTGCAGCGTGGCCTTTTTGTCCGGGTAGAGAACGAAAAAGGGGAAAATTTAGTATGGATGCGACTCGGAAGGCGACCTGAAGCCCTCCGCCGCCGCACGTCCAAAAAATTCGTCACGGTGTTGCGGGTCGGAAAAAAAATCAGGGACAGGGAAACTTTGAATGCTAGTCAAGGTGATAGTCATCGGGTCGCGTGCTGCAGCGCTCAAGGCCTCTGCCGCCGCCCAGCCTCCCAACCATTGTAATTGTCGAGTGTTGAATTATGCCCTCCAAGGGCACATAACCCAGTGCGAGGAAAAGGAAAGTTAGAATAAAGGTACACCGGCGCTGTGTAAATCTCCAGCCCACAATATTTTTCCCAAATTCTGTAGACTCGCACTTCTCTTCCCTCCAAATAAAGTCAAATGAACTTGGAGACTCGTTCCTTTTGATGCTTCTGTTTTATTACAAAGACAAAAATCGCTGTTATCAAGCCCACAACAATTCTTTCCGAAATTCTGTGGATTTTCAAGTCTCTTCTTTTCAAACAAAGTCAAATCACCTTCGAGACTCGTTCGTTTGCTTTTGATGGTTGTGTTTTATTACAAAGACGAAAACAGTCTGCCAGGCATAGACACTTTCGACCGGACAGCTAATTGCGTGCTGGTTAGAATGTTGGTGACAATTACACTGGAAGTGCATGCTTGTGGATCTGCGCGCGTGACACTGACACGGCCACGTGCGCTCAAATGAATAGAAAGTTTCAGTCGCGCAGTCGATTTTTCTTCTTGAAAAGGCTTGCTGCAGACTGACTGGTTGCGATGTAGCAGCAACTTTGACGCACAATGTGCGTAGCGTGGAGGCCACGCCACAGAGCCTGACAACTCAAAGGATCGAAGAACGCTCCACGGTGCCAGGACGACGAGGAGCACGGTCGTGCGGCAGAGCCAAATTGACGAAGTGTCCCTCGAACGATTCCATCTGCGCATCAAAAGGGAAAAAACTTGGTGAAGTCTCGACACCTTTTGACGTGTCGCTGCCGTGGGCACCATGCATGGCAGCAACGTGATCGTGCGAGGCAAGGACATTGGGCTCACAACTGGTGTTGATGATCGACTTGTTTCCACCTTTCTTCGCTGCTGCGAGAATTTCTTCAAGCGTTCCGGAAACAGCCCGCATCGTGCTCGCCCCATTCGAGGACGTTCGGGCGATGGCTCCACTCGAGGACGTTCTAGCGATGGACCCACTCGACAATTGAGTGATGGAACCCCGGCGGTTGCCTCGCCCAGGCAAGGGTGAACTCAGCTTGTATGCTGCCGCAACCTTGGCGAGGCCTTGGCTGCCGGGCCCGGCACGTCTAGTCTCACGTGCAGTGTCACGTGAAACTTGCCTTGTCACGCTATGCCTGGTCTTGTTAATGTGCCGTGTCTGTCGGCCGGAGAAATTGCATCGTGCCACGCTGGCCTGGGCAGACTCTGTCGGGCTCCGCAACGGTATGAATCGGCCATTCTTGCCTTCGTGCGACCCCGTCTCCATCATATCGCGCGGTATGAATGGGCCCTGCTTGCCTTCGTGCGACCCCATCGCTATCATTTCGCGCACAAGCTCGGCGTCCATTGTGGGGCTCTTGTCGCGCTGCCGGATTGAAAAATTGGAGCGACAGGCCTCTGTCGCACAACCCCTCGAGCCCGAGTGAAGGAATGGTCCAAGAACACCATCGTGCGATCCCATCGCGATCATGTCGCGCTTGAGCTCGACGTCCATGGTCGGCGTGCTGCGTGTCAGGATTGGGAAACCTTGCGTCCCTTTCCCTCACGAGACTGTTCATAAAGTCCCGGAATTTTTTTTTTAATTTAAGAGTGTTTATTAAGGAGTAACCTCAGCGGAATCACATATCAAGGTCACACGGTGTTCCTTCGAAGTTTAAAGTTCCCTATTACATGACGTACCTCCATATCTTGGATAAAAAGAAACGTTCACAGTACACCTCCGTGCATAAAAAGCAGTCTCGTGCCATGCACCGTTCAGAACATTTTTGAAACTTGAAACGGAAATTCGTTTTTTTCTGAAAAAAATCCAGGACGAATGTTTGGGAACGAGAAAGCGCATGACGCCAAATTTATTATGACATATTACGTATTAAGAACCAAACACTCAAGACATATGATGACAAGGGCAATGTGTGAGATTGTAATGCTATTCCAGGACCACATCAATTTGTTTATCTTTGTCATCATGTCCTGTGCTCCCACATCAAAACCGCTCACCTATTAGCTATTTAATCGAGGTTCATCCAATGGGCATCCTGGGACCTCCCCTCGAATCGACGATAGTTCCAGTGACCTAGGACCTACCATTGGCCGCCTGCAGCTGTTTTTTTGAAGGCGGC
>Ga0105054_10006821_pt1 | contig 15784 bp, 16 predicted proteins | sample BON02_FD_78091 | JGI IMG/M metagenome (GOLD analysis project Ga0105054, IMG submission 78091) | Freshwater microbial communities from Lake Bonney liftoff mats and glacier meltwater in Antarctica - BON-02 (megahit assembly) | ecosystem: Environmental > Aquatic > Freshwater > Ice > Glacier...
CGCCAACGGGTCGCTGGAGATAACGCCCCTCAGGCTGACTGCGAGTTTGTGAGTTTTTGGGGTCAGAGCCCAAATTCGCCGAGCCTACGGCTCGCCCGGAGGGCGCGGTGCGATGCATCGCAGCGAAATTGGTGTCTGACCCCAATAACTCAGCCCCAAGGCCTTCCAGCCTGCAACCCCCAATTTTTCAAGCGTGGCGATGTTTTGCTCAAAAATCGCTTCGGCTTGGGGAAAGGCCGCAACCGATTTTTCAACGCTTGTCTCGCGCAGCAGATGCAATATGGCAAACGGCGCGCGGTTGGTGTAGTTGCTGATGTCACCCACTTCAGTACCCTCAAACTGGAACTGCGGATGAAAGCTGGCGAGCTGGATGATGCCTTCAAGTCCGTGCTCATCGACCACCCCTTCGGCGACCTCCAGAAAATCATTAAAGTCCAGAAAGTCGTCGAATAGCGTGGGGTGGATCAGCAGCGTGGTCTCTAACTGCTCTGCGGGCGTGGCGACCAGCAGGTCGAGCTCACGATCAAGTTCTTCCAGTAAATCGTCCGCATGACGAGCGTGACTGACGACCAGACGCACCTGATTTTTGACGTACACCGCCTTGGCGAACGGGCAGAGGTTAAGCCCGATCACGGCTTTTTCAAGCCAGTGCCGGGTTTGCTTTAGAACTTCCTCGTCGCTCACAAGCAGCTCGAAATTTAATGCAATGCTTTGAAACGAACTCGTTTGGGTTTCGCACCCTCTTCACCCAAACGCTTTTTCTTGTCGGCTTCGTATTCCTGATAGTTGCCGTTGAAAAAAGTCCATTGGCTATCGCCCTCGGCGGCCAAAATGTGCGTTGCGATGCGGTCCAGAAACCAGCGGTCATGGCTAATCACCATCACAGAGCCGGCAAACTCAAGCAGCGCGTCTTCAAGCGCGCGCAGGGTTTCAACATCAAGGTCGTTTGACGGCTCATCGAGCATCAGCACGTTCCCGCCAGCAATCAGGGTTTTGGCCAAGTGCAAGCGCCCGCGCTCGCCGCCTGACAGCGTGCCGACACGCTTTTGCTGGTCAGCGCCGTTGAAGTTGAAGCGCCCCGCATAGGCGCGGCTCGGCATGGTGAACCTGCCGACGGTCAGCATGTCCAGACCACCCGAGATGTCTTCCCAGACGGTTTTTTCGTTGGCGAGGTCATCGCGGTGCTGATCGACAAAAGCCATGCGCGCGGTTTTGCCGATCACCACTTCGCCGCTGTCGGGCAGCTCCTTGCCGGCAATCAGCTTGAACAGCGTCGATTTACCGGCACCGTTGGGGCCGATGATGCCGACGATGGCACCGGCGGGGACTTGGAAACTCAGGTTGTCAATCAGCAAGCGGTCGCCAAACGATTTGCTCACGCCCTTGAATTCAATCACTTCATTGCCCAATCGCTCGGCCACGGGAATGAAAATTTCGTTGGTCTCGACGCGCTTCTGATATTCAAAATCAGACAGCTCTTCAAACCGCGCGAGACGTGACTTGCTCTTGGCCTGGCGCGCTTTCGGGTTCTGGCGCGACCATTCAAGCTCTTTCTTCAATGCCTTGGCGCGGGATTCTTCGCCCTTTTGTTCCTGCGCCAAGCGCTCGCCTTTTTGCTCCAGCCAGGTGCTGTAGTTGCCCTTCCACGGAATGCCATGGCCGCGGTCCAATTCCAAAATCCATTCAGCCGCGTTGTCCAGAAAATAGCGGTCATGGGTGATCGCCACCACGGTACCCGGGTAGCGCTGCAAGAACTGCTCAAGCCAATCGACCGATTCAGCGTCCAGGTGGTTGGTGGGTTCGTCCAGCAGCAGCATGTCGGGCTTGGACAGTAGCAGGCTGCACAGTGCCACGCGGCGTTTTTCGCCGCCCGACAACACGCCGACTTTGGCATCCCAGGGCGGCAGGCGCAGCGCGTCGGCGGCGATCTCGAGCTGGTGCTCGGTGTCAGTGCCCGACGTGGAAATGATGGCTTCAAGACGCGCCTGCTCGGTGGCCAGGGCATCAAAGTCGGCATCAGGCTCACCGTAGGCCACATAAACGGCTTCCAGTTGCTCCTTGGCGGCAAACACCGCGCCCATGCCAGACTCAACACTTTCGCGCACCGTGTGCTCGGGGTTGAGCTTGGGCTCTTGCGGCAGGTAACCGATATTGAGCCCCGGCATTGGAGTGGCTTCGCCCTCGATTTCGGTGTCAAGCCCGGCCATGATTTTCAGCAAGGTGGACTTGCCTGAGCCGTTGGTGCCGAGCACACCGATCTTGGCGCCCGGGAAAAAACTCAGTGAAACCTCTTTGAGAATCTGGCGTTTGGGCGGCACTATTTTGCCGACCTTGTTCATAGTGAAGACGTATTGAGCCATCAGGAATAATTTCTAAAAAATGGATAGGCAGGACATGCGCGACATGGCAGAGCAGCAGAAGAATTTAAGCTGCAATTTTTACCATTAAGGACCCTCTGCATAACTCTGGCGAGGCTGTGGTGTGCGGATCGAGATGGCCGCAAGGCGTTTTTTTGCAGTCAATAGCCCAGCTATTGGCAAGAAAAACAACGCAGCGGACCGCTCGAGCCCGCGCAATCACAGGCCGCAGGGAGTTATGCAGAGGGTTCTTATCCTTCTATTATCGTTCCGTGAGACAATACTGTGGTTGCTGGCTCCAGTTACCCGCGACATTTGGGCACATCCCCGGTCTACTTACCAGGTAGCTACTGAAGATGTTTACGGCCCAACCTTTTGACCCCATCTGCCTATCACTGGCGGGTTGCTTCCAACACAAAGCACCCAACAGGCCGATTAAAAAGCGCCTACTGGCGCAACACAATGACCTTTGAAGAATTGAATTTGGCTCCGGCCATACTTAAAGCCGTGCTTGAGCAAGGCTACGAAACCCCAACCCCGATTCAGGCACAGGCGATTCCCGCTGTGCTGGCAGGCAGTGACCTGTTGGGTGGTGCCCAAACCGGCACTGGCAAAACGGCGGCCTTTGTGCTGCCGATGTTGCAGCGCCTGTCTACCGAGCCGCGCCTCGCCAACCGGCGCGGTGTCAACGCCGTGCGCTGCCTCATCATGACGCCCACGCGCGAGCTGGCTGCGCAGGTTGAAGAAAGCGTTCGCGTCTATGGAAAATACCTTGAGCTGACATCCATGGTGATGTTTGGCGGTGTCGGCATGGGTGTGCAAGTTGAAAAACTGCGCCGTGGTGTAGACATCCTGGTAGCCACGCCGGGCCGCCTGCTTGACCACGCAGGCCAGGGCACGCTGGACCTGAGCCAGGTGCAGATTCTGGTGCTCGATGAAGCCGACCGTATGCTGGACATGGGCTTTATCCATGACATCAAAAAAGTGCTGGCACTGGTGCCTAAACAAAAGCAGTCGCTGCTGTTTTCTGCCACCTTCAGCGATGAAATCCGCGACCTGGCCAACGGCCTGCTGCGCGACCCACTGCACATACAAGTTACGCCGCGCAACACCACGGTGCAGCGCATCACGCAGACCATCCACCCGGTCGGCCGGGCCAAGAAAAAAGCCCTGCTGACACACATCATCAACGAGCACAATTGGAGCCAGGTACTGGTCTTCACGCGCACCAAGTTTGGTGCCAACAATGTGGCCGAGTATCTGAGCAAAAACGGCATTCCTGCCTTGGCGCTGCACGGCAACAAGAGCCAGACGGCACGCACCCAGGCACTGGCCGATTTCAAGAGTGGCACGGTTCGCGCGCTGGTGGCAACCGACATCGCCGCACGCGGCATCGACATTGACGAGCTGCCGCACGTCGTCAATTACGAGATCCCCAACGTCAGCGAAGACTACGTTCACCGCATTGGCCGTACTGGCCGCGCTGGCAACAGTGGCGAGGCCGTCAGCCTGGTGTGCCTAGATGAAGAAGGCTTCATGCAGGACATCGAGCGCTTCACCAAACAGAACATCGAAAAAGTCATAGTCCCCGGTTTTGAAGCCGAACCGGGCGAGCGTGCCGAGCCGCTGGCCATGGGTCGCCAGACCATCTGGGGCGGCCTGGGCAAACCGCCAAGCCGCGACGTGATGCAGGCCGCAGCAAAGGCCGCACGCAGTGAAATGATGACCCGTATCCGCGACAGCAAGGCCGCGCAGCCTGCACGTGGTGGTGGCGGTGGCAATGCAAGAGGCCGTGGCCCAGCCGGTGCTGCTCGCAATGAAGGCAGTCGCAACGAAGGCGGCGGCAACTTTGGCCGTGGCCCACGCACTCCTAACCCCGGTCAGCCTCGACAAAACACGGGCGGCCAACCACGGCAGCCCCAGCAACAACGTTTTCGCGATGACTCACAGCCGCCTATGCAATATGCAGCCGGCGCACCTAGCCCGGACGGCTTTCATGGCTTCAGTGAGCGCAGCGACTTCGACGAGCGGCAACCCGCCAGTCATGTGTCATCAGGTTTCCCATCGTCTGGTCAGCCATCGGGCGGCAATCGTGGCCGGGGCAACTTTAGCGGGCCGCGCTCTGGCGGTGGCGGTGGTGGTGGCCCACGCCGCTCCGGTGGTGGTGGAGGCGGCGGTGGCCCACGTCGCGGCGGCGGCGGTGGCGGTGGCGGTGGTTCATACGGCGGACGATAAACAGCTCGCGACTGCTTTCACTTTTCGCAGTCAAGATTGGCGACAATCACTTTTTACGATAACCCTCACGAACCCTCTTTATGCGACTCCTACACACCATGCTTCGCGTTGGCGATCTCCAGCGCTCGATTGATTTTTACACCAACGTACTTGGCATGACGCTGCTGCGCACATCTGAAAACGCTGAATACAAATACACCCTAGCGTTCGTCGGCTACGGCAAAAATCCAGACCATGCAGAACTAGAACTGACCTACAACCACGGCACCAGCAGCTACGACATGGGCACGGCCTATGGCCACATCGCGCTCGGTGTGCCCGACGCCTATGCAGCGTGTGAAAAAATCAAAGCCGCAGGAGGCAACGTGACGCGTGCAGCTGGGCCTGTCAAAGGCGGCTCGACGGTGATTGCGTTTGTGACCGACCCGGATGGCTACAAGATTGAACTGATCCAGCGCACTGAAGGTGCTGCGGGTGCTGGTCTGCGGTAGTTTTATGCGGGGTGCCGCAGCAACTGGCAAGCCTGAAACGCCAGCGCCGTCACATGCGACCAGTTGCTACGTGCAATCGTCTCAGGCGGGGTCAGCCAGGAGCCGCCCACACACACCACATTGGGCAACGCCAGAAACTCTGGCGCGTTGGCAACCGTCACGCCGCCCGTGGGGCAAAACCGTACATCGCCAAACGGGCCGCTCCATGCCTTGAGCATCGCGAGGCCGCCTGCCTGCATAGCGGGAAAAAACTTGAGCTCGCTCAAGCCGTCTTCACACGCGGCCATGACTTCGCTGCCAGTAGCCACCCCTGGCAGCAACGGCAAACCGGCATCACGGCAGGCTTGACCTACGGCATGGGTGTAGCCTGGGCTGACCACAAAGCGCGCGCCAGCCATGGCGCAGGCCTGCGCGTCGGCCGCACTGCGTACCGTGCCTGCGCCAACGATGGCTTCGGACACGTTACGCGCAATCGCTTCAATACAGGCTAGCGCTTCGGGCGTGCGCAGCGTGACCTCCAACATGCGAATGCCACCGGCTATCAATGCTCTGGCGAGCGGCACGGCGTGGCTCACGTCGTTCAGCACAATCACCGGTATGACAGGTGCGTCCTGCATGACCTGCAAGGCTGTGAGCTTGCCTGCCGAAGCGATATTTACATCGAGCGTTAGATCCATGACAACGCTCCTTAAAAAAACTGCTACAAAAATTCAATAAACACTCCGCCAGATTGTAAAGTGTGGCTGTGGCAATTTCAGCAAGCTCATCCCCAAGTACCCTAGCAAACGTCCGCAATCCGGTGCACATGCTGGAAGCGGTCACCCGTGAATGGGGTGGCAAGACAGACCTTTGGATTTTTGGCTATGCGTCCCTCATCTGGCGGCCTGAGTTTGAGTTTGCCGAAGAACGCTTTGCCACCATTTACGGCTATCACCGTGCGTTAAAAATGTGGAGCCGTCTGAACCGTGGCACGCCCGAGCGCCCTGGCTTGGTATTTGGACTGCTGCACGGTGGCAGTTGCAAGGGCGTGGCGTTTCGCATACCGCGCGCCCAGGTAATGACAGCCCTGCCCGGCCTGTGGGAACGCGAAATGCCGAACGGCGTATATGACCCGAAATGGCTGCGTTGCCACACGGAACAAGGCGAGGTGCTGGCGCTGGCTTTCACGCTCTCAAAACGCAGCCCGAATCACACGGGTGTGCTGAGTGTTGACAGCTACCGGCAGATTTTTTCTGACTCATGCGGGCGCTACGGCACCACACGCGAGTACGCACAGCTAACCTACGACAAACTGCGCACGCTGGGCATTGATGACCACGCGCTAGGCAAACTGCTGGGCCTGGTGGCGACGTAAAGGGTACTTCTAGAAATTCAGATTTTCGGGATGAAGTGCAAGGCGCACGGAGCGCAGGAACCGGAACGTACTTCAGGTACGTGAGGATTTCGAGCACCGCGCAACGCGGCAATTCGCCCGAAAAATGAATTTATAGAAGTGCCCTTAGCAGGTGTTCAGCGCGCCGCAGGTCATCCAGTGTGTCAATGTCAGTGACGCTACCGACATCATCAACATCAATGAATGCTACTGAATTTATAGCTGCTTGCGCCCGAAAAATCGGCGCAGCACCGTTATTTCCCTGTAGCCGCAAGAGTTCAGGGCCACATGCAGCTGCAAAACGCACCGGGTGCCCACGCTGCCCCTGGTACATCGGCACAGTCACGGCAGATGCTGGCGCGAGTGCGATGGCGCGCAGGGTTTCGCTGCGTATAAGCGGCAAATCGCCGGGCAGTATCAACCAGCCTGTAGCATCAGCGGTGGCACGTACACCCGCAGCAATCGAGTCGCCCATGCCAAGCCTTGATGCGCTAGGGCCCACCACATGAAACGGCAAACCACTGGCGCGCACGGCATCCAGCACATGCTCAAGCACAGGCTTGCCAGCCAGCAAGGCTTGCAGCTTGTGAAGCGTTGCGCCAGACGCAGCAAAGCGTTCGCCACGGCCTGCGGCTAAAACAATTACGACGGGAAGGCTGGGATTACGCTGCATGGCTACACTTTAACGATGTCACGCACTACACACTCCAACCAAGCCATTGCCGATCTGCGTAAAAGCTACGAGCGCGCCGAGCTCAATGAAGACGCATCCCATGCCGACCCGCTGAAACAATTTCAGCAGTGGTTAAACGAAGCGATTGCAGGCGAGGTACCCGAGCCCAACGCCATGACGTTGGCCACCGTAGCCAACAACCTGCGCCCCTCAACGCGCGTGGTGCTGGTCAAAGGCTATGACGAACGCGGCATCGATTGGTACACCAATTACGACAGCCGCAAAGGCCTTGAACTGGCGGGCAACCCCTATGCGGCATTGCAGTTTCACTGGGTTGAGCTAGAGCGTACCGTGCGCATTGAAGGCGTGGTTGAAAAAGTCTCCGCAGAAGAAAGCGAGACCTACTTCCACAGCCGCCCACTCGACTCACGCATAGGCGCATGGGCCAGCCCGCAAAGCCAGGTAATTACCGGGCGCGGCGTGCTGGTGGCCAATGCCGCCAAGTACGCTGCCAAATTTTTACTGCAACCACCGCGTCCGCCGCACTGGGGTGGCTACCGTTTAAAACCCGACAACTGGCAGTTCTGGCAAGGCCGCAGGAGCCGCTTGCATGATCGCTTGCGGTACACGCTGCTGGGCGATGGGAGCTGGTTGCGGGAGCGATTGGCGCCTTGAGTTTGTTTGTGCTGAAGATGTCACGCTACTAATTTAATCCCAGATTTTCTAGAAACCTGTGATGCAATCGAATTCGGCCACGACGGTGGGATCCGGTGTGCGTGGGATGCGCGGGCGTAGGGTAGGTGCGCACTGAGCACGCGCGTCACAGGTAGGGCCGCAGCCAGCCCAGCCCGGCTGAAGTGCCGCCAGGCCCCATCCCGGCTCGGGGCCGGTACTCGCAACCTACCCAACCAGCGTAGCCCAACTCGTCCAGCACGGAGAACAGATAAGGGTAGTTCAGTTCGCCCAGATCGGGCTCATTTCGATCGGGCACACCCGCAATCTGGAGATGGCCGACATTTCCGGTTGGCAGGTAGTGGCGCAGCTTCATCGCCAGGTCGCCCTCCACAACCTGGCAGTGGTACAGGTCCATCTGCACCTTGAGGTTGGGCGCACCCACGTCTTCGACGACCTGATGCGCGTGGTCCTGGCGGTTCAGGAAAAAGCGCGGAATATCACGCGTATTGATCGGCTCGATCAACACATCAACGCCCTGCCTGGCGGCTTCTAGAGCGGCCCAGCGCAACTGGTTGATGTAGGTTGAATACAGCGTCTCACGCTCGCTGCCCACGGGCAGCAGCCCAGCCATGACATGAATGCGCGGGCAATCCAGTGCTGCGGCGTAATCGAGTGCTTTGCCAATACCGGCACGGAACTCCGCTTCGCGCCCGGGCAAGCATGCCAAGCCGCGCTCACCGCCGTCCCAATCGCCGGGCGGTGCATTGAACAGGACCTGCTGAAGGCCATGAGCCTTCAGACGGGCTGCAATTTCACCGCTCTCGCAGGCAAAGGGAAACAGGTACTCGACGGCTTTGAAGCCGTCTTTTGCGGCAGCCTCAAAACGATCAAGAAAATCAAGCTCAGGGTAGAGCATGGACAAATTGGCAGCAAATTGAGGCATGGGGTTCACCAGTGGGCGCCGAAGGTCTGGCGCAGTTCGTTGATTTGGGTTTCGGTTAGCGGCTCGGGCGCAGAGGAACTGAGACTGACCAGGCGGGCGGTTTCTTCGAGTTCTTCGAGTGTAGCCATGGCAGCGGCAGGCGAGTCATGCCAGACGTTGGGGCCCAGCCGCACCAGCATGACGGCACGGATCGGCGTGCCGGCTTCGCCATAACGGCGAATCGCCTGCGCCACCAGCTGCGCCGCCTCGGGTGCGCCGGGTCGGTGGTAGGCAATCAAGGGCACATGCCCTACCTTCATCACAAAGTACGGCGTCACGGCGGGCAGCAGTTCCTCGCTGCCAGGTTTCAGTGTTAGTGCCACGCAGTGCGTGCTGTGGGTGTGGATCACGCAGCGTGTTTTTTGATCGAACTGGCTTGCAGCCTTGTAGATATGAGCGTGCAGCGCCATGGTTTTACTGGCACGGTCGCCACTGACTTGCTGCGCATTGACGTCCAGCCGGGCCAGCCGGGCGGGATCGAGAAAACCCAGGCAGGCGTCGGTGGGTGTGATCAGGTAGCCACCACCCTGCGACTCATCCAGCCGTACGCTGATGTTGCCGGCAGTGGCGTGCACATAGCCGCGCTCGAACAGACTGCGCCCGACACGGCAAATTTCTTCGCGGGCTTGCGACTCGGTCATACCAACCCCGTGAAGGCTTTGCTGAAGAAGTCGTCAGCGCCAAAGTTGCCAGACTTCAGCGCCAGGTGCAGGCCCGCGCCAGGCGCGGCATTGGTTTGGGCATGGCACCAGGGCACGCCGGGATCGATTTGCGGGCCGATCTTCATTTGCATGATGTTCAAGGCCTGCACGCAGGCGCCCGAGGTTTCCCCGCCGGCCACCACCAGCTGGCGCACGCCAAGCGTCACCAGACCGCGTGCGATGGCGGCCAGTGTGCGCTCCAAGATGGCGCCGGCCTCTGCCACGCCGAGTTGCCCCTGCACCGCCTTGACCGCACTGGAATCAGCCGTCGAATAAATCAGCACCGGCCCCTGACTGAGCAGGGGCTCGGCCCAAGCCAGCGCCTGCGTCGCCACATCGATCCCGGCGGCGATCTGCAAGGCATCGATACCCAAGGCCGGACGCCCCGCCTGGATAAAAGCCAGCACCTGCCGGTTGGTCGCCAGCGAGCAACTACCCGACAGCACCGCCTGCAAGCCAGTGGCTGCGGGCAGTGCGCTGGCAGTCTCTGAAGGCGCAATCCCGAAATTGGCCGGCAGTCCAATCGCAACGCCCGAGCCACCCGTCACCAGCGGCATGCCCTTGAGCGCCGGACCCAGTCGCAGCAAGTCGTCGTTGGAGATCGCGTCCACGATGGCCAGACCGACGCCTTGCGCACGCAACTGGGCTATGCGCGTACGAATCGCGGCCTCGCCCTGCGCCACCACCTTGTAGTCGATCAGGCCCACCTGACGGCTGCATTGCGCCTGTAGCACGCGCACCAGATTGGCGTCCGTCATGGGCGTGAGCGGATGGTTCTGCATGCCGCTTTGATTGAGCAGCACGTCACCCACAAACAAATAACCCTTAAATACAGTGCGCTGGTTGTCGGGGAACGCAGGCGTGGCGATGGTGAAGTCGGTCGCTAGCGCATCCATCAGGGCCTCCCCCACCGGGCCGATATTGCCTTGCGCCGTGCTGTCGAAGGTCGAGCAATACTTGAAATAGATTTGCTGCGCACCTTGCGCCTGCAGCCAGCGCAGAGCATCCAGCGCTTGCGCAATCGCTTCCTCTTTAGGGAGGGTGCGCGACTTGAGCGCCACCACCACCGCATCAACCTCGGTGCCCAGCGCCTGCGCCGGTACGCCAATCGCCTGCACCACGCGCATGCCTGCACGCACCAGGTTGTTGGCGAGATCCGTCGCGCCGGTGAAGTCGTCGGCGATGCAGCCTAATAATATGGCCCCCACGCTTTTCACTTCGTGTAATGCGCTGCCCCCCGAGGGGGCTGAACTTGCTTGGGGCGGCCCGGCGCTGCGTTCGCTGGCCCCCACGCTTTTCACTTCGTGTAATGCGCTGCCCCCCGAGGGGGCTGAACTTGCTTGGGGCGGCCCGGCGCTACGCTGGTTTTTTTTCATGGCTTCTTGGGTAACTCAATGCCGGGGAAAATCTTGATCACCGCGCTGTCGTCCTCGCGGGCGAAACCTGCCGTCGATGCCTGCATGAACATCTGGTGCGCCGTGCTGGAGAGCGGCAACGGGAACTTGCTGGCACGCGCCATGTCAAGCACCAGCCCAAGGTCCTTCACAAAGATGTCCACCGCCGACAGCGGCGTGTAGTCAGCCGCCAACACATGGGCCATGCGGTTCTCGAACATCCAGCTGTTGCCCGCGCTGTGGGTAATGACCTCGTACAGCGCCGCCGGGTCCACGCCCTCGCGCAGGCCCAGTGCCATGGCCTCGGCCGCAGCGGCGATATGCACGCCGGCCAGCAACTGGTTGATGATTTTGACCTTGCTGCCCGCGCCGGCCTGATTGCCGAGCCGATAAACCTTGGCCGCCATCGCATCCAGCAGCGCCCCGACCACGGCGTAGGCCTCGGGCTTACCGGAAGTCATCATGGTCATTTCACCGCTGGCGGCCTTGGCGGCGCCGCCGGAGATGGGCGCGTCGATGTAGAGGATGCCCAGCGTGGCCAGGCGTGCCTCCAGCCCAATGGACCAGTTCGGATCGACGGTCGAGCACATCACAAAGGCACTGCCCGGCTTCATGGCGGCGGCGCAACCGCCCTCGCCAAACAACACGCTTTCGGTCTGTGCGGCGTTGACCACCACCGACACAATCACGTCGCACTGCGCAGCCAGTTCGGCGGGTGACGCACAGGCCATACCACCCTCGGCGGCAAAGGCCTGAGCGACCTCGGAGCGAACATCAAATACATGAACACGGCAGCCATGGCGACGCAATGAGCGGGCCATACCGCCGCCCATGGCCCCCAGGCCGATCACTCCCACAGTGGATGTCATTTGTTGGCTACTTTCGATTGAAATTCAGTCTAACCGCACGGTGTCTACATTGACATTTTATATGGTTGTCATACATATACAAAGTGAAACCCGCAGTGGACGGTACGGCGAGTCCGTTGGATCTACTGCTTGCCTGAAGGTGCTACATATTTAATAGCGGATTATTGGGGTCAGACACCAAAAACCCCAGGCCTGATAGCATCTCAATCCGTTGATTTTCAACCGCTTTTAACTGGAAATCGCTCACCAAACCAGGTCCAATTTCAGCCAGCGGCACCAATACAAAAGCGCGTTGCCACATGCGCGGATGTGGTACTACCAAGTGTGCCGAGTCCATGCTGGCGCTGCCGTACAGCAGCAAGTCCAAGTCAAGCGTGCGTGGTGCATTCGGATACGGCCTCTCACGGCCTGCGGCTTGCTCTAGTTGTTGCAAGTTTTGAAATAATGCGGGGGCACTTAACCCGGTTTGAACTTCCACCACCGCGTTGAGGTAGTCGCTGCCAAGGTCAACAGCTGAAAGCTCATCGCCGCTTGACAGAAGCGGCGCGGTTTTGTAGATGCTGGATGTCTTCACCAGCTGGGTCTGCGGCAACTGGGCAATCGCTTGGGCAGCTTGGCGCAGGGCTGACGCCGCGTCGCCTAGGTTGGCTCCGAGTGCGATGTAAGCCGTGACCTGATGCACGCCCGCCACGCTCAGGAGTTGGATGCGTCTGGTGCAGACTGATCCGAGCCACCTTCAGCATTGCCTGCACCCGAGCGATTAGCAGGCTTGCGCCTGCGGCGGCGCTTTTTGGCTGGCGCGTCGCCATCGGTGTGATTGGCAGAGAACTCAGCTTGCCCATCAACCGAGCCCGCGTTTTGCCCGCTTGCCTCAAAGCGTACATCAGCATCCACACGCTTCACACGCACCCTCGACTGCTGCGGTTTTTGCAATTGCTCTTGCCGCGCTGCTTCAATCATTTCATGGCGCTCGTCGTCGTAAGCGGTGCTGAATTTTTCCCACCACTCGGCCAGGCCAGCATCAATCTCGCCGGTTTGCGCGCGCAGGCGTAAAAAGTCAAAACCGGCGCGAAAACGTGGTTGTTCTAGCAGCGAATAGGGCGATGCGCCGGTGCGCTTTTCGAACCGCGGCTGCATAGCCCATATCTCGCGCATGTCAGTGCCCAATTTGCCGCGGCCTGATACGTCGCCAATTTTGGCGTTGAAGGCATCGTCAATCGCCTCTTGCAGCGCGGGCATGGTGTGCTCGCCGCGCTTTAAGCGCCGCTCCCAGCCGTCACGCACATCAACCCACAACACACACGACAGCAAAAAGCTGGGCGCTACCGGTTTGCCTTCGCCAACCCGGCGGTCGGTGTCTTTAAGCGCCAAGTTTAAAAATCGCTCGTGCGCGGTTTCAACCACTACATCCAGCAACGGGTAAATACCGGTGCCTAGGCCCAAGCTTTTGAGTTGCTCAATACTGGCCAGCGCATGGCCGGTTTGCAGGAGCTTGAGCATTTCGTCAAACAACCGCGACTGCGGCACGTCAGCCAGCAGGCTGGACATTTCACGCAGCGGTGCAGACGTTTTGGCCTCGAACTTAAAGCCCAGCGCACTGAGCTTGGCACCGAAGCGCACGGCACGAATAATGCGCACCGGGTCTTCACGGTAGCGCACCACCGGGTTGCCTATCATGCGAATGATTTTTTTCTTCGCGTCCGCAATACCGCTGTGGTAGTCCACCACGATTTGCGTTTCGGGGTCGTAGTACATCGCGTTGATGGTGAAGTCACGCCGGGCAGCGTCTTCTTCCATCGGGCCCCAGACGTTGTCGCGCAGCACGCGGCCAGAGGCATCAACGGCGTGCTTCATGCCGGCGAGCTCGCTTTTGCTAGTGCGCTCGTTGCCGCCAACCTGTTCGGCCTGGCTGCTGTCTAGGTGGGCGCGGAAGGTCGATACCTCAATGACTTCATGCTCACGGCCACGGCCATAAATGACATGCACGATACGAAAGCGCCTGCCAATGATGAAGGCACGACGAAAAAGCTGTTTGACCTGCTCTGGCGTTGCGTCGGTCGCCACGTCAAAGTCTTTGGGGCGCAGACCCACCAGCAGGTCGCGCACCGCGCCGCCGACGATATAGGCCTCAAACCCGCCCTGCTTGAGGGTATGCACCACATCCATGGCCCGTTCGTCCACCAGCTTGGGATTGATGCCATGCTCTTTGGCGGGAATATCGTGGCGAGTGCCGAACGGATTTTTTTTGACTCGCTTGGTTGATGCTGCAGAGACCTCAGAAGGGGCTGCTTTACCAAAGAGTTTTTCGATGAATTTTTTGATCATTAGGTACTAAGACTAAAACAAGTCAAGTATGCGCCATCCGCGCTGTGTGGCCAGTTGACGCAGACTATCGTCGGGGTTGGTGGCTACCGGGTGCGTAACCTTTTCAAGCAAGGCCAGGTCATTCATGGAGTCGGAGTAAAAGGTGGTTTCTACATCGCCCCACGTTAGGCACCTAGCAGCCAGCCAGCTTTCAACCCGCGTCACCTTGCCTTCACGAAATGAGGGGGTGCCCTTGATTTCGCCGGTGAACCAACCGTCACCACCTGGTTTGTCGTTACGCTCCAGATCAATGGCGATCAGCTCTTTGACGCCAAATGCGTCTGCAATCGGTCGGGTCACGAATTCATTGGTGGCGGTGACGATGACCACCTCGTCACCCATCTTTTGATGGCTCTGAACCAGCGCCAAAGCTTGTTTTTTAATGGATTTTTGCACCACAGCGCTCATAAAACGGGTGTGAGCAGCTATTGATTTAGCAGCGCCCTGTTCACGAACAGCCTGCGTGGCAAAGCGCACGTATTCATGGATATCGAGCGTTGCAGTCTTGTACTGCTGAAAAAACTCAGCATTGCGGCGCTGGAACTCATCGCCCTCGCGCCAACCCAAAGTAATGGTGAATTCGCACCATTCGTAATCCGAGTCAATCGGAATCAAGGTGTTATCCAAGTCAAACAGAGCAACTTTTTTGAGAGCTGTCATTCGTTATCCAGCATGGCTTTAATTAGGGGAATGGTGATGGCGCGCTGGGTTTGCAGCGCATAGCCGTCGAGCTGATCGAGCAACTGCATCAGGCTGCTCAAGTCCCGCGAGAAGCGATTCAGCATGAAGTCGATCGCCTCGTCGCTTAAAAACACGCCGCGTGCATCGGCCTCAACCCGCAGCACAGCGCGTCGCTCGGGTTCGGTGAGGGCATGAAGTTCAAACACATGGCCCCATCCCAGGCGCGTACGCAGGTCTTCCCGCAACAGCAGATCAGCGGGCGGCAAACCGCCCGCCGCCAGTACCCAGCGCGGTTGGCCATCAGCGGCGCTGAGTGCATTGACAAACCAGTTGAAGGCACCTTGCTGCTGAACGGTGGTGTACAAATGGCAGTCGTCCAGAATCACGCCAGCCCACGCCTGACTGAACTCGGGTGGCTCCGGCACGGACGCATCGAGCCAGCCCACACGCGCACCCTGCTCGCGCAATATCTCGCTGACCGCCTTGAGCAAATGGGTTTTGCCGCTGCCTGGCTCGCCCCACAAATAGGTTGGCACGGGTGAGCGCAAGGAATTATCGGCCCAGAGTTCAAGATGCTGGAGCGCAGCCTCGTTAGGGCCAGCGAAAAAATTGGAGAACGAGGGTGCAGAGGCAAGCCCGATATCGAGTGCAATCTGCTTCATACCTGCCATGGTTTTTATGCGCCCTTGTATAACTTGCTGGCCATGTAACGCACCTTGATCCGGCGTATGCCCACCAGCAGCACAGCACTGGCCGGAAACGCTATCAGTACACCGACAAAACCAAACACCTGACCAAAGGCGAGCAGGGCAAAAATGACGGCCAGCGGATGCAGGCCAATGCGCTCTCCTACCAGCCGCGGTGTCAGCACCAGACTCTCAACCACCTGGCCTATGCCATAAACCACAGCCACCATGACCAGTGCCTTGACAGATAAAAATTGCAACAACCCGGCCAGCACAGCCAGTATCAAACCGATACCGAAGCCGA
>Ga0105054_10006841_pt1 | contig 15761 bp, 15 predicted proteins | sample BON02_FD_78091 | JGI IMG/M metagenome (GOLD analysis project Ga0105054, IMG submission 78091) | Freshwater microbial communities from Lake Bonney liftoff mats and glacier meltwater in Antarctica - BON-02 (megahit assembly) | ecosystem: Environmental > Aquatic > Freshwater > Ice > Glacier...
CCACCGCGACCACTGTCACTGCCACCGCCCATGAGTCGGGTGCGGCCTCAGCAACCGGGGCAACACTGCCAGCGAGTCCCTGAAACCCCAGGGCGTTGACCAAAGCTGCCCCCACGAGGCCATATAGCGCCAAGACCGCCACCAGTGTGCCCACAATCACGGAGGGGAGGACGGTGCGGGGGTTTCGCACCTCAGCACCCAAGGTGGCCATTCGGGCATACCCAGCAAAAGCAAAAAACATCAGACCTGCTGCTTGCGCAACCCCGTATATGCCGGTCTCCGGTGCCCAACCAAAATTTGCGCTGCCCCAGGGCGCCCCGACGCTCACAGCAATCAGGAGCGCAATAACCACCGTCACGATAACGAGCCCGACGGTAGCGGTGGTGCGAAGGCCTGTCATATTTGCCACAGCAAACACCGCCACCACCACGGGTGCAATAACGGTGGCGCTCTCGGGCGCGATATAGCGCGCCGCAATCACCGCAATGGCGGCAGCGGAGGCCGTCTTGCCCACCAGGAATAACCACCCCGCCATAAAGCCCACCCCGGGAGACACGAATTCTCGCCCATAGGAATACGCACCGCCGGAGACAGGCATGAGCATGGCCAACTGCGCCACCGATAACGCATTGAGCATCGCCATGGCGCCAGCAATCACGAGTGAGAGAAGCAGGAATTCTCCGGCGAGCGACGCAGCTGGACCCCACACATAGAACACCCCAGCCCCCACCATGGAGGCAAGACCGATCCCGGATGCCCCCAGGGGCCCAATGGTTCTTTCAAGGGTGGCCACTGGCACACTATAACGAGAGAGAGTGTTGGGGGAGTAAACGTGTCAAACATCGACGAAGACGACGACAGATCCGACCGACCCCTCTATTCGCTCAAGCGCCGGCGCCTCATGCGCGTCGTGGTGACCGTCGCGATTGCCGCGATGGTCTTACCCGGCGTCCTGATGATTTGGGTCACCCAGGCGCAAACAGCGAACTATGCCTGCCAGATTGCTGTTGCCTACTATGCGCCTGAAGCGCAGGGCTCAAGCGCGAAGTTTTTAATTACCAACCCGGAACTCATCGGCTGGAATTGCTTTGCCGACTTTGCCGACGGGAGCGAATTTTTTGTCGCACACCTCGGACTTATCCCCGGCGCCCCACGGCTCGTTCCTTTGACAGGAACCTAGGCAGCACCATCAAACATGGAGGTGACCGAGCCATCTTCGAAGACTTCGCGAATGGCCCTAGCCAGCAGCGGAGCAATCGGCAAAATGGTCAAACGGTCCCATTTCTTATCCTCGGGGAGAGGAAGAGTGTCCGTGACCACCACCTGATCGATACTGGCGGACTGCAGAAGCTCTGAGGCGGGGTCGGAGAAGACCGCGTGGGTGGCAGCGACAACCACCCGAATCGCACCGGCCTCTTTGAGGGCATCAGCGGCCTTCGCGATGGTGCGACCCGTGTCGATCATGTCATCCACCAGTAAACACACGCGACCATCGACGTCTCCCACAATTTCGTGCACCGAGACGCGGTTGTGAATTTTCGGATCACGACGTTTGTGGATGATGGCAAGAGGAGCGCCCAGTTTGTCGCTCCAAATGTCTGCCACCCGAACACGACCCATGTCGGGGCTCACCACGGTGAGCGTTGCGGGGTCAAGCAGTGCTCGGAAATGTTCAAGCAGGACGGGCATCGCAAACAGGTGATCGACGGGACCGTCAAAAAAGCCCTGAATTTGTGCAGCGTGAAGGTCAACGCTCATAATTCGGTCAGCACCGGCAGCTTTAAACATGTCGGCAATCAACCGGGCGGAAATGGGTTCCCGGCCGCGACCTTTTTTGTCTTGGCGAGCGTAGGGATAAAACGGCGCCACCACAGTGATGCGTGTTGCACTGGCACGTTTGAGCGCGTCCACCATGATCAGCTGCTCCATCACCCACTCGTTGATGGGGTGGCAGTGGGATTGAAGGACAAAAACGTCAGAACCTCGAACACTTTCGCCATAGCGGGCATAGATTTCCCCGTTAGCAAAAGTTTTCGCATCGGTGGGAACCAGGTTTGTTCCAAGTTCCACAGCAACGGCCTCCGCAAGAGCGGGGTGCGCACGACCGCTCACCAAAACAAGGTTTTTTTTCGGGGTGGCGGAAATGTTCGTCAACGAATTAGTGCCTTCTCCTCGAGTGGTCCGTGCAGGTCATAGCTATTGTGTACCGCCCTTTACTTCCCGAGCTGCGGTAGCAGACGGCGAGCCTTCACGGTTTTGTTCAACCCAGCCTTCAAGGTTGCGCTGGCTTCCCACATTGAGAGCCAAAGCACCGGGGGGAACACTTTTTCTAATCACCGCGCCAGCGGCGGTATACGACCCGTCGCCAAGCTCCACCGGTGCCACAAACACACTGTGCGATCCCGTTCGCACATGAGCCCCGATGGTGGTGCGGTGCTTCGTCGCCCCGTCATAGTTAGCGGTGATCGCACCGGCACCAATATTGGTGCCCTCGCCGATGTCGGCATCGCCGATGTAGCTCAGATGAGGCACTTTCGCCCCTCGGTGGAGGGTTGAATTCTTAATTTCGACAAAGGCTCCCACTTTTGCTCCCTCACCCACGTTCGCTCCGGGGCGCAGGTAGGAGAAGGGGCCCACATGAGCACCCTCATGAATGTGGGCGCCCTCAGCGTGGGTGCGCACGACTCGGGCGTGAGACTGCACGATGGTGTCGCGAAGAGTGGTATCGGGGCCAATGACGGCGTGAGACTCAATCCGTGTCGAGCCATGGAGTTGAACACCGGGCAAAATTTCCACATCTTCAGCCAACTCCACACCTAAATCAATCACACAGCTGGCGGGATCATGAATGGTGACGCCCATGAGTTGCCAGCCTCGCACTGTCATGCGGGTCAACCGAGCCTGAACGTCCCCCAGCTGGACACGGTCGTTGATGCCTTCCAGTAACCACGAATCTTCCACCCGAACGCCACCCACGGCGGTGCCGGTGTCGGCAAGCGCCGCCACCACATCGGTGAGGTATTTTTCACCTTGGGCGTTCGTCGTGGTCAGTGTCTCCAAAGCGCGCTGCACGACCAACCGGTCAAGCACGTAACTGCCCGCGTTCACTTCCCCAAGGCCTCGCTCGTCATCGGTGGCGTCAGACTCTTCGACGATGCGCACAATGCCACCGTCGTCATTTCTCACAACCCGCCCATAGCCTGTGGGATCGGCGGGAACGATGGTCATCAGTGTCATTGCGTGGCCCTGTTCACGGTGGTGGCCAACGACCGCCTGGATGGTGTCAGAATCCAGCAGGGGAACATCCCCACTAACAACCACCACGTCACCGGAAAACGATGCCGGAAGTGCGTGGAGGGCCTGCTCTAAGGCGCGCCCGGTGCCGGGTATCTCGTCTTGATCGACGATGGTGGCACTCGGTGCGAGCCGGTGAATGGCTTCAGCGACCGCATCGCGCGCATGGCGCACAACGACAACAAGGTGGCTCGGTTCTAGCGCGAGCGCTGTTGCCAGCACATGCCCGATCAGGGGGACACCGGAGAGATGGTGGAGCACTTTGGGCGTGGTGGATTTCATCCGGGTGCCCTGCCCGGCAGCTAAGACGACGACTGCGAGTGCCTTTGGCGCCATACCGCTATTTAAGCGCACATTAGTCACACCCCAAACCACACCCCTGCTCCGCCCCCAGGATTCGAACCTAGACCTAACAGCTCCAAAGGCTGTCGTGCTGCCGTTACACCAAGGCGGAAAGGCCCAAGGGCCATCCTTATTCTGCCAGACAGATACTAGTGTGATGACTATGGCCAAAGACGACGTTGATCGCATTGTGACGGCCTGGCAGAGGGAGCGACCAGACCTCGATGTCTCCCCTTTAGAAGTGCTGTCGCGGGTCACCCGGATAGCCAAAAGGGTGGAAGGCTATCGGAAAGAGGCGTTCAAAACCTCGGGTTTAGTCTCCTGGGAATTTGATGTCCTGGCTGCTTTGCGCAGGGCTGGAGCGCCCTATCAGTTGAGCCCCAAACATCTTTTGGCAGAAACCTTGGTCAGTTCTGGAGCCATGACCCATCGGCTCGGCAAACTCGAAAGCCACGGTTTTGTCACCCGCACCTCCGATCCTGAGGATGGACGCGGTGTGGTGGTGAAACTCACCCTCGCCGGCCTGAATGCCATCGACATTGCCTTTTCCACTCTGATTGATGCCGAACACGAACTACTGCGCTCTCTTCCCGAGAAGGAGAGAACCCTCGTCGCGCACGCTCTTCGCCGCCTGAGTTTAGATGTGGAAAGCCGCTAGGGTTTCCTCCTTGGCGGGCATGGGATACTTGCACCATCCGACTGACCCAACTCGCGAGGGCCCACCGTGTCATCATCTTCTGTTTCGCCCAGCGCCCTGCTCTGGTGGATCGGTCTCTCTGCTCTGGTAATCGTAGGTGTGGACCAGTGGAGCAAATGGTGGGCTGAATCGAGCCTAGAGCTTCGCGAATACCACCCCGTCATCGGGGATCTTTTAGGGTGGCAACTGACGTACAACCCGGGTGCGGCGTTTGGTTTGGCGGCCGATTTCACCTGGGTGCTCACGATTATCGCTGGCGCAGCAGTCATCGGCCTGGTCTATATGGCTGTCAAAACCACCAAAGCCTCTTGGGCTATTGGGGTTGCGGCGCTTTTGGGTGGAGCCATCACCCACCTGGGAGACCGACTTTTTCGTGACCCCGGCTTTGGTGAAGGCCACATTGTGGACTTCATCAACTATGCCGGCTTCTTTATTGGCAACATTGCCGACATTTTCCTTGTGTGTGGGGCCATCTATTTAGTGGTGCTGAGCTTGTTCCAGAAAGACGACGAGCCAGAGCTCACACCAGATGAGCACCCTGCTCCACAGACCGCGTAGCAAGAGCTCGATACCCGCGGGCCTGCAGGCTGGCCACAATCTCTTGCTGATGGCTGGTCGTGTGAGCCAAGAAGGCGCAGGTCGGGCCAGAGCCTGACACCATCGACGCCACAGCACCGGCATCTTCCCCCGCTGTTAATGTCTGAGCAAGCTCCGGGTGAAGAGCCAGTGCGGCGGGGGCCATATCGTTTCGCAGATGCCCCGCAAGAGCGTAAGCATCACCGCGTGCAAGAGCCGCCACCAGATCGCTGGAGGGCTCCGTGGGAAGTGCGGGGATACCGCTTTCTCGCAGCCGATCAAGTGTCTGGTATACCAGCGGGGTCGACAAGTGGTGGGTGGTGGGAACCAGGACCCAGTGGAACTCTCCGGCTACCAGAGGCTCAAGATCACCACCGCGGCCTTGCCCGAGCGCCGTTCCTCCCAGCACGCTAAAGGGAACATCGGCTCCGAGAGGCGCTGCCAGCTGGCGAAGATCTGCAGTATCAAAGCCCACACCCCACAATTCATTCAACGCCACCAGCGCCGCTGCGGCATCAGCAGAACCGCCACCCATTCCTCCACCCACGGGGATGCGTTTGTCGATGTGAATCTGAGCACCGCCCGGGTGATCGGCGGCGAGGGCTAGTGCCCGTGCTGCTTTGACCACCACGTTGTCACCATCGAGGGGAACCTGATCAAGCACCACATCGCCCCCCACGCTCAGCGAATACTCGGAGGCCTCCGTCACGCTGAGTGTTTCGTACACATCGAGTGCTTGAAAAATGGTGAACAGCTCGTGATACCCATCGGGCAAAAGTGACCCCACACGCAGCACCGGGTTTATTTTTCCCGGCGCCCTGGCACTCACACTGTGTGGCATAGTCCAAGGTTACCGAGGCGGGCTGGAATCGCTTGGCACAATTTCTGGCACGATCGAGCGGTAGACCATCATGCCAAGAATTTCCATCGCCAGTTGGGTAATCACGACCAGGGGAATAAGTCCCCATGTGTCAGCATCCAATGCCATGGCAATGGGCAACATGATGACTCCCCCACGCCCTGCGCCCACGATCATGATGGCTCGCTTTTCAGAAAAAGTGAGGCTTGCAAGAATTCCGACAAACAACCCGAGCGGTGCCAATAAAACCAGGAAGGAAAAAAACAGCGGCACCAGGCGAAACAGCTCCCCCACCTCATCCAGGTGATCGGGAACGCGAATCCACAACACCACCGCGACCGCAAGCGCAATGCTTGGCACTGTCGCGCTCGCCAGAGTGACCCGGAGCGTCGCAAAAGAGGGGCTGGCGCGCGCGAGTGCTTGCACACCCAACGCGCAGAGTGCCGGCACCACAATAATGAGCGCTATCACGATAAAAGTGGGGGGCAGGTCGCGAAAACTGAGAACCCCACCGGTGAGTCCGATTGCGTAGAGCGGCACCACAATCAGTTGGCCAAGCAGAAGCAGGGGTTTTGCTCCCAAGACGCTCTCCACATCACCGCCGGCCTGTCTGGCGGTGGTCAGTGACAGGGCAACACCGGGAGCGAGCAACACCAGCAGCAACCCGACCTGAAGTTCAGGTTGCTGCCACAGCACTCGAGAGAGCACAAAAGCAACCAGGGGCACGACCACCAGGTTGAGACTAAACAGCGCCACCAACACACGGGGTTTTGCCACCGCGCGCCCAAGAGACAAGAGGGGCAACGAGGACACAACCAGAAAAACCATGATGGCCAGCATCACCCACCCCGCTGCCACTAAAACGCTGGAGTCCCACGGAAGAACGACCGCCAACAGTGCACCCACCACAACTCCCAGAAGAATCCAGGCGGTGGAGGGGGTGTGAGCGGGGGTCATGACGCCATCACCACGCGAGCCAACGCCACAAAGTCAGCAAGCGACCACTGCTCCCCACGATCCCCAGGGTTGAGGCCGGCAGCCTCAATGAGGGGGCTGGCGGTGGTGGCCCCGAGATACTCCGCCAGTGCGCCCCGGGCCATTTTGCGACGAGAACGAAAAGCGTGAGTGACCAGATCATTGACCACCAGGCGGAGTTTGTCATCTCCTGGAGGGGGTGTTGCGTCCATCGCCACTAGCAGGGAATCCACATTGGGGACGGGCCAAAAAACTTGGCGCGACACAGGGCCTGCGATACTCCATGAACCAAACCACGCCGCTTTCACGCTGGGACCCCCGTACACCTTGGACCCCGGCTCTGCGGCAATGCGCAGGGCAACCTCTGCTTGCACCATCACGAGCACTCGGCGAAGGGTGGGAATAGTGGCAAGCAGATGCAAGACGATGGGAACAGCCGTGTTGTAGGGGAGGTTGGCCACCAAGACGGTGATTGTGCCTGGCAGATTTTCCACGGTCATCGCATCGGCTTCCATCACCCGAAAGTGTGCTGCGGGTTGGTGCCGTTTCAGGGTCTCTGGCAGAAGTGCCGCCAGGCGCGAATCAATTTCGACCGCCGTCACCTCGGCGCCCGCGTCCAACAGGCCCAAGGTGAGCGAGCCAAGCCCCGGGCCCACCTCCAGCACATGTTCACCCGATGTCAGCCCCGCCTTGGCCACAATTTTTCTCACCGTGTTGGCATCGTGAACAAAATTTTGACCCAGTTTTTTGGTGGGGTTCAACCCGATGCTCTGAGCAAGGCTGCGAATCTCTGTGGCACCCAGAAGTGTGCCCTGGGATTTAGAGTCCATAGAGAGAACCCGTGCTGGCCAGCGGCTCATCATCCCAGCGCCCATACACATCGTAGGTATTACTCGTGAGCTGGGCGGCCAGCAGACTCTCATCCATTCCCAATGACCCCGCCATGCTCCGCAGTGTGTAGGGGATCATGTAGGGGCTATTTGGTCGCCCCCGAAAAGGGGTGGGGGTCAAAAACGGTGTGTCTGTTTCGACCAAAATTTGCGAGCGGGGCAGTAAAGCCAGAGCATCGCGAATACCTTCCGAATTTTTGAACGTCACCGTTCCTGAAAACGACGCATACCAACCGTTATCGGCCAACACTCGAGCAAGGACAGCATCGCCGCTGTAGCAGTGGAAAACGGTGCGCCGTGGCGCCCCCACCTCCAGCAACACGTCCACCACGTCCTGGTGGGCATCGCGATCATGGATCTGCAAAGCCAGGTCATGTTTTTTTGCCAGCGCAATGTGGGCTCGAAAAGCCTCGCGCTGCACCTCGTGCATGGGTTCGGGGGTGCGAAAAAAATCAAGCCCCGTTTCTCCAATAGCCACCACCCGGGGTTGGCTTGCCATTTCATCCAGGGCGGCAAGCGCTTGGTCAAGCTCCCCTGTGGCGTGCAGCCTGGGCGCTTCGTTGGGGTGGATGGCGATCGCTGCCAACACTCGCGGTTCTCGGCCAGCCAGAGCGGCAGACCAGCGGGACGTTTCCACATCGGTTCCCACTTGCACAACACCGAGCACCCCCACCGCACCGGCCTGATCGAGATGTTCGAGATAGCTCAGGGGGTTATCCCCATCGGCAAACTCCAGGTGAGCGTGGTTATCAAAAACCCCCACCGCAAGCGGTGGTGGCGGGGTGGGGTAGACCACGGCGCGATCCCCCGCCTCCCGGTCACCCCTGGAGCGAATGTGGGGCGGGAGCGGCTCCGTGGAATTCACCATCGGTTTAGAGCTCCTGCTCAATTCGGGGAAACAGGGGCAGAAGCTCGAGGATGTGAGACCCCACCGGCAGCACCCCGAAGGTGCCCGCATCGGGAATATTCTGGTGTGCGATATCCCCCACCGAAGCCCCCGCTCCCAGGGCGCTCCACAATTTCTGAGTGGCCTGTGGCATGAAAGGTGTCAACACCACAGCCAAACACCGCAGTGCGTCCGCCGCGGTGTAGAGCACAGCATTCAGGCGATCGGCGTGGGCGTCATCTTTGGCCAGCACCCACGGTTCCTGCTCGGTAATGTATCCGTTCACACCCTCCACGATGCGCCAAATCTGGGCGAGAGCGTCGTGGGGGGCAAAAGCGTGCATTGCCACATCGGCTGCGGCAACGGAGTCACGCATGATGGTGGCAATGACCTCATCTGCCTCGGTACGCCCCGTCGTGCCCTCGGGAATAACACCCTCGCGATAGCGGGTAACCATGGCAATCAGGCGGGATGCCAGGTTGCCAAGGCCATTGGCTAACTCCGCTTCGTAGCGCGCGGAAAGATCTTCCCAACTAAATGACCCATCCGAGCCAAAGGTGATGGCCCGCAAAAAGTAATACCGAAAAGCATCCGACCCGAACACGTCGGTGATCTCTGAGGGAGCGATACCGGTCAGTTTAGATTTCGACATTTTTTCGCCGCCCACCAGCAACCAGCCGTGAGCAAACACGTTCTTGGGCGGCGCCAACCCCGCGGCCATCAACATGGCCGGCCAAATTACCGCATGGAAGCGAGCAATATCTTTACCCACCAACTGAATGGCGGGCCACCGTCGCTCGAATTCTTTGTCATCCACACCCCAGCCTGTGGCGGTGATGTAGTTCAGCAGCGCTTCGAACCAGACATAGGTGACATGTTTGTCATCAAAGGGAACCTGGACTCCCCAGTCAAAATTGGATCGAGAAATTGAGAGGTCATCAAGGCCACGGTTCACAAAAGCAATGATTTCGTTTCGCACGCTCGCCGGTTGGATGAAATCAGGCTGATCTCGGTACAAATCAAGCAGGTCCTGCTGGAAGGTGCTCATCTTGAAGAAATAGTTTTCTTCCTTCAGTACCTCCACAGGGCGCGAATGAATCGGGCACAGTTTCTGCCCCTCAAATTCTCCGCTGCCCTCTTCGAGGTCAGCAACCGCTTTGTACTCTTCACACCCCACACAGTAAAAACCTTCATATTCGCCCTGATAGATAAAACCTTTGTCATAAAGCAGGGTGAGGAACTTTTTCACCGCACTTTCGTGGCGTTCATCGGTGGTGCGAATGAAATCATCGTTGGCTAAATCGAGTGTTTTCAGCAGTGGTTTCCAGGACTGCTCCACCAGACGGTCAGCCCACTCCTTGGGGGTCACCCCGTGGGCAAGTGCGGTGCGCATAATTTTTTGGCCGTGCTCATCGGTTCCGGTCAAAAACCAGGTGTCCATCCCACTACCGCGCATCCACCGCGACAGGGCATCCGCTGCCACCTCGGTGTAGGCATGGCCGATGTGCGGCACATCATTCACATAGAAAATGGGTGTCGCAATGAAGTAGGGCTGAGGCGGGTTGGTAGGCATTAAGCCCAATCTTACGCTGGCACACTCACGTCATAATGTGGCGCTCGTCAGCACCGTTATACAGCGACAGCGGCCTGATCAGAGCGTTGCTCGCCACCTGCTCCATAATGTGTGCAGTCCACCCGGTGATGCGCGAGGCAACAAAGAGCGGAGTGAAGGTGGGGGTATCAAAACCCATCATGTGATACGTCGGCCCTGAGGGATAGTCAAGGTTTGGCAGGATTCCTTTGCGGGCGGTCATGGCCGTCTCTAAAGACTCATACAACTCCAGGAGGTCGTCGCGTCCCAGGCTGTGGGCGAGAGAGACCATTTCGCGATGCATGGTGGGTACTCGCGAGTCACCTTTTCGATACACCCGGTGACCAAACCCCATAATTTTCTTCTTTGCAGCCAGAGCGTCATCCAGCCAGGTGGCAGCGCGGTCAGCGGTGGCGGGCAGAGCGGAAATCTCATCAAGCATGTCCATCACTGCTTCGTTCGCACCGCCATGAAGCGGTCCTTTCAGCGCCCCAATCGCCCCGGTAACGGCGGAATACAAATCTGACAGTGTTGAGGTGATGACCCTCGCCGCAAAGGTGGAGGCGTTAAAGGAGTGCTCAGCGTAGAGCACCATCGAAATCGAAAAAGCACGCGACATGGCAGCATGGGGTTCTTCCCCAAACGTCATCCACAAAAAGTTGTCGCTGTATCCCAGGTCATCTCGAGGTTCGATGAGTCCCTGTCCTCGCCTGCGACGCTGATCGAAAGCCACAATCGCGGGGAGCACAGCAAAAAGTTTTTCACTTTTTGCCAGGTTGGCTGCCGGGCTCGCATCGCTCCAGTCCGGATCCATCGCACCGATCGCACTGATCACGGTGCGCACGACGTCCATGGGATGAGAGGTGGTGGGGAGCATGGCCATCAGCTCACGCAACTCAGGCGAGAGAGAACGCAGTCTTCGGCTTCTCGCGAGGAAAGCGTCACGCTCCACCTCGGTGGGCAACTCACCGCTCCACAACAGCAGAGCGACCTCTTCGACGCTCGTGGTGTCAGCAAGTTCCCCCACCGGATATCCCCGATAGAGCAGGGTGTTGGTCTCCGGGTTCACCATTGACACCGCCGTGGTGTCCACGACGACGCCGGCAAGGCCTTTTTTAATATCTGGTGTCGTGTCAACCATGGGCGCTCTCCTGAGGGGTGGTCGGATTGGCAGGGAATGTGAGTTGGGAACGAAAAGAATACACATCAGAATCGAACGCTTCGTAACTGGCATAGTCCAGCAGGTCGTAGAGGTCTGCGCGGGTTTGCATCGCCGGCACTTCTGATGCCAGTGAACCTTCGCGGCTCAGAGTTTCCAGCGCTCGTTCAGCAGCCCCCATGGCGATGCGCAACAGCGACACGGGGAAGATCACCATTTTCACGCCGGCGCTGCCTAAGTCGGCAACACTAAAGAGCTCGCTCTTTCCAAACTCGGTCACATTGGCGAGGATGGGAACAGAAACACTTTGTGCGATGGTCTCAAACTCTTCCAGGCTTTGAAGTGCTTCAGGGAACAGCGCATCCGCGCCCGCATCGACCAGCTTTTTGGCGCGAGTGACCATGGCCTCAAACCCGTCCACACCTCGAACATCGGTCCTGGCAATAATCAGAAGGTTGGAGTCTCGCCGAGCATCGGCAGCGGCGTGAATACGCTTAATAGCGTCCTCGTCAGACACCACCGATTTTCCTTCCAAATGTCCACAACGCTTCGGATTAACCTGGTCTTCGATGTGGAGGCCTGAGACACCGGCATCTTCCATGATGTGAATGGTTCTGGCCACATTCAGTGGTTCACCAAAGCCCGTGTCCGCGTCCACAATGCTCGGCAATGAGGTGAGCCTGGAGATTTGGGCAGCACGGGAGCTCACTTCACTGAGCGTCGTGAGACCGATGTCAGGAAGCCCCAGATCTGCGGAAATGACCGCGCCGGAAATATAGACGCCTTCGAAGCCGTGGCGCTCAATAAGTTTGGCCGACAGTGGATTGAACGCCCCCGGTAACCGCATGATGCCGGGCCCGTCGAGGGCACGACGAAGCGCCACTCTTTTTTCTGCTGCGTTGACGGGTGCGTGAAGCATTAGAAAATCCCTCCTGGGCTCGATGGTCGAAGACTGTGGACACGAAGGGAAAGCTCGCCCACTTCGTCGACACTCAGGTGGGGAAGGTCCTGCACCAGAGTAAGGAATCGCTGCGCTTCAGCGTCATCGACGACTCCGTGCGAGAGGGTGTAAAACTTCTGAAGATAGTTTTCTCTCACAAACGGTGTCGCCCCCAAGGGGTGGGCGTCAGCCACCGCAAGTTCCTCCGAAATTTCACGGCCATCCACCGTGGTGATGACCACGCGGCCACCAAAAGCTTTGATGGCCGGGTCGGTGGCGTGGTAGCGCTCCGTCCAGCGGGGGTCTTCGCGTGTCGTGACTTTCTTCCACAGTTCCACCGTGTCCACACGGCCAGCCCGTTCCGGGGAATAGCTCGTTTCATGGTGCCAGCTACCGTCTTGGAGCGCGACCGCAAAGATGTAGGGAATCGAGTGATCGAGCGTTTCCCTCGACGCGTGCGGATCATATTTTTGGGGGTCATTGGCCCCGGAACCGATCACAAAATGTGTGTGGTGGGAAGTGTGAATCACAATGGATTCGACTTTCTGAGGGTCCCCGAGTTCAGGGTTCTGGCCATGGAGACGCCTGGCAAGGTCGATGAGAGCTTGCGCTTGATATTCCGCGGAATGCTCCTTCGTGTAGGTCTCAAGAATGGCTGCTTTTTCCTCACCAGCAGCGGGAAGGGGAACCTGATAGCGGGCATCAGGCCCATTGAGAAGCCAGGCGATGACACCATCCTCCCCCTCATAAATGGGGCTCGGACTCCCCTCGCCTCGCAAAGCTCGATCCATCGCTTCGATGGCAACTTTCCCCGCAAAGGCGGGAGCAAATGCTTTCCAGGAAGAAATGTCTCCTTTTCGAGATTGTCGGGTTGCCGTGGTGGTGTGCAAAGCCTGGCCAATGGCGTGAAAAATGACTTCCTGGGATGCACCGAGCATGGTGCCAAGGCCTGCCGCAACCGAAGGTCCCAAGTGGGCGACGTGATCAATTTTGTGCTCGTGCAAACAGAGTGCTTTGACCAAACTGACGTGGATCTCATAGGCGGTCACAATGCCCCGAACCAGGCTGGCACCATCAATGCTGAGGTGTTGGGCCACCGCCACAAGAGGAGGAATGTTGTCCCCCGGATGGGAATAATCGGCAGCCAAAAAGGTGTCGTGAAAGTCAAGCTCTCGAACAGCGACTCCGTTTGCCCATGCCGCCCACTCTGGCGACGTGACCGCAGTGTGTGCCATGCCAAAAATCTGTGCACCGACGCCGCCGCGTGAAGCCGGGTGTGCTGAGGCCTGTTCTCTGGCTGTTGCCACAGGCGCTCGATTCACCGACGCCGCAGATACCGCCGCATTGTCGATGATGCGGTTGATGACCATCTCCGTTGCAGCGTCTGTGACAGCGACAGGATCGGTGGCAACGGCCGCGATTTTCCAAGCGAGCTGTTCTTCCCGAGGCAGTTTCTCATCACTGCGGTATACGCGAAGGGGGTGCAGGGGCATGGTGTCTCCTCAGTGGATGGGGACGGTCGGGGGCGGGGTGTCAACACCATGACCCTCGCGGGAGGCAAGGGTTGTGACGACGTGGAAAAGACTGTGGGTCAGGTGGACGTGAGTGGTGCTCGCAGCTAAATCGGCATCGCCCCAGGAAATCGCTTCGCAGATGGACAACGTTTCGCTGGCGCTCTCCACAAGCCGGGCCTCATCGTGTTGAGCAATGCGGCGCACTCGTGCAGAGTGCAACCGGATGGTGTGAAGGGCGCTGAGAAGGTAGCGGTTGTGAATGGCCGAATCAACGGCATCATCGAGTTCTTCGTTCAGGCGGTAGTAGGCTTCCACCCCTTCATCGCCGCGACGAATCATCTCCGGCGCTGTCGCAAACCGCCGCGCAAGCGCAGTAAAAACATCGGGGTTACGGTTTTTCGCCGCCGAGCGAGCGGCTTGCTGCTCGAGTGCCTGTCGCACCTCGTAGAGCCCTGCCACATCGGCAACGGTCAAGGCGGTGACAGAGAGTCCCCGCCTCTCACTGTGTGCGACAAAACCTTCGCTACTCAAACGGGAAAGAGCTTCTCGGATCGGTGTACGAGAAACCCCCAGCCGTGTGGCCTGCTCCACTTCGGCAAGAACCTGACCGGGCGCAATCTCCCCGTGAATGATTTCTGACAGCAGGGTGCGATAGACACCATCACTGGCTTTCATGCGCAGCCACCCCCTTATGTGTACACAAACTCTATATCATGGCCCAAAACGGCGCAATAGTGCCGAAAAATTCACTGTGTGCATACACAAGCCGAGGTCTAACCTGTGATGCGCTGACATCGCCGGCACGCCACCATCGAAGAATAAGACCTATTCCAGGGACTGGCGATACAGCTCACCTTTAGAAAAACTCGTCCCCTTCGCCACCTCCGCAGACGCATCCGAACGCTTCGCACCGCCACGCATCAGCGCCTCGACCCATGCCAAAGCCTCGGGCAAACTGATGGTGTCACCGCGATGACCGCCAATGACCACCACAATTTCGCCTTTGGTGCCTGCCGCGAAGCGTTTCGCGAGGTCCTCGAGGGTTCCCCACGCCACTTCTTCAAACATTTTTGTCAACTCCCGCACCACGCAAGCTGGACGATCCTGGCCAAAAACGCCCGCGGCTTCGCGCAGTGTCGCAGCCAATCGGTGGGGGGATTCAAAGAACACCATGGTGCGCGGTTCCCTGACAAGGGACTCAAAATATCCCCTCTTGCCCTTGCGTGGGACAAAACCTTCGTGGATAAAGCGATCGGTGGGCAACCCGCTCACCGCAAGCGCGGACACTCCCGCGCTCGGCCCGGGAATAACCGAGACGGGAACACCGCGCTCCCTGGCTGCTTTGACAACGAGAAACCCTGGGTCACTGATTCCCGGCATCCCCGCATCAGAAACAAACACGACAGTGGATCTGAGCGCTGCCTCCAGCACCCGCTCCACCACGTCAGCTTCGCTGTGTTCATTGGCCACCACCATCGGTGCCGTGGCCTCAATGCCAAGAGCTTTTATGAGCTTGCCTGTGACGCGAGTGTCTTCCGAAACGATCAGATCGGCCCCAGCCAATGCATCTTTCAGACGCTGGCTGGCATCGCCTAAGTTACCAAGCGGTGTGGCAGCAAGGATAAGCACACGCTTATTGTGTCAGTGGCACAGCACTCGATTACGCAGCACCCGATTGCACAGCACCCGGTGGCGCAATACGCAGTGCCCTGCGCAGAAGATCTGCGTCACCAAGGGGCAAATGGCACACTCCTTGCTCGCAGACATACGCAACGGGTGTGGGAGCGTCGGTGCGGCCCTCCAGAAGCTCACATCCTGCCTCCACAAACTCGGTGGCCTGGGCGGAGGTCACCGCAAGGGAAACCCCGCCCTCGTGGATAAAACCCTTCGCGATCTCCGCAAGCTCCGAGGGTTCATTGGCCACCACAATCACTTCTCTAGACACGGCATCAAGCTCAGAGAGTACCCGCAACACTCCCCCCAGACCGAGCGGGTGAACAAGGGAAGCTGCCACATAGGGTGACACTATCTCCCGCGC
>Ga0105054_10006845_pt1 | contig 15754 bp, 19 predicted proteins | sample BON02_FD_78091 | JGI IMG/M metagenome (GOLD analysis project Ga0105054, IMG submission 78091) | Freshwater microbial communities from Lake Bonney liftoff mats and glacier meltwater in Antarctica - BON-02 (megahit assembly) | ecosystem: Environmental > Aquatic > Freshwater > Ice > Glacier...
ATTTTTTTCAGATTCACTTTCGCGAGGCGACGCCCATGGCAACGCTCCAGAAATGGAGCGAGATGCTGGGTCCGAAGCGCCTGTGGCTGGCGCCTAAGCTAGCTCCAGCGGTCGATCTAGATCCGGCGTTGCTGCCCCTCGCAGATTATGTGCTGGTTGATACGTTTAGGGCGGAAAGCTTTGGCGGCACGGGCGAGACGGGGGATTGGGGAAAATTCGCCCGACATCGGGAAGCTTATCCGAACAAGCACTGGATCCTCGCCGGTGGACTCAACGCTGAGAACGTGGCGGCAGCCGTCCGCGCGACGGGCGCGAAGTTCATCGATGTGAACAGCGGCGTCGAAACGGCGCCGGGCGTGAAAGACCTCGCCAAACTGCAGCAGCTGGTGGTGCGGTTACACGAGAGTCGGGCTCAGTGACCGTTCGTGATCAAGGAGGAAGGTCTTGATCTCCTCCCCGAAGGCGAAGCCGGTGAGGGCCCCGTCGACCCCGATGACGCGATGGCAGGGAATGAGCAGGCAAATCGGATTGGTGGCGTTGGCGCGACCGACAGCGCGGGCGGCTCCTTCGTTGCCAATCTCTACGGCGATCTGGCCATAGGTGCGGGTCTGCCCGAAGGGAATGCGCCTCAAGACCGACCAAACATTGCTTTGAAACATCGAGCCGGACGGCGAAAGTTTGGCCGTGAAGACCTTCCGTTTCCCATCGAAATACTCGGCGATCTCCTGACGGACGGGAGCGACCCGAGCCGGATCGTGAATGGTCTCGTCGTGGGAATAACGCTGCCGCAGCTCGTAAAGACCGCCGAAGGCGGTGGCGATGACCGAGCCGTAATTGTCGAGGGCCACGGAGAATTCGCCCATCGGTGTGGAGAAGGTGTCGTAGTATTGTTTCATAGCGGAGTGGGTTGTTGAAATTGCTAGAGAGGGGCGGTGGCCCAGCTGCGATCGGGAGCGAACACGGTCATCAAGCGGCGGGTCGCATCGATGTCGGGTCGTTCTTTAAGCGCGAGTAGCGTTTGCAGTCCGCTGGTGATGCCAGTATCCCCGAGGGGAACGCAATCCGCAAGACCGAGCGAACGCATCATCACATAGTTGTGTGACCAAGGGCCGAGACCGCGGATCGCCAGCAAGGGGCGCTCAACGCGCGTGGCCGACATGCCGGGCAGGGTGGCGAGGTTGAGCACCGGGCAACTATGGGACGTTCACGGATCCGGCGCCGGTATCAGGTGAGTAGACGGACTGCCGTCTCGACACCCGAAATATTCCGGGCAGGGTCACTCGCATGGCGACGACCTACGAAACCCTCCGGGCGGATATTATTACGGCAATGAAAGCGCGTGACAGTGCGACGGCGACGATGCTGCGCACGGCCGACGCGGGCATTCAGCGTGCGGCGATGGATACGAACCAGCCGATCGAAGAGGTTCTCGTGCTCGCAACGTTGCGCAAGGCCGTCAAAAATCTGAAGGATGCCAATGTGGAATTTGAACGCGGCGCTCGCTTGGATCTGGTGGCGGCGAATAACACCGAGATCGCGATCCTCGAAAAATACCTGCCACAGAACATCGAGGGTGCGCAGCTTGAGGCGTTGGTGGCGGCAGCGCTGGCGGAGACCGGTGCGCAAAGTAAGAAGGAAATGGGGAAAGTGATTGGTGCGTTGAAGCAGCATCCGGAAGCGGGGCGGATTGATTTCGGGGCGGTCAGCAAATTGCTGCAAAACAAACTGAGCTGAGCCATGGCCCTCTCCGGCGCAGTGCTGGGGCAAGGTGAGTTCCGCTACCGGGCGGTTCCAGGCTGGGGGGTGCTCGAAGCCGACACCCCAGTGAAGAATGGCAACGCGATCGTGATGGATCGTGAGGGCCATGTGATTTTTCTGACCGACCACCCGGCCAACAATGTGATCGTCTATGATCGTGCGGGAAAGCTCGTCTCGAAATGGGGCACTGACCTGCCGGGCGCGCACGGGTTGACGATTGTGACCGAGGGGAATCGTGAGGTGCTTTATCTGACCTGCACGGTGACGAATCGCGTTCGCAAAACGACGCTGGATGGACGTGTGATTCAAGAATGGGGCTGGCCGGAGTTCACCGGCAAATACGACAAGGCCAGCGACTATATGCCGTCATGGACGCTGCCTCATCCCAATGGGGATTTCTTCGTGCTCGATGGCTACGGCCGGGATTACATTTTGCATTACGGCGCCGATGGAAAATTTAAGGCGATCTTCGGCGGAGCTGAGGGCGGAATTGGGCATTGGGGGCCGCATGGTGGCGTGGTCGATGCGACCGATCCGACGAATCCTCATCTATTGATCGCAATGTGTGATCAACAGCATCTGCGGCGATTGTCCACGACCGGTGAAAAGCTGCAGCGCGTCGAGATGCCTGGGGGCAACCCGCGGATGTTTCACCGCCACAAGGGACATTGGTTCTGTCCGCACATCGGCGATAACTGGCCGGCGGATTTTGAGAGCCGAGGATTTATCTCAGTGCTCGATGATGATTTGCGTGTGATCGCGAATATCGGCGGCACGCCTCCAGTTTATGATGACGCGGGAGTTTTGCAGACGATGCGGCACCAAGAGAAATTCTTCACGCACCCGCACGATGTCGTCGTGGATGCGCTGGACGACAGCGTTTATGTGGCCCAAGCCGGTGTGCCCGGATTGTATCCGGTAAAACTGGAGCGAGTGTGAATTGCATTGGTTTCCGACTGAGGCCATGATTCAGGAGGCCACGCCCATGGATTTGAGTCGATTGAGGCAGGAGCATGCGTTGAGGTGAGAGCGATGCTTGCCGTGCCATTAGCACCTTTACCTGGGAATCCGCATACCGATGTGGTGTTGGACCGTTTTTTGGAGGTGTTGAGTGAGCGGAAGATGGAGCTTTATCCAGAGCAGGAGGAAGCAATTCTCGAACTGTTCGACGGTAAGAACGTGATTCTCGCGACCCCGACCGGATCGGGGAAATCGCTGGTGGCGGCGGCACTGCATTACAAGGCGCTCTGTGCGGGGCAACGGTCAGTTTACACCTGCCCGATCAAGGCGCTGGTGAACGAGAAATTTCTCTCGTTGTGCCGAGATTTCGGTCCGGAAAACGTCGGCATGATGACCGGTGACGCGAGTGTGAATCTGCATGCGCCGGTGCTCTGCTGCACCGCCGAGATTTTGGCGAACATCGCCCTGGGAGGCGGGGAGCGGGCGGCCGCGGTCAAGGCGGTGATCATGGACGAGTTTCATTATTACTCGGACGAGGAGCGCGGGTCCGCGTGGCAGGTGCCTTTGCTGACGATGTCGGGGGCTCGATTTCTGCTGATGTCGGCGACGATCGGCGACACGACATTTTTTGAAAAGGATCTGCGGCGTGTCACCGGGATCGATTGCGTAACGGTGCGCAGCGAACGGCGGCCGGTGCCCTTGGCGTTTGAGTATTCGGATACCCCGCTGGCGGAGCGCGTGGCCGAAGTGCTGACGGCGCGTCGGGCTCCCGCCTACCTTGTGCATTTCACTCAGCGCGAAGCGGCGGAGGCGGCGCAGGCGCTGATGAGTCTCGATGTGTGCACGAGGGAGGAGAAGGCCGTGCTCGCGACGGAGTTGGAAGGGGTGAAGTTCAATAGCCCCTATGGCAAGGACGTGAAGCGCTGGCTGCGACACGGCATCGGGGTGCACCACGCCGGCTTGCTGCCAAAATACCGTATTTTAGTGGAGCAGCTCGCCCAGAAGGGATTACTCAAATTGATCTGTGGCACCGATACTCTTGGGGTCGGGATCAATGTGCCGATTCGGACGGTGATGTTTACGCAACTGTGGAAATACGACGGTCAGAAATCGGCGATTCTGGCGGTGCGGGATTTCCGGCAGATTGCTGGGAGAGCGGGGCGCAAGGGGTTTGACGATTGCGGCTACGTGATTGCCCAAGCCCCGGAGCACGTGATCGAGAACAAGCGGGCCGACGCCAAGGCAGCAGGCAATCCCCAGAAAAAGAAGAAAGTGGTGAAGGCGCGTCCGGCAAAAGGAGCAGTGACGTGGGATGAGAATACTTTTGAGAGATTGCAGACGGCGCCGCCGGAAGGCCTGACGTCAAAGTTCACCGTCTCGCATGGCATGCTGCTGCAGATGCTGGGTCGGGTCGGGGATGGTTGTCGCGCGATGCGGTCGCTGATTGATGAATGCCACGAGACGCCGACGAAAAGAGCGGCGTTGCGAAAGCGGGCGTGGCAATTGTTCCGGGCCTTGGTGGAGCGGAAGATCGTGGAGATTATTCCGCGGGCCGAACGGTCCGCGCCGGAAAGAAAGTTGCGAGTGAACGTGGAGCTGCAGGCAGACTTTTCTCTGCATCAAGCGTTGTCACTGTATCTGATCGATACGCTGCCCAAGCTTGACCGCGAATCGCCTGATTATCCGTTTAACGTGCTCACGCTTTGCGAATCCATTGTGGGGGACCCGGACATTATTCTACGTCGGCAGCTGGACCTCGTGAAGACCAACAAGATGGTGGAAATGAAAGCGGCGGGCGTCGAGTATGATGAACGCATCACCAAGCTCGACGAGTTGGAATACCCGAAGCCGTTGCGCGAGTTTGTCTACGATACTTTCAATGCCTTTGCGGCGGCGCATCCCTGGGTCGAAGACGAAAATGTAAAACCGAAATCGATCGCGCGGGAGATGTTTGAGCGCTACATGTCGTTTGCTGACTATGTGCGGGAATACGGACTCCAACGCAGTGAGGGGCTTCTGTTGCGCCACCTTTCGCAAGTCTGGAAAGTCTTAGCTCAAACGGTGCCAGACACGGCGAAGACGGAGGAAGTCGAGGAGATGGAAGCGTATTTCCGTGAACTGATCCGGGGGATCGATGCGAGCTTACTGGAGGAGTGGGAGCGGATGAAAAATCCGGATTGGGTGGCCGATGAGAGCGCGGATGGGAAACCGAATCGTCCCGCCAGTTTTGACATCACTCGCGACAAGGTATCGTTTCGCCGCTTGGTTCGAGCCGAGATTCTTCTTTGGTTGCAAGGTCTGATTGCATGGGGCGCGCAGGGCGGATTGCAGCAGATCAATAATGAAGATGTTGATAAAGAACTGGAGAAATCGTATCGCCAGTTTGAAACCTATTTTGAGCAACGCGGTCGCTTTCGACTGGACCCCGAAGGCCGGGCAACCAAGCACACGCATTGGGATGAAAGCGAAAATCTCGACGCGTGGACCGTTTCGCAAATGCTCATCGACTACGAAGGACACAACGATTGGGAAGCGGTCTTCAGCGTGTCCTTACCGGAGTCACGTTCGGAGAATCGAGCGGTCGTAAAATTTGTCGAAGTCAACGCGTTCGGTGCGTCGTAGCCAGTGGGAGCGCGGGCGGCTCGTCCGCTGCGGCGGTAAATCTGCACATTATGACGCCGTATGTATAAATATTGTCATTCACAGCCTGGAAATCGCGGCGGACCGGACAGTCGGGGATCTCCCTATTCTGGCTGGCCGGATCGAAGAGCATTCAAAAGCAGTTGCCGGTCGATCCTGCTTCGTTTTGTAGACGGATCTTCCAACCATGCAGGGCGACAGCGGTGGCGCGGGTCTCACGCTAAATGGTGAATTGCTCGGCATCAATGTTGGGGTGGAAGGCATCGGCGTTGCACCTGAAGCATTTTCACACGGTGTGCTGCCCGAATCCGGCAATTCTTAACGCCATCATGCGTGATGATCGACAGGGAGGGAGACAATAATTGGGAAGCGGGCCTCACGTGTTCCCGGCCCGAATCACGCGCTCAAAATCAGGCGTTGATAGCGTCGGCGAGTAAGGCTGTTTGACCAGCTGGGAGAGAAAAGCGGGCCAGCGGCCCGCGCTCCAATTCAGGATTTGAACAGGTCGCTATGGGAGCCGGTTCTTTCCAAGGTGAGACAGTCATTCGCCAATCGATAAATTAATAACCAGTCGGGCTCGATGTGGCAGTCTCTTGAATCCATCCATTCGCCCGACAATGGATGATCCCTGTATTGAAGCCCAAGACGGTGTCCTTGGGCCAGGGCGACAATCGCGACTTTTAACTTTTGGATATCCTTCCCTCTCTTTCCAACACGCTTGAGATCCTTTTTGAACTGGCGCGTCTGAAAAACGTTTTTTACGGCTCCCATGATTCAAACATGGCTTCGGCCGTATCGAATTTTTCGAGATTCTTTCCACTGCGGGAATCACGCAGTGCTTGCTTGGTTGTTTCATTGGGCACCACTAAATCGAATGGCAGACCATTGCGTAGGGTGATTTGCGTGTAAAACATTCGGATGGCCTCAGTGGGGCTGACGCCGAGCTGTTGTAGAATGTTTTCCGCCTTGGACTTGATCTCAGGCTCAATGCGACTGTGGACAACGGCTGTTTTCATGAGATTAAACGTGTTGCGAGTGCAACACGTTGTCAATGTTGGGAGCGCGGGCGGCTCGCCCGCTGTTGATGATGAAAGCGGGCCAGCGGCCCGCGCTCCCCCATCACCTCCCAGGGAATCCGCCGCCGGGGCCACCTTGGGCTTTCATGGTCTCCATCTGCCGCATCATCTTCTTCGATCCGCCGCCCTTCATCATCTTCATCATCTTCTGCATTTGCTGGAATTGTTTCAGCAATTGGTTGACTTCCACGATCTTAACGCCGGCTCCGCTGGCGATCCGCTGACGGCGACTGCCGGTGAGGATCTGCGGTTTCCGGCGCTCCTGTTTGGTCATGGAGTGAATAATAGCTTCGGTTCGCTTCATCTGTTGGTCGGCGTTATCGGGCATCTTCACGCCACTCATGCCGGGGATCATGCCCATGATGCTCTGCATCGAGCCCATCTTCTTGACCTGCTGCATTTGCGAGAGGAAGTCTTCGAGGTCGAAGTCGGCTTTGCGCATCTTCTCGGCCATGCGTTCGGCCTCCTTCTCGTCGATCGTCTCTTGGGCTTTCTCAACCAGCGTAACCACGTCGCCCATGCCCAAAATGCGGGAAGCCAGTCGATCGGGGTAAAACGTGTCGAAATCGCCGGTCTTTTCGCCGGTGCCGATAAATTTAATCGGCACCCCGGTGATCGACTTGATGGAGAGGGCGGCCCCACCGCGAGCGTCGCCGTCGAGTTTGGTCAGGATCAATCCCGTGAGTTTCAGGGCCTCGTGGAAGGCTTTGGCAACGTTGACGGCTTCCTGCCCGAGCGCACCGTCGGCCACGAGCAGGATCTCATCGGGTTGCACGGCGGCGCGGAGGAGCTGCACTTCCTCGATCAGATTGGTGTCGATTTGCAAGCGACCGGCCGTGTCAAAGATGATCGCGTCGTGCTCGCCCGCTTTCGCCGCCTTGAGGGCAGCGGTGCCGATGGCGGGGACGTTTTTCGAATCGCGCTCGGCGTAGAAGCCGAGCTCCTCTTGTTGGGCGAGGATTTCGAGCTGGTCGATCGCCGCGGGGCGATAAATGTCGCAGGCGACCACCAACGGCCGGTAGCCGCGTTTTTTGAGAAGTTTGGCGAGCTTGGCGCTCGACGTGGTTTTGCCGGAACCGTGCAGGCCGACCATGAGAACCTTCAGCGGTTTGTGGTCGGACAAGCTGGGGGACCCTTCGCCCAGCAGCGACACCAACTCGTCGTTGATGATCTTGATGATCTGTTGCCCCGGGGTGACGGACTTGAGCACGCTTTGGCCCACGCAAGCCGTCTGAACGCGGTCGATAAACTCGCGGGCAACCTTGAAATGCACGTCGGCTGAGAGGAGGGCGGCCCGGACCTCTTTGAGGGTATCCGCCATATTTTCCTCGGTGAGGCGACCGACGCCGCGAAGATTTCGGAGGGCACTACCTAGTTTGTCAGTGAGCGATTCGAACATGGAAACCAACGGTTGTCGGATTTGTGGCAGCGAAGCAACCCCTCTGCAAAAATTCCGTTGAGCGGACCGTTCAGGCTGACGGTTCGTCGAGCTTGGTGCGGATGATCGGCAGAAGACCAGTCCGAGAGTCGGGCTCATTGCGGGAATTGCTACCGACGATCAGTTCGATGTCGCGCTGATCAGCGTGGCGGCCGGATCCGCTCGTAGAGATGACTTTGACTGAAGAGGCGGCGGCCAGAAGCGCCTCGGCGATGTCGTAACCACTTATCCCATTGGATATCACCAAATGGGGAAGGAGCACCTGGATGTCGTCGCGGTGTTTTTCCCACGGCACGAGCGCCTCGGTCCGTTGGCGGCGTTGATCGATTGGGGGGCTTTTGGGTTGAGGGCAAAATTGATGATTTCGCTAATTATGGACTCGTCTTCACAAGAAGGATCGTCCCGGCGCCCGGGGGGCAGATTGGCCGATTTTGGCTTCTCATCTCGGGAGCGGCAACTTCCTTGAGATTTTCACGGGAGGGAAGGTAAACATCAAAAGAGAGCCCTGACCGACGGTGGTTTCGACCAAGATATAGCCGCTGGGCTGTTGGCTGCGGCCCTCGACCATGGTTAAGCCAAGGCCCGTGCCGGTGGAAACAGCCTCGATTCAAATAAATATTCATTCCCAAAATTTACGGAGGACCGATTGTCTTAACTTAAAGATCGGACTCCGGTCGTTGCTTCGGCCTCGCCGCAGTTTCGATCGTCCTGATTTGCCCCGATCTGTCGACTGGCCGCTCGGCTCCGCGGCGCAGGCGGTGGCAGGACTCGGAGAATTCGTGCTTTCCGCTGGTCAAACGGCCGGCAATCGCGGTTAATCGCGGCCTCTATGAATCCAGTTCTCAAGCTTTTGATCGAAGGGGGATGCCTGTCACCAAGCCAAATGGCGCAAGTGGTGGGGCTGCCCGAAGGGGAGATTCAGCAGCAGCTGGAACAGCTGAAGCAGGAGAAAATCCTTCTCGGCTGGCGCCCCGTGCTCGATCTGTCGCGGGAAGCCGCCGCCGCCGGGGCCGTGCGTGCGGTGATCGAAGTGCGCATCACGCCGGAACGGGGCGGGGGTTTTAACCATCTGGCCGAGCGCATCAGTCGATTCGACGAAGTGGAGACCTGCTACCTCATGTCCGGCGGTTACGATTTGCTGATTTTCGTGAAAGGCACGTCGTTGCAAAGCGTGGCGGGATTCGTATCAGAAAAACTCTCGACGATCGAAGGCGTGCTCTCAACCACGACCCATTTCCAACTCCGGTGTTATAAAGACCAAGGGTTCATGTTGGCGCAGAATGAGCCGGCGAGCACCCGTTTGAAAGTGGCCCCTTAAGCGACCTCAGACGATGAGCATTGACCCAACACAATGGGTGGCGGGCCATGTGGCCTCGCTGCCAAAGAGCGGTATTCGTGACTTCTTTGAACTCGTGGCCAAAATGAAAGGCCAAGATGTGATTTCTCTGGGCGTGGGCGAACCCGATTTCGTCACGCCCTGGCATATCCGGGAAGCCGCGATCTTCGCCTTGGAAAAAGGGAAGACCTACTACACGTCGAACCTCGGATTGATCGAGTTGCGGCAGGCGATCTCGAAGTATGTCGGCGAAAAATTTGGCGTCAGCTACCGGCCGGAAGACCAGGTTTTAGTGACGGTCGGTGTGAGCGAAGCGCTCGATCTGGCATTCCGGGCGTTTTGTAATCCCGGCGACAAGGTGATGTATCACCAACCTTGCTACGTTTCCTATCACCCGAGCATCGCCCTCGTGCATGGCGAAGCCATTGCGGTGCCGACCTATGCGAAGGATAATTTTGCGCTGACCGCGGAAGCCCTGCGCGCCGCTTGGCAACCAGGCAGCAAGATCTTGATGTTAAACCTCCCGTGTAACCCGACGGGGGGCACGTGCAGCCGGGAGCAGCTAGAGAAAATCGCCGAATTCTGCCGCGAGAAAGGCCTCCTGGTCCTGAGTAATGAGACCTACTCCGCGCTCACCTTCGCCGGCGTGCACACGAGCATCACGAGCTTGGCGGGTATGGCCGAGCGCACAATCTTCCTGCACGGTTTTTCCAAGGCCTTTGCGATGACGGGATGGCGGATTGGTTACGCGTGCGGTCCGGCGGTGTTGATCGACGCGATGATGAAGGTGCACCAGTATTCGATGATGTGCGCATCGATCATCGCTCAGGAAGGCGCGATCGAAGCCCTCACCCATGGCGAGGAGAGTGTGCAACGGATGCGGGAGCAGTATCATCGTCGCCGGGATCTGGTCGTGCGCCGTTTCAATGAAATGGGCCTTCCGTGCCACTCCCCCCGGGGATCCTTCTATGCCTTTCCCAAGGTGAGCGGAACCGGGCTCAACGAGAAAGAGTTTGCGACAGGCCTTCTAAAGAGCGAAAAAGTGGCCGTGGTGCCGGGGTCTGCCTTCGGCCCCAATGGACAGGGCCATGTGCGCGCCTGTTTCGCGACCGGCTACGAACAACTTATCGACGCTTGTGACCGTATGGAGCGTTATATTCAGTCCTTAAAATCATGAATCGCTCCGTTGCCATTGTCGGTCGTCCCAATGTCGGGAAAAGTCGTTTGTTCAATCGACTTGCCCGCAAACGCATCTCGATTGTCCATGACCAACCGGGCATCACCCGCGATGTGATCACGGTGGAGATCGAGGACGATGATTACATTCTCATGGACACCGGCGGGATTGGTCTGACGGGGGACGCCACGCCTGCGGGGATCACCGCCGCGTCGGAATTGCAGGTCGATTTTGCGATCGAGTCTGCCGGTCTCGTTTTGATGGTGATCGATGGCTTGGCCGGAATCACCCCTCTGGACGAACAGATCGGGGCGCGATTGCGGCGCAGTGGGCGGAAGGTCAAGTTGGTGATCAACAAAGCCGATTTCGACGACGATAAGATCGATATCTCGGAAGCTTATCGACTCGGTCTCGGCGACCCCGTGCGAGTGTCCGCCGAACACGGGCGAGGCGAGGAGTATCTCCGCGAGGCGATTCGCGAGGCGCTCGGCCCCGTGCCTGAGGTGACAACGGGTGATGAGAAATCGGTGTCCGACCCATTGTGCATCTGCTTCATCGGTCGCCCCAATGTCGGCAAGTCGTCGATCAGCAATCGGCTTCTTAACAGTGAGCGATTGATTGTCAGCGATGTGCCCGGCACGACCCGCGACTCGGTTGAGCACGCCTTTTCCTTTCGGGCCCGCAACGGCAAAAAATACCCGTTCCGGCTGATCGACACTGCGGGGATCAAGGCGTCGACGAAACTGGCCTCCCCGGTGGAGTATTTTTCCCGTCTGCGCTCACTCGACGCGATCGCGCGCGCGGATGTAGTTTTTCTCGTGCTGGATGCTTTGGAAGGGGTGACGCAACAGGATCAATCGATTGCCGGCGAGGCGATCAAGGAGCGAAAGCCGATCGTCGTGGTCGTGAACAAATGGGATCTCGTCCACAAAGCGTTTGAGCAACCCGAAGGACTCAAGGGATTTAAAGACGAGCGAGACTACCGTGAGCGCTATGAAGCCGCCGTCTTTAAGAAATTGTTTTTCACGCCCGGGGCCCCCTTGGTTTTCGTGTCGGCCATGAGCGGATACGAAGTGAGCCGGATGCTAAATGCCGCGGTGAAACTGCACCGCATCTTGGATACAAAGCTTCCTACCGGACGGCTGAATAAGGTGCTAGGTTTCCTCACGGAACGCACGGCGCCGCCCTCCATCGGCGGCCGCCGATTCCGGATCTATTATTCCACTCAGACCGGCTGGCGTCCGTTTCGGATCAAGATTTTCTGCAATCGCGAGGACAAGCTTTCGGAGAACTACCGGCGCTACCTCGAGGCCGGCGTGGTCGATGAGTTTGGGTTGAACGGCTGCCCAGTGTATTTCGATCTGGTCGGAAAAGATAAGCACGAGGCCGGCACCCCCTATACTTCGAAAAATTCGATGGTCGCCGCGAAATGGAAGAAAGCGGAAGAGGAAAATTTGGATGACGTGTTCGACGACTGAGGTGAATGGCGGCGCGGCTCTGCGGCTCGCGTCCCGCGATCTTGAACTGGTGGTGACGACCAGCTTCGGGCCACGCATTTCCTCGCTGCGCGGCGGCCGAGGGAAGGGGGAGAATCTCTTGCTGGAGATCCTTGCGAAAGACGAATCGCTGGGCGAATTCATACTGCGGGGAGGGCATCGGCTCTGGCACTCACCGGAAGATCGCCGGCGGACTTACCAGCCGGACAACGATCCGTTGAAGGTCAAAAAGATCCCCCGGGGCGTGGAGTTGACGCAGCCAGTTGAACCGAAGACGGGACTGCAGAAAGCGATCAAGATTGAGCTGCTCGGGCACGCGACCGTTCGGTTGACGCACACCCTCACCAATCGCGGTCTCTGGTCGGTGACCTGCGCGCCTTGGGCTCTGACGATGTTGCGTCCCGGCGGTTATGGCGTCGTCCCGCTCCCTGTTCGGGGCAACCACGCCAGCAGCCTGCTCCCGACCTATGCGATGGTGCCATGGAGTTACACGGATTTCTCGCTTCCGGTCTGGGACTTTCACTCTGAATTCATTGGCATTGAGGTGAACTTGGCCAAATCGGCCCAGAAGCTTGGTCTCGCAGGGCATCCCGGTTGGTCCGCCTACTGGTCCGACGGAAGCGTCTTTGTAAAACATGCTCAGCGCAAATCCGGGGCTGATTATCCGGACTTTGGCTGCGATTTTGAAACCTTCACGAACGGCAAAATGATCGAGCTCGAAACGCTCGGCGTCCTCGCGCCGATTGCTCCGGGGAAAAGAGCGCGTCACGTGGAGCACTGGACCGTCCTCGCAGGGATGGCGAAACCGAATACCCCAGCGGCATTCCGCCAGCTCCAAGCCAAAGTGCAGCGCTGGCTTAAAATCCTTTGTTGAATGCCGATCAAACTCGTCTTCTTCGGATCCGATGCCATCGCCTTGCCACTCTTGAATTGGTTGGTGGGTGAAGGAAGCGAGACGGCCGAAGTGGTGGCGGTGTTTACGCAACCGGACCGTCCCATCGGTCGCGGACAAAAGATCGCGACCAATGCGATCAAGCAATGGGCGCTAGCGCGAAATCTACCGGTGCATCAGCCGGAGAAAATCGGACGGGAGGAGCGGCAGCGATTAGTGGAGCTGTCGGCCGATGTCTCGCTCGTGATGGCCTACGGGCACATCCTAAAAGAGGATTTCATCGCGACGCCGCGGTTGGGCACCTTGAATCTCCATGCGTCGCTTTTGCCGAGCTACCGGGGGGCATCGCCGATCCAGTCAGCGATCGCGGCGGGTGAATCGGCAACGGGGGTTTCGCTCATGCGAATCGTGCGGGAGTTGGATGCGGGGCCGGTTGCCGATGTCGAGCGAGTGCCGATTGCACCGACCGACACCGCCTTAGACATCGAGGCCAAGTTGGGGGCGGGTTGCGTGTCGTTGCTACGCCGAAATCTTCCCCGGTTCGCGGCGAGGGATCTGGTCTTCGTCGAGCAGGATCATGCTGCGGCCACCTTTTGCCGACGCCTGATCAAAGCGGACGGCGTGGTTGATTTTGAGCAACCGGCGCGCCTCGTGGCAGCGCGAATCAATGGACTCTTTCCCTGGCCGGGCTGCGGGGTGTCGATTGAGCAGCAAACAATCAAGCTAGGGCAGGCCGATTGGGTGGAGGGCGAGGCCGAACCTGGACGGATCGTCGGAAATGATGCCCACGGACTGTTGGTGGGCACCGCCGGCGGGCTCGTGCGGTTGCGCCAAATGCAACGACCCGGAGGCAGAATGCTCCCGGGCAAGGAGTTTTTGCGCGGATTTCCCGTGGCAGCCGGAGCGCAGATCGTCTCAAGAGGGATGACAATCTTGGTCAGTCCGCAGCCTTTTCGTCGGTAGGTCTTGTTTTTGGCCAAGGTATTTCGCAAGCTCGCGGCATGTGGACACGTCTCGTTTGCGGATCATTACTTTTGGTTTCAGTGGCCTTCGCTCAGGGCACTAACCTGCAGTATGAAATGGCGAACTTGCGCGAGGATGTGCGCGGACTCGGGCAACGGGTCGGTGAATTGAATCTCCGCGTGGAGCAGCTCGAGAGGGAGAACGAGCGCCTGCGCTCCGGCGCGAGTGCGGCGGCGCAAAGTTTTGCGACGGTCGAGCAACTCAACGATGCCATCGCCGACCTCAATCGGACGATCAAGGCGTCCGCGGCGTCGTCGAACAACACGGTGATGCGGCAGGTCTCGAGTCAGTTGGAGAAACTGGCGAAGCAAACCAATGCGGCCATCGATTCCCTCGCAAAGGGCATGGCGCAGCGACGGGCCGTGCAGACAAAATTCTCCGAAGATTATCCGCAGGAAGGCGTGAGCTACACCGTGGAAAAAGGTGACACGTTATCCTCGATCGCTCAGAAATCTGGTTCGCGCCTGCAGGACATCATTAACGCGAATACGATCGCGGATCCGACTCGCCTTCAAGTGGGCCAAACTCTCTTCATCCCCAGCTCGAAATAATTCTCATGGCAGCTAGTCCCAAATCTCGTCTCGGCCGTGGTCTCGGTAGTCTCATCGCCAAAGCCTCGCTCCCTCCTGCCGCCCCGGTGCCGGAAACAACTCCAACGGCAGCTGCGCCAACGGGTGCCCCAGGCTACCTCGAACTAGAGGTCAGCACGATCAAACCAAGTCCCTACCAAGCGCGGCGAGTGTTCACCGAGGAGCAACTGCGCGAGTTGGCGGAAAGCATTCGATCGGAAGGATTGTTGCAACCGATCGTGGTGCGAAAGACGGGCGGCTCGTTTGAACTCATTGCGGGCGAACGTCGCTGGCGCGCGTTTCAGCAATTGAAACTAAAGACGATTCCCGCCCGGGTGGTGGAGGCCAGCAACGCTTCGTCGGCCGCCTTGGGGCTTATTGAAAATTTACAGCGGGAAGGTCTCAACCCAATCGAAGAGGCGCACGGCTATGCGAGCTTGATTCGCGATTTTGATCTCACGCAGGAAGCCGCGGCTGATCGCGTGGGCAAAGGGCGAGCCACCGTGGCGAACACGTTGCGACTGCTTTCACTCGATGCCGAGACCCAGGGCTACCTCGGGAAGGGTCTCCTCAGTGTCGGCCATGCTAAAGTGCTGTTGGGAGTGACGGACTCCGCCAGGCGCTCGATCATTGGTCGGCGCGTGATCGAGGAAGGGCTCAGTGTGCGGGCGACGGAAAAACTGGTGCAAGACGGCAAGGTGTCGGCAACCACCAAACCATCCCGTAGGTCTAAGGGCCTGAGTCCGAAGGAATCGGAAGCCGTGGCGGCGGTGGAAAAGAAGCTGACCTCGCACCTCGGTGCCCGCGTCGCTCTGCTGCACTCGGCCAAGAAGGGACGCATCGTCATCGAGTATCAAGGCAACGACGACCTTCACCGCATCTTGGAAAAGCTCGGCGTGGAGATCTGAGGGGTCACCCAACAAGATCCGCGCTCATAAGCTCGGACCGATCTGATTCACTGCTATGCGAGGTGTGTTCCGAGAGGAGATCTGTCCTTCACTTTGGTGACGAATTGAGTGATCGCGCGTTGGTTGCGCTGACTCCTCCAGTCCTCGGTCAAAAGCCCAGTGGGCGCTGCGGGTGGAAATCCCTTAAGGCGAGGTCCCGTTGAAAATCCCAAGACTCTGGGTCTCACCTTGATAATTGATGGCGGCCCTGAGGGTGCACGGCCCGTTACCGGTGCGATCAAACCGCCATTCCCTCAAAATGATCTAGCAGCAAGGGAATAGCGTCGCTGACTTGGTCGAATCGGTTGAACCGGTCGATTGATACCAACGTCTCTTTTGTTTGGGACTTTGGCCCGCCTGCGCCGAGGCTTCGGCGAGCAGGCGCCCCGGCAAGCCGGGGGTAGGGGCGGACCGCCGGGCCGCCCGCGAATGAGTGATCGGC
>Ga0105054_10006860_pt1 | contig 15732 bp, 14 predicted proteins | sample BON02_FD_78091 | JGI IMG/M metagenome (GOLD analysis project Ga0105054, IMG submission 78091) | Freshwater microbial communities from Lake Bonney liftoff mats and glacier meltwater in Antarctica - BON-02 (megahit assembly) | ecosystem: Environmental > Aquatic > Freshwater > Ice > Glacier...
CCACCGAGGGGTTTGAACTTTTCCCGGTGAACCGACACGCAGCCGTGGCCACCATGGCCTGCAGACAGGTGGAGCACAACCTGATCAACAAATGTTGTCATGGCTGCCCCTTTCCTCTCCCTCTCATCCCCTCAATGAACGAAGGGCGAGCCGAAGCTCGCCCTCGCACCACAACACTGTCGTATTTAGAGCGCGGGGTCCACCACTGCGACCACCTTGCGGCCACCTTTGGAACCAAACTGAACCGAACCCGCTGCGAGAGCAAAAAGAGTGTCGTCGTTGCCGCGACCCACGTTAGCGCCGGGGTGGAAGTGGGTTCCACGCTGGCGGACAATAATCTCTCCAGCTTTGACAACCTGACCGCCAAAGCGCTTCACGCCCAGGTACTGAGCGTTGGAGTCGCGACCGTTCCTGGTCGAAGACGCACCCTTTTTATGAGCCATGACTAAACCTCTTACTTTTTCGTAATGTCGGTGATTTTAAGCTTGGTCAATTCAGCGCGGAAACCTTGGCGCTTCTTGTACCCCGTCTTGTTTTTGTATTTCTGAATGATGATTTTGGGGCCGCGAAGGTCTCCCACGAATTCTGCCGTCACTGTGACTTTGTCAAGCTCCGCTTTATCATGGATGACCGCGTCACCATCGACGAACAACACGGGAGCAAGGCTCACGGAGTTCTTGGCGTCGGGAGCAATTCGATCGACCGTAATGATCGAACCGATTTCAACTTTTTCTTGGCGCCCACCTGCGCGCACGACCGCATAAACCACGATGAAAACCTGCCTTGTTGCTAAAGAAAACGAGGGTGCCCTGGGATAAACGTAGGACTACTGCACCGGTTGTAAAGACTAGACCATCAGCGAGTTTGGAGCAACTGGCTTGACCGGTATCTCTCACCAGATAAAAGAATGTCCCAGAAATTCATCAACCACCGTGTTGGTGGCCACATCGATAACGCGAACAACAGTGCCCACAGCGACCTGTCTGGCGGAAAGCCCCACGTATCCAAGCGGTGTGGAGGCGGTGTTGTGCTCGACGAGCACATACTGGCCATTGGGTGAAAGCCTGATAGCTCCCACGCTTTCCGGGGAACTTAAACTGCCCGTCAACACCTGGTGAATCCCGGAGCCATCATCACGGGTGACCACCATGAAGGGGTTACCCCCATCGATTCCTGGAAGCACCACGCGTTGCACCGTGGTGCCATCTGGTGCCACAGTGGTCTTTTCATGGCTGAGGGTAAACCCATTTACTTCGCCAAGCGGAACTCGGGTGAGCTCGCCGGTGCGAAGGTTTTGTATGACCGTCCCCAACCCGTCGACATAGACCAGGGATCCGCCCCCAGCATCAAACCCCCACACTTCGGTGGCTGAACCCACCGGCACGACATCGGTAGTCAGCGGATCAAACCTCAAAAGACCCTGGCCCTTGAGCCATATGACCACGTCTCCGCCTACGGCAGAGACGACAACATTTCTGGCAGAGACGGGGTTCCCATCAACGCCGAGTACCACTTCGGGCTTGCGGCTGCCGAGCATGTCAATTAGGGCCACGGTGCCTCGGACTTCGCCCGGTTGCCCCACCGCAAGATTCACCATCACAACCACGCTCGTCCCCCACGGAGCAGATGCCAAGGACAGAATCTCCACACCGGGAGGGAACGCGATGGTCTCTACCAGTCCGGATTCTGGGTCAAGAAGTTCCAGCACCGTGTCATTCGAGACTTCTCGAAGGACCGCCATGACAGCTCCCACCCGGGTGAAGCCGACAATTCCTGGTGCTTCATAGAGCATCTCGGGCGAGCGCCGTGGTGCAACCGCGCGCATCAGAGCAGTATTTTGCCCTGCCTCAGAGATATAGAAGAAATCGAGAGCACCGGTGGTGAATTCGGTGGACCAGTTTGACCCGGGCCCAAAGTTTCGAGGCCGCACATCCCCCACCGTGATGCGATATGTCTCATCTGCTCGCAGAGGCTCCACAAAAGTGAGGCGAAGGGTGAGCCCAATCGTTTCCACTTCAAAGCGTGCGTCCGGGGTAATCTCCAGCTGGCTGGTCACAATCGGTGTGAGCGCCCTGTCAGCGCGCAGGGTGACGGTCACACCACCCCTTGTCACCAGTCCCTGGGTGTCGGCACTCACACTTCGCAGCTGGGGCCCGTGCAAAACCGTGAGTGTGGCAACCACTCCGACCAACACAAGCAGAGCGGTGAGCACCACTGCCACGGTGGTGCGATAGGTGCGATACGACGTGGCAGCCCCGGAATCAGAAAAGGTAAGGCTCACGCGGCACCTCCGTCCTACCAATCTCTGTGGGCACAACGGCTAACCCTTCGCTCAGCCCCAAAAGCCCCCCGCTCTGGAAACCGCCACCCACAAGAACCCAGTCATCCACCGCGAAATCTTCCTGCCAACCCGGCAAAAAGACCGGGATACTGACCGGTTGGGCATCGACGGCACAACAGGTCACCACGAATCGGGTGAGCAAAAAAACATCGCGTTCATCGCTTGCCGAAACGGTGCCCACCGCATTTACCGTCTTACCTCGATAAAAAGCCGGGTCTTGGGTCTGGGATATCAGGCTTGCCCAATCGCGAACTGTCAACAGGGCGAACGCTTCCCTGCTCAGGTCGGTGGGTGCCTGCATATCCGTGTTGAGAGCACCCTCATTGAATGCCCGGTTCGCGGCGGTAAAGCTGCTGAGTGTGGTGGGGGGTAGGAGAATCGCCAGGACAACAAATCCGGTCACGAGCAGGGCTGAAAGTTTCTCGATGGTGCGGGTGCTCTGGCGGTGCTGATGTTTCCCGAGGGTGGGGTGATCCTCTCCCCGATAAAAGACGCTGGCCACTACGGCCAGTCCCACGGCGATAATTCCCATACTGATGGTGAAGATGTTGTAGCGGGGGTGGATATAAAAGGCCAACCTGCCCTCAAAAGCCAACGTCAAACTCAGCACCGCAAGAACAACAATTGCGAAAGCCCCGCGGAACCGCAGCAGATTAGACCACACTGTTCATCACCGTCCCCAGCAGCAAGCTTGCGAGTCCTACCACGGCGGCCAGCAGCCCGATAGTCCTCATGGTGTACGTGGTGCGCAGCAGCGCCACCATTTTCACATCAATGAGCGGCCCAAACACTAAGAAGGCGACAATCGAGCCCGGCAGAAATGTCTGGGCAAAAGGCAAAATATAGAACGCATCAACACTGGCACACACAGAAATAACAAAAGCCAGTGCCATGAGCGCAAGAACGCTGATCAGCGGGTCGCTTCCCAACGCCAGCAGTGTCTCTCTAGGCACCCCCACTTGAATGGCGCCGGCAATCAGGGCTCCCGCGGTCAACGCGGGCATGAGGGCGGTGGATTCACTGATAAATAGCGAACTGACCTGCTCCCATTTGCTCGAACTTTTTTCGGCAGGCGCCACCTTGCATTCCCTCGCAAAGCGAGTGGTGAGCAGCTTTTCGGGTTCAGGATGTCTGGAGATAAGCCACCCCAGCAGGTTGGCGATGACATAGCCGCCCACAATCCGGGCCACCAGAATGCCATTATCAAAGCCAAACGCTTGATAGGTGGTGACGATTGTTATCGGGTTCACAATGGGTGCGGCAAGAAGAAAGGTGAGAGAATCCCCCACGCTATATCCGCGGCCCATAAGCCCCCGGGCCAGGGGAACATTCCCACACTCACAGACCGGCAGCACTATTCCAAAGAGGGACACGATGGCCCTCCTTGCAAAAGGGTTTGCCGGAAGCCAGCTGTGTAACCAGGAGGGAGGAATAAAGACTTGGACCACAATGGCCAACGAAATTCCCAACACAATAAAAGGCAACGACTCGACCAAAAGAGCGAGGGACAGGGTAAAAAGATCCTGCAGCTGCCCGCGAAAAGGTTCCAGATTCTGATTCGACCACGACCGCAGTGCGATCACCGCGATAAGCCCAGCAAGCAGCAATGATGGAGTCCACTTGCGCATACTCCAGGATACCAAAACCTAGGGGACGAGAAACTACCGGCTGGTCGCCCGTCGGCGGCGCTTCGATTCGCCCGGTGCGGGCGCTTCGGGAAGGGCCGCTAAGACAGAGTCCAAAATGTTGATGTCCGGGGCACCCTGACTCTTCGCTGGCTTCGTCGCGCTTGTGCCAGTAGACATGCCAGTAGACGTGCCGGTGGACGTGCCGGTGGACGTGCCTGCGGCCGCAGCAGCTTGCTTGTCCGAATCCTTCGCTATGCCAGAGGATGAAGGGTGATTGACCGTGCTTTTGGCAATCTGCGCAATAGCGTTTCGGGCATCATCCGTGATTTGGTGTGGTTCAACAATGGGTTGCTGGTGGGAGGACCTGCTCTTGCGTTTCCCTCCAGAATTTTCCTGCTTGGACTTGGAGACCGGCTCTGCGTGAACCACCACTCCGCGCCCCTGGCAGGCATCGCAGGCTTCGCTGAAAGTTTCCAGAAGCCCCAAACCTAGTTTCTTTCTGGTCATCTGAACGAGACCCAAACTGGTTACTTCGGCAACCTGGTGCTTGGTGCGGTCACGACTGAGGCATTCCATCAAACGCTGCACAACAAGATCCCGGTTAGATTCCAGCACCATGTCAATGAAGTCGATGACGATAATGCCGCCGATATCGCGCAGCCGAAGCTGGCGAACAATTTCTTCAGCCGACTCAATGTTGTTCTTCGTGACGGTTTCTTCCAGGTTTCCCCCGGAGCCCACAAACTTCCCCGTATTCACATCGACCACGGTCATCGCTTCGGTGCGATCAATCACCAGTGATCCTCCGCTGGGCAACCACACTTTGCGCTCCAGGGCTTTGGCGATGCCCTCGTTCACTCGATAGTCCACGAACGGATCCGACTCGGTGGAGTAGGACTCCATGCGCGCAATCAGATCGGGGGCGACCCCGCCGAGGTAATGCTCAATCGTGGAATACGCCGCCTCGCCGGAGATAACGAGTTTATGGAAGTCTTCGTTGAAGACATCGCGAATGATTTTGACTAACAGGTCAGGTTCGGAGTGCAGCAGTTCGGGGGCTTGAGCTTTTTCGGTCAGAGCGCTCAATGTGTCCCATTGCTTTTGCAGCCGTTCCACGTCACCGGTGAGCTGCTCTTCGGTGGCTCCCTCCGCAGCGGTGCGGACAATCACGCCGGCTGTTTCGGGAAGGATGGTTTTCAAAATGGATTTCAGACGGCTTCGTTCCGTGTCGGGCAGTTTCCTGGAAATCCCGTTCATCGCTCCGCCAGGGACATAAACGAGGTAGCGACCGGGCAGACTAATTTGGCTAGTCAGTCGGGCGCCTTTATGGCCCACCGGATCTTTGGTGACCTGAACAAGAACGCTGTCACCGGTTTTGAGCGCCAGTTCAATGCGTCGGGGGCCAGAGGTTTCGCCATCGCTGGCTGCTTCCCAGTCAACCTCACCGGAATAGAGGACAGCATTTCTGCCACGACCAATATCCACAAACGCTGCCTCCATGCTGGGAAGAACGTTTTGCACACGGCCGAGATAGACGTTGCCAATTAGGCTGGACTCTTCCGAGCGCGTCACATAGTGCTCGACCACGACGTTGTCTTCCAACACGGCAATCTGGGTGCGATCGGTTCGTTCACGAACCACCATGACGCGGTCAACGCTTTCGCGCCGTGCCAAAAATTCTGACTCGGTCACGCTTTGGCGACGACGGGAACCGTCACGCCCGTCACGGCGGCGCTGACGTTTGGCTTCTAAGCGGGTCGACCCGCGAACTTTCTGAGGTGTTTGAGCATCACTGGAGGAAGACCTGGTCTTTTTCTCTTCCACCGGCTGGGGTGGACGATTCGCGCGGCTGCGACGTCGCACCGTCGAGTCTCCATCGCTCTGTGGCGGTGGCGGGGTCAACGCAGGAAGCAGTGCGGGGTCTGGCGCGTGGAACACGAGGTACCTGGACTCGAGCGCGCGGGGTTTTTCCGGCGTTTCGGTCTTCTCCTGTGCAACAGCCTCTGCAGCGGGAGAGGATTTCTTTGCCGGTGCCCTTTTCGCGGGAGTTTTCTTCGCGGAGGCTTCCGGTGCTGGCGCCTTGTCCCCCCCAGCGCCTGAAGACGCCTCCGAGGCTTTCTTCGCTTTCCTCACAACGGCGGGCTTTGAGGCCACTGGCGTATTTTTTTCGGGCTCAGGTGTGTCGTCTTTTTTTCTTGTCACCATTGCTGGCGCACTCCTTACAGCGTTCCTGGCATCACTGGCCGGAACTTCATCACGCTTTGGCAACGCGGGCCCGAAGGTCGCATTGATAAAACTCGGTTATGTGGGGGTATCCCCGTCATTCAGGTCCATGACCCGAGAAATCTTGTGTGCTTATCGATAGCGGGTACCAACAGGCAATTCCCAGTATCGCACATCCCGCCAATATTTAGGGGGTGAAGTGTCATAATCAGGGGGTGAACTATCCCACCAGACGATCCACCTCGATGGCGCTGTACCTGCTTCTTAGCGGTATCGGAGCCTGGTTTTCCTCCTTTACCTTAGCCCGCGAAGGGTATCAACTTGCGTTGACCGGTGCGGCACCAAGCTGTGATGTGAACCCGTTCTTCTCCTGCGGCAGTGTGATGCAAAGCGCACAGGCCAGCGTCTTTTTCGATACCCCCAACCAACTTTTTGGTGTTGCAGGGTATGCGATGGTGGCCATTATCGGTGCGGCAATGCTCTCTGGCGCCACCTTCAAACGGCCTTTTTGGATTCTGCTGCTTCTCGGGCTGCTGGGCGCGTATGGGTGGCTGATGTGGATGTTTATTCAGGCTGTCTTTGTGATTGGCTACCTGTGCCTCTACTGCATGGTGGTCTGGGCGATACACATCCCCCTGTGGTGGATTATTCTGCCGTGGGCTCTCAAGCAGGGCATCGTCAGTTCTTCACCGGGGCTCAAAAAGTTTGGAGCCGCCTGGCTTCCCTACAGCTGGATTCTGATTGTCATCAACTACGCCGTGATCAGCCTGGCGATATTAATCCAGTTCCCGGCGCTATTTTCGCTCTAGCGATCAAACCAGAGCGCCAACTCCCGTGTTGCGGACTCGGGCGAATCACTGGCATGAATCAGGTTTTGCTGAACCGCGGCACCCCAGTCGCGTCCGAGATCGCCGCGGATGGTGCCAGGGGCGGCAACAGTGGGGTCTGTCTGGCCACAGAGCGAACGGATGCCCTCAATCACGCGGTTGCCCGCAAACCTAATTGCCACCACGGGGCCTGACTCCATGAACGTCACCAACGGTTCATAAAAAGGCTTACCAAGGTGCTCCGCGTAGTGGGCAGCGAGCAGGTCACGGTCGGGTTCCACCATGCGAATATCGACTAGCTGGTAGCCCTTTGCTTCGATGCGGGACACGATGTCCCCGGTAAGGTTTCGGGCAACGCCGTCCGGCTTCACTAACACCAGTGTTTCTTCAATTGTGGTCATGTCCCGTATCTCCTTGTGTGTGAACGATTGCGATGGTGAGCCTAGTCGCTGGCGGTGGCCTGGCCCCGGTCAAGCATGGGGCCACGAATTGCCCCAAAAACCCAAAAAGCGACCACGACCGCAGCGGAGAGCCCAATGGCCACATCCCAGGCAAACGACGCCAACAAGGCCACCTGAACGACGTGGCCGAAAATGCGCCCGGCGCTGTAGCGCACGAGGCGATAAACAACAACCAGCACGACCAGCACGAGTGCCCCGCCAAGAGCAACCTGGCCCCCGCTATAGAGGCCCAAACCGTTGAGGGTCAGCGCGCCAAAGAACACCACAATGATTTCCAGGCTGAGCGCAATCTGGAGCAGCGACTCTGTGGCCGTCTTGAAACGTTTCTGCCTGGCCATCAGCGTCCTTTCACTTCGGCCACTTCGGCGACCAACGTTACCGAACCGGTGACGAGAACTCCTCCGTCAAACCCGGCGAGGTCTTCTGCCCGAGCGAGAGCTTCTTCCGCAGTCGAGCGCGAATCCACCCGATCAGGACCCGCAATTTCTGCAATGGCGTCGGCCAGGTCGGCCACTCCCACAGCACGGTCTGACTGAGACTGGGTGACCACAAAATGGTCCACCACCGGGTCAAGTGCTTCCACAATTCCGGCGACATCTTTGTGCTGCAAAACCCCGATAACACAGATCAGCCGATCAAAAGCGAACGATGTCATCACCGCGCGACACAGCGCTTCTGCGCCGTGAGGATTGTGGGCGGCGTCCAGAATAACGGTGGGATTGGCAGATATCACCTCGAGGCGACCAGGGCTTGAAGCAAGCGCCATTCCCTCTTCCACCACTTCCCCCGGCAACATAGCGTCCCCATTACCCAGAAAAGACTCCACTGCGGCCAGTGCGAGGGCAGCATTTTCTGCCTGATAATCACCGAGCAGAGGCAACACCAGGTTGGGGTAGTGGCCGGCGATGCCCGCAATGCTGATCACCTGACCGCCCACACCTGACTCCACTTCGGTAAGGTGGAAATCTCGGCCCAACACCCGCAACATTGCCTCATCACGCTCACAGGCTGCCAAAATTTCGTCGAACGCGTCGTCTTTTTGGTACCCACTGACCACGCGCGATGCGGGTTTAATAATGCCCGCTTTTGTCCTGGCGATAGCACCAATGGTGTCACCCAAAAATTCCATGTGATCAAGCGCTATGGGTGTCAACACGGCCACGTCGGCATCGGCCACATTGGTGGAATCCCACTCACCGCCCATCCCTGCCTCAATCACGGCAACATCTACGGGGGCATCGGCGAACACAGCGAAAGTGAGAACCGTGACGGCTTCAAAAAAAGTCAGTGGCGCTTCGGAGTTGGCTACCAGTTCCGCATCCACCATGGCAATAAACGGTTCAACATCGGCCCAGTTATCGGCAAGCATTCGATCAGAAATCACTTGCCCGTCAATGACAATGCGCTCGTTGATGGCCTTGAGGTGGGGGGAGGTCATCAATCCCGTGCGCAGGCCTAACGCTCGAAGCAGGCTTTCCGCAATGCGGGCAGTGGATGTTTTGCCATTAGTTCCGGCGACATGGATCACCCCGTACATGCGTTGGGGATCGCCGAGAAGTTCGGTGACTCGTCTGGTGGCGTGGAGGCGAGGCTCGGGTGAGGCTTCAGACCCTCGGGCCATCAGAGCGTGCATCACTTCGCGGGCCGCTGCGGCATCGGAGGAGGCATCGGAGGCCGCAGTGGATGCGGGCTGATCAGACATCACGCCTCGAGACTGCCACGGTTATCTGAGAATCATCTCCCACCGACAATGACTCCCGTGAGGGGTCGGGATCTGTCAGCGTCAGGGACACTGCCAGTGTCTCTCGACACACGAGCTCTTCGTTCTTTTCCAAGGCCTCCCTTGCTCCCTGATCCACTCCCACGATCAGGTCAATGCGATCAGACACCTTGAAGCCTTCGGCTTTGCGCTGCTGTTGAATCCAGCGGATCGCATCCCTGGCAATACCCTCCAACTCTTGGACTTCCCTCACCGTGGTGTCAAGCAACACAAACCCGCCATCGGGAAGAAACTGCACCGCCGTGTCGGCGTGGGTGGAGGTGAGCTCGAGAAGGTATTCGCCCTCGAGCAGCTCGGTGTCACCCACGGTCACCACGCCCTGGTCGATACGCCAATTACCCTCTTTCGCTGCCGCAAGGATCCCCTGCACCGCACCACCGAGTCGTGGGCCAAGCACTCGGGACTGGGGCAAGAGCTTGCGACCAATGCCAAAGTCTCCGATCGTTCCTTCGTCAAGCTCCACACAGCTCACCTGTTCCACATTGAGCTCTTCGGCAACAATCGAGGCGTAGGGTTCGAGATCGGTGGCACCCCGACTGACGATGGTCAAGCGAGTCAGGGGCAATCTCACCCTTCGGTGGTGAGCCTTTCGAAGGGCCAAGCCCGCCGAGGCAACATCGCGGACCCGATCCATTGATGCCACCAAGGAAGCATCACGGGGGAACGCCTCAGGCGTGGGCCAATCGGTGAGATGGACGCTTTCAAGGCCGGTCACACCCCGCCACACTTCTTCGGTAATCAAGGGTGCCAGGGGGGCTGCCAGACGAGACAGTGTTTCTATCACCGTAAACAGGGTGTCAAGGGCATCAGTATCGAGGCCATCCCAAAAGCGATCCCGACTGCGCCTGACATACCAATTGGTCAGCACATCAGCGAAAGTGCGCAGGGCTTGCGCCGCCATTGGTGAATCGAGTGCCTCAAACTGTGCGGTGGTGTCCTCGATCAGGTCGTGCATTTTTGCCAGAATGTAGCGATCGAGCACATGGGTCGAATCGGTCCGCCAGGTGGGCTGGTGGTCACCGATATAGAGGCTTAAAAAGTAATACGTGCTCCAGTAGGGCAGCAGGAACTGGCGAACGCTTTCCCGAATTCCTTCTTCGGTGACCACGAGGTTGCCGCCGCGAATCACGGAGCTTGACATCAAAAACCACCGCATGGCGTCGGCGCCGTCGCGGTCAAACACTTCGGAAACATCGGGATAGTTGCGCAGGCTTTTGGACATTTTTTGACCATCGGAGCCCAACACAATGCCGTGAGAAATTACGTGAGAAAAGGCGGGCCGGTCAAAGAGTGCTGTGGAGAGGACATGCATGGTGTAAAACCAGCCGCGGGTTTGACCGATGTATTCGACGATGAAATCTGCGGGGTTGTGGGAATCAAACCAGTCTTCGTTCTCAAACGGGTAGTGCACCTGGGCAAAAGGCATCGAACCGGAATCAAACCACACATCCAACACGTCGGGGATGCGACGCATCATTGATTTCCCGCTGGGGTCATCGGGGTTTGCCCGCACGAGCTCATCGATCACCGGTCGGTGTAAGTCCGTTGGCCGCACGCCGAAGTCGGCTTCGAGCTCATCCAAAGACCCGTAGACGTCGACCCTCGGGAAGTCAGGGTTGTCACTTTTCCACACCGGGATCGGAGAACCCCAGTAGCGGTTTCTCGAAATCGACCAATCCCTGGCGTTGGCAAGCCATTTACCAAACTGGCCATCTTTCACATTGCCGGGGACCCAGGTGATGTCCTGGTTGAGTTCCACCATGCGGTCGCGAACGTGCGTCACACGCACAAACCAACTCGACACCGCCTTATAGATCAGTGGTGTGCGACAACGCCAACAGTGCGGGTAAGAGTGGTCGTAGGAGCGCTCCGCAAAAAGCCGGCCTGAGTCGCGAAGCAATGCCGTCAAAGGTTTGTTGGCGTCAAACACTTGCAGACCGGCAACGTCGCTTACCTGGTCTAAAAAACGCCCGGCATCATCTACGGAAATGATGACGGGGATGCCTGCCTTGGCACAAATTATTTGGTCATCTTCACCGTAGGCAGGTGCTTGGTGAACAATGCCGGTGCCTTCACCGGTAGCCACGTAGTCGGCCACCAAAATCTGCCACGCGTTGTGCATACCCCAGGCATCCACATCCTGGTAGTAGTCAAAAACGGTGGCGTACGAGATTCCACCGAGCTCTGTGCCAAGGAGTGTGCGCTCCACAGAGGCCTCTGCCTCGGCCGCCTCGGCATACCCCAACTCTTTGCGGTAGTTCCCAATGGTGTCCTTGGCCATCAGATACTCGGCTCCCGGATGAACAGCGTGTGGCCCTGCGGGGACGACGGCATAGATAATCTCTGGCCCCACAGCAAGCGCAGCGTTGGTCGGTAGCGTCCAGGGTGTGGTGGTCCAGGCCAGAGCGAGAACGCCCGCCAGCCCGAGCTTTTCAGCTGCGTCACCCTCCAAGGGGAAGGTGACGGTGACCGACTGATCTTGACGCGGTTTATAGACGTCATCGTCCATTCGCAACTCGTGATTACTCAGCGGTGTTTGGTCTCTCCAGCAGTAAGGCAATACGCGGTAGCCCTCATAGGCGAGCCCTTTTTTGTGCAGGGTGGCGAAAGCCCAGATCACGCTTTCCATAAAGGTCATATCAAGCGTTTTGTAGTCGTTGTCAAAATCAACCCAGCGGGCCTGCCTGGTCACGTACTCTTGCCACTCATCCGTGTAGCGAAGGACAGAGTCTTTTGCCGCCTGATTGAAGGCGGCAATGCCCATCTCTTCAATCTGGCTTTTATCGGTAATACCTAGTTGGCGTTCCGCTTCAAGCTCTGCGGGCAAACCGTGGGTGTCCCAGCCGAAACGGCGGTGGACCTGTTTGCCCCGCATCGTGTGAAAGCGGGGGAAAACATCTTTGGCGTAGCCGGTCAGTAGGTGCCCGTAGTGGGGCAACCCGTTGGCAAAGGGTGGGCCGTCATAAAACACCCACTCGGGGCAGCCCTCCCGTGCTTCCACCGATTTTTTGAACGTGTCGCCAGCTTTCCAGTCTTTCAATACCTCGCGCTCAATGGCGGGAAAAGAGGGGCTTGGCTCGAGGGAAGCCTCCGGACGATGGCGTGGGAAACCCATGAGTTCTCCTGAATGAGTGGTGAATAGTTGTGCGAGGACGCCGGGTTACCCCTGCGCGGTACCACCCCGCTTGCCGCAGTAGATCACTGCAACCACTCTTGTCAGGCAGTAACGGGCCCACCCGACCGGTTCTACTGGGACTTGCGGCCCGTTCTTCCGGTAGCTCCTCGGTGATAGCCGACTCAACGCTGTTATCCCCCAGTGTAGGACAGCTTGGCGAGGGTCAAGGCATCCACAATGCTGCCCACCCGGGTCAGTTCCCCGCCCAGATACGTCGACAGCTCTGTGCGCGCAGATCCTGCCCCCACCCACCCCACTCCGGCGCCAACCAGGGCAGAGGTCACCACCCACACGTCGGAGGGTGAGACACCAGAGCGTGCAACAAGGGTGGCCAGTGTGCCCACCCGTGCGCCCCCTTCGCGGGCAAGATCCCCGCCGACCCGCATCGCTTCTGATTGTGTAGCAATCAGAGGAACCCGATCCAGTGTGTAGCGTTTCGCGGCGCGAAAGACTGCTTCCCCAAGCTCCATCCCCGAGCCAAGAAATAATTCGAGATCCGCAAGCGCACGATCCACGTCCACCCACAACACGCTGGCCTTGGAGGGAAAATAGTTAAAAAAAGTCGCCCTGCTCACTCCAGCCCGGCCCGCGATGTCATCGACTGTGGTGGCATCAACACCCTGCTCGAAAAAAAGTTCTGTCGCGGCTTCTTCCAGGGCACTCTTGGAGGAGCGTCGGGGCCGTCCGCGATGGGCTGTCGTCATGAGTTCTCCACACCCTAGAGCAGATGGGCGGCGTCAATTAGCGCCCTGGTGAAAGGTTCCCCGGGGTTCTGCAACACGTCGCTCGAGCGCCCCTGCTCAATAACCCGGCCTTCGCGCATCACACAAATCTCATCACTCATTTGTGCAATGACGCCGAGATCGTGCGAGATCAGCACGATGGCTACCCCCAGGCTCTGTTGCAGGTCACGGAGCAGAGATAATATCTGGGCCTGAACGGACGCATCTAGTGCCGACACCGGTTCATCACAGACCAAGACTGAAGGTCGGCGCGCGAGCGCCCGCGCAATGGCGACGCGCTGGCGCTGACCGCCAGACAGTTGATGGGCCCGACGGTTCAAAAGATCTGGTGCTAAACCCACCTGATTCATGAGTTCCCCGACGCGCCTGGAACGTTCTGGCCCACCGTGGCGTGGAGTATCTAGAGCCACTGCCTCGGTAAGAATCTTGTCCACACTCCAGCGCGGGTTAAGGGCATCAAACGGGTTCTGCTCGATTAGCTGAATGTCACCGCGTCTCCCACGTCGTCCTCTCTCAGGACCATGGGACCACATCTTTCCATGCAGTTCGACGCTGCCCTCATCAGGGGACTCCATGGCCATAAGAAGCCTGGCAAGCGTACTTTTTCCGGAACCCGACTCACCGACCACGCCCAGAGTGGTGCCCTCTTCCAGCGCAAAAGAGACGTCCTGGAGGGCCGTGACACGGACACCGTCCTGCGAGCGATACCGGCGCATGAGGCCCACAGCACGAAGCACCACGGGCCTCCGTGCCGCGGCAGTGCCACCGCTCGTGGGTCCTCTTGCAGCAGCTCGGGGCACCGCTGCCAACAGCATCTGTGTGTAGGGGTGCGAAGGTGCAGCAAAGAGTTCGGCCGATGTCGAAGTTTCGACAATCTCACCCTGGTGCATCACGGCGATGCGGTCCGCGAGTTGTTCAACCAGGCGAAGGTCGTGACTGATGAGTAATAGTGCCAGACCGGAGCGTTTCAGTTCCGCCAGTAAACGGAGGATCTGCGCTTGGGTGATGGAGTCAAGCGCGGTGGTGGGCTCATCCGCTACTAATAACCCCGGCTGGCCTGCGAGCGCAGAGGCAATGAGTGCCCTTTGGCGCAGCCCGCCAGAGAGTTCGTGAGGATATTGGCGCTCCCGAGTTTCCGGTTCTGGCATGGCAGCACGCGCAAGCGCTTCCCTCACCCGCACAGAAACGTCGTGGCGTGGAGGCCTGGGCCGCTCCAACTCGACAACCTCCGCAACCTCACGGCCGATACGGCGCAACGGGTCAAGGGCCACCAAGGCGTCCTGGCTCACCAACCCGACGCTGCTACCGCGGATACCACGCCAGTCCTTGTCACGGAAACCCTGCGCGTCATGCCCTGCAACGACGAGTTGATCCGCGAAGACAGTGGCCGGAGCGGGAACTAAACCGAGCAGCGCTAATGCGGTGAGAGTTTTACCCGAACCAGATTCACCCACCAGCGCGAGGCACTCCCCTGCAGCAATCTGCAAGGAGACTCCCGCAACAGCGTCCGTGAGGGAACCAGGAAAGCGCACCCGCAGGTTGGTGACCGACACGTAGGGAGGTGTCATGATTCCCTCCCCGCGCTTCGCAACCGCAGGTAGCGACCAAGGGTGCTCAAAGCCACAACGGCGGCCGTAATCGCAAGCCCCGGGAACACGGCAATCCACCATGCGGTCGCCAGGAAGTTTCGTCCCTCAGACAAAATCACTCCCCACTCTGGGGTGGGCGGTTGCGGGCCAAGCCCTAGAAAACTGAGTCCGGCAGCAGAAACAATCGCTGTCCCCACACCAATGGTGGCCATTACCCAAAGGGGACCGAGGGTGTTGGGAATAATGTGGCGCACAACCACCGCGAAGGGATGCACACCCAGCGAGCGCGCGGCCCTGACATATCCCGCACGGGACACCACCATCGTCTGAATCCTTGCGACCCTCGCATACGCCGGGACTGCGGCGAGAGCAACAGCGAAAACGATGCTCACCTCTCCGGTGCCAATAACGGCAATAACCACCAGGGCAAGCAGGAATTCGGGAAAAGCCATCAGCACATCGATGGTGCGAGACAGCGCACCATCGAGAAAGCGCGGCGCTAGCCCGGCACTGATGCCGATAACTAGACCTGCCCCAAGCGCCAGGGCGGTTGCGCCAAGGCCCACCGCGAGGGAGTACCTGGCCCCGTAGATGACGCGAGCAAACACGTCGCGACCCGACTGATCCGTTCCAAACGGATGCGCTGCGCTTGGCCCCTGCAGTGCTGCGGTGGCATCAGTCTGGAGCGGGCTTGCCGTGGTCAGAAGCCACGGGAAAAGTGCGGCGAGCACGAGGAGAGCAAGCATGAGCGCCGCTGCCAGAACGCCAGCCGGTGGAACACGGCGGGCGCTGGAGCGTCGCGGGGCGACAACCCCAGCGTCGATCGACCCACTCACGCCGTCACCTCGCGCGCGACCACGCGCAAGCGTGGGTCGAGCACGCGGTAAGTCAAATCAACAATCAGGTTGATGAGGGCAAAGACGATGGCTGCCACCACGATGATGCCAAGCACCACCGGGATATCG
>Ga0105054_10006863_pt1 | contig 15728 bp, 23 predicted proteins | sample BON02_FD_78091 | JGI IMG/M metagenome (GOLD analysis project Ga0105054, IMG submission 78091) | Freshwater microbial communities from Lake Bonney liftoff mats and glacier meltwater in Antarctica - BON-02 (megahit assembly) | ecosystem: Environmental > Aquatic > Freshwater > Ice > Glacier...
CCGTTCGTAGCTAAAGAGTTTAGTATAATAGACCTGACTGACGAGATATAAGAACAAGAAAACAATGACCCCAGAAAAAACACAACAATGACCCCAGAACTAGCCAAGAAAATTAAAATAGCAATGCCGCGGATGCCTGAGCACGAGCGGATAAATATGCAGAAGCTGTTAGAAGAATATGAGAAATCAACTAAGATTGAGGACTGCACTACTAACTTCATGGCATTCGTACATCAGGTATGGCCCACATTTATACATGGGGCGCACCACGAGAAGATGGCAGCGGCGTTCGAGCGAATAGTTAGTGGGGAGACAAAAAGATTAATTCTGAACCTACCACCACGCCACACTAAATCAGAGTTTGCTTCATACCTGCTACCCGCTTGGTTTTTAGGGAAGAACCCGGCAAAGAAAGTAATTCAGACTTCGCACACTGCGGAGCTAGCTGTTGGGTTTGGTCGGAAGGTTCGGAACTTAGTCGACTCAGAAGTATACAAGGAAGTATTTCCAGAACTAGGGTTACAAACAGATAGTAAGGCCGCAGGACGTTGGAATACTAACAAGGGCGGAGACTACTTTGCGATTGGGGTAGGTGGTGCGGTTACAGGTAAAGGTGCAGACATTTTAATTATTGATGACCCACACGCACTAACACTTGATACAGAAGTGCCAACGCCGAAAGGGTTTAAAACCATACAAGAACTTGAAGTAGGGGATTTTGTATATGGACCGGATGGGAAAGCTACGCGGGTAATAGATAAGTCTGAAGTATGGCACAACCGCGAGGTCTATGAGATTACAACAAGCGATGGAGAAGTAATTAAATGCGATGGAGGCCATTTATGGAACTTCCGATCAGACACTAAGATAGGGGCACCCCACAAAAACGCTACTGCTAGAAAGCTAGCCCTATGGGACAAGAAATCAAAACCTTGCTTGCCAAGACATGCTGCGGTGCAGTACCCCCATACGAAGCTACCTGTAGACCCCTATGTATTAGGAGCGTGGCTGGGGGATGGTACAACTGGACTTGGTAGAATGACGAGCCACCCATACGACATGCCGTTCATGCGGGAGCAGTTTGAAAACGTTGGGTATACTACAACAACACTAACATCCCCATATAGCTTCGGGATAAAAGGGTTGCGAGCTGAATTACATAAACTACAGGTACGGGACAACAAGCATATACCACAACAGTATCTAACAGCTTCTATCCCTCAACGTATGGCCTTAGTTCAGGGGTTAATGGATACGGATGGAGATGTAAGTGAGGCAGGGCAATGTAGCTTTAACAACACTAACAAGAAGTTGGCAGAGCAGTTTAGAGAGTTAATCCATAGCTTAGGGGTGAAGGCAAAGATACACTGTTACCAAGATAAGCGCCCTAACCACAATCCGGTATATCGCGTCACATACAAACTAAAAAACTGCTGTAGGATGCCTAGAAAAAACGAAAGAACCTATACCCCAACAGATAAAAGATGTAGAAGTATTAAGGTATGGAAAACAACGGATTTTGCGTCAATGCAATGTATAACAGTGGAAAGAGAAGACGGGTTGTTTTTAGTAGGTCGGGGGTATGTAGTTACGCATAACTCAGAACAGGAGGCCGCGCTAGCTGAGGTAAACCCAGAGATATACGACAAGACATATGAGTGGTACACATCAGGACCTCGCCAACGGTTACAACCAGGAGGGGCCATAATTATCGTTATGTGTATGACAGGGGATACACGTGTTTTGTTGGCCAATGGGAAGGAGAAAGAGCTACACAGCATTAAGGTCGGGGATGAGGTTGCTACGTATGACAGTGGAAAAATAACAACATCTAAAGTACTTAATTGGCAGTCAAATGGTTTTGATTTTACATATAGGATAACAACGAATTGTGGTACAATTGTTTATGCAAATGAGAGGCATCCGTTTCTTGTTGATAACAATGGAGTACGGCAATGGATACGACTGAAAGACCTAAAGAAGGGAATGTTACTTGTAGCAACAAGGACTGTGGAAGACCCGCACGAGCACAAACAAGACCGGGAGGACTTTGTGCCCCATGCCAAGCAACACGCTCATACCACAAGAATAACCCTAGCGCACCGTACTTACCACTTGGTACACACGGCAAGTGGAAAGGGGTTACATGTTCTGAAGAAGGCTGTAATGAACCTGTATCCTGCAAAGGGCTGTGTACCCTGCACTACAACAAAGCAGCGTGGCGTTCTGGAAAACGCGCAACAACCCCAGAATATCGAAGAAATAAGCGCATCAAGTCCCGATATGGGATTGACAGCGCAGGGTATACTGAGTTATTTGAAGCCCAAAAAGGTCTTTGTGCAGTGTGTAAAAAGCCTCCGGGACAGAATGTTAGGGCGCACTGGGGTGGAAAACTGTGTATTGACCACTGCCACGAAACAGGAAAAGTTAGAGGGCTGTTATGTAATGACTGCAACCTCGCCGTCGGGTATGGTAAAACAGAAGCAGTCTTGCTCAGTGCCGCAAAATACTTACGAGATAATTCTTGAAGAGATTACAGATGTAACACCTTACGGTTATGAAGAGGTATTTGATGTTGAGATTGAGCGGACTGAGAACTTTATAGCCAACGGACTAGTAAGCCATAATACACGCTGGTCTAAAAAAGACTTAACAGGAAGAGTTTTAAAAAGCGCGGCGCAACGGAACGACGAGGGGTGGGAGATAATCGAGTTTCCTGCACTACTGCCTAGCGGCCGGCCACTGTGGCCTGAGTTTTGGGTTAAATCAGAACTAGAGGCACTAAAACTAGAACTACCGAATTCAAAATGGATGGCGCAGTACCAGCAGCAACCCACGTCAGAAGAATCAGCGATAATTAAACGGGAGTGGTGGAACAAGTGGGAAAAAGACGACCCACCATCATGTGAGTTTGTAATCCAGTCTTGGGATACAGCGTTCCTTAAAACTCAACGGGCCGATTATAGTGCATGTACTACATGGGGTATTTTTTATAGAGAAGACGCCACAGGTAAAAAACAGGCAAACATCATACTACTAGATGTATTAAAAGAACGTATGGAGTTTCCAGAATTAAAAGAAACAGCTAAACAGATGTACAAAGAATGGGAACCAGACGCGCTAATTGTGGAGGCTAAAGCTTCAGGAGCGCCGTTAGTATTTGAGTTACGCGCCACAGGTATTCCAGTACAAGAGTTCGTGCCTAGTAGAGGTAACGATAAGATAGCCAGACTTAATGCAGTATCAGACATATTTGCTTCAGGAAGGGTTTGGGTTCCAGAGACAAGTTGGGCAGAAGAGCTAGTAGATGAAGTAGCTTCGTTTCCAGCAGGCGACCATGATGACTTAGTTGACTCAATGACTCAGGCGCTATTACGTTTTAGAAGAGGTGGATTTTTACAATTGGATTCAGATTACGATGATGAGCCCCTAGAATTTAGACGCTCAAAAGGAAAAGCGCTGTATACAGTATAGGAATAGTAAAAGTCAAGTAGAAATGATAAAATAAAGCTGGAAAGTATGTACGACAGTAAAATCCCAGACAACTAAGGAAAACAAAATGGCGACAAATATGGACAAGGGGCTGTACGCAGCGCCACAAGGGCTAGAAAAATTAGCTGAAGATCAAGATATGGAAGCTATTGAGATTGAAATAGAAGATCCAGAAAGCGTTACAGTTGAAATAATCCCCGATGAAAAAGAGAAAGAGGATTTTGACGAAAACTTAGCTGAAGGAATGACAGAGGGAGATCTATCAGCGTTGTCAGGAGAATTAGTTGGCCATTATACGATGGACGAAGACGCACGTAAAGATTGGATAGACGCGTACGCAGAAGGTATTGACTTGTTAGGCATGAAAGTAGAAGAACGTACGGAGCCTTGGCCGGGAGCTTGTGCAGTGCACCACCCGCTATTAGCAGAAGCATTAGTTAAATTCCAAGCTGAAACTATGATGGAAACGTTCCCTGCAGCAGGTCCAGTAAAAACACAGATTATAGGTAAGCAAACCCCAGAAAAAGAAAAAGCAGCAGAACGTGTTAAAGAGGATATGAATTATCAACTAACAGAAGCGATGCCTGAGTATCGCCCAGAACACGAACGCATGCTATGGGGCCTAGGTTTATCAGGTAATGCCTTTAAAAAAGTATACTACGATCCTACTTACGAACGTCAAGTAGCTATTTACGTGCCTGCTGAAGATATAGTAGTACCTTATGGCGCCTCTAGTTTACAAACCGCGCCGCGTATAACCCATATAATGCGCAAAACAGAAAATGAACTACGTAAGCTACAAGTAGCGGGGTTTTATCGAGATATTGATTTAGGAGAACCGTCTCAAACTGTCGAAGAGGTTGAAAAACGCATCGCAGAAAAGATGGGCCTTAACGCAACAATGGACGATAGGTTTAAATTGCTAGAAATTCACGTAGATTTAGACTTAGTTGGGTATGAAGATGAGGGTAAAGACGGTGAGGTTACGGGAATAGCACTGCCATACGTAGTTACTTTAGAGCAGGGCACAGGATTAGTACTAGCAATACGCCGTAATTGGAACCCTGATGACGAAAACAAACAAAAACGTATGCATTTTGTGCACTACCCATACATCCCCGGCTTTGGCTTTTACGCATTTGGGTTAATTCACCTAATTGGGGCAGCAGCAAAGTCAAGCACGATGTTATTACGCCAATTAGTAGATGCAGGCACGCTTTCTAACCTGCCAGGGGGCTTTAAAACCCGTGGTTTACGTATTAAAGGCGACGATACACCCATTTCACCTGCTGAATTTAGGGATGTTGACGTTCCTAGCGGCACTATTAGGGATAATATCCTCCCGTTACCATATAAAGAGCCAAGTCAGGTACTTAAAGGCTTAATGGACCAAATTGTAAGTGACGGACGAGCTTTTGCGAACGCTGCAGACCTCCAAGTTTCTGATATGTCCGCAAACAGCCCAGTAGGAACAACACTAGCTATTCTAGAGCGTACGTTGAAAGTAATGAGCGCAGTACAAGCTCGTATTCACTATGCAATGAAGCAAGAGTTTAAGTTATTATCAGGAATTATAAGAGACTACACCCCAGATGAATATAACTACGATCCAGAAAACGGGGATCGGGCGGCTAAACAAGCAGATTACGATATGGTTGAAGTTATTCCAGTATCAGATCCCAATGCAGCCACAATGTCTCAGAAAGTTGTTCAATACCAAGCAGTCATGCAAATGGCACAGGCTAACCCGCAAATATATGACCTTCCAGAACTTAATAAACAAATGTTAGAAGTTTTAGGGGTTAAAAACATAGGTAAACTAATACCTTCTACAGCGGAAGAAAAACCAAAAGACCCAGTAACTGAAAACATGGCGATTATCTCTGGCAAACCAGTAAAAGCGTTTATATACCAAAACCACGAAGCACATATTACCGTGCACATGGCAGCCATGCAAGATCCAAAACTACTTAAAATAGTAGGGCAAAGCCCAGCAGCGGCAAGAATACAAGCAGCGATGGAAGCCCATTTGGCGGAACACTTAGGGTTTGAGTACCGCCGTCAGATAGAAGAACAGCTAGGTGTAACTCTTCCAAACCCAGAAGAAGCCCTTCCTAAAGACGTAGAGGCTCAACTATCACCGTTAATAGCTAGAGCAGCACAACAACTATTACAAAAAAACCAAGCAGAAGAACAGCAACAAAAAAATCAGGAACAACAACAAGATCCTTTAGTGATAATGCAGCAACAAGAGCTCAAACTTAAAGAATCTGAAATAGAGGCAAAAACTGAAAAAATGAGAGCCGACAATGAAATTGATAAAGAGCGGTTAGTAGTTGAACGCGAACGTATGGCTTCTCAAGAACGAATAGCAGGAGCTCAACTTGGAGCTAAAGCGATGACTGACAAAGAAAAACTAGAAGCTTCCCAGTTAGTAGAAGGAGTAAAAATTGGCGCTAAAGCTATGTCCGACGAGCGCAATAGAGAAAATAAACTTGAAACTATAACGCGCAGCGTTAAACAAAATACACCTATTAAACCAACGAAAGAGGAAAAATAATGGACCAAACGCTAGAACTTTTAATGTCTCAAATAGAAGACCGGCGCATAGCAATAATAGAGTCTTTAGGAGATGGAGCTGCTAAAGATTTCGCAAGTTACCAAAACGCTGCAGGTATGGTTCGGGGTCTACTTACCGCGCAGTCTATAATAGCAGACCTCGCAAAAAACATGGAGACTTACAATGAGTAGTATTAACATAGGACAGGCAGTAGATTTATCAGAGATGGTTGCTGATGCACAAGAAGAAGGTAACGCCAAAAAAGCTTCTCAACTTCCAGTCCCAAAAGGATACCGTATTTTATGTGCAATTCCTGATTCAGAAGCCACATATGCGGGAGGTATCTTAAAATCAGATATTACGAAACGAACAGAAGAAAACGGGTCAGTAATTTTGTTTGTAATTAAACTTGGCGACCTCTGCTACAAAGACGAACGCAAATTTCCTACAGGGGCGTGGTGCATAGAAGGTGATTTTATTCTTACCCGAGCTTACGCAGGAACGCGATTTAAAATTCACGGAAGAGAATTTAGGTTAATTAACGATGACACAGTTGAAGGCGTAGTTTCAGATCCTCGTGGATACACAAGAGCATAGTAACAAAACCAACCCACTCTATAGAGTGCAAATAAGGAGCATTAAATGGCATTAGATAACGACGAGTTTGAGTTTCCGGACGAAAAAGAAGTAAATATTGTAGGAAAGGGTAAAAAAGAAAATGACGTCAAAGTTGAGCTTGACATTGATTCTGATAGTATCGAAGTTGAAATAGTAGACGATACTCCGCCACAAGACCGCAATAGAAAACCTTTACCTAAAGAAATTGTAGATGAAATAGAAGGAGATGAGTTAACTGACTATTCTGAGAAAGTAAAAACCAGAATGGCCCAACTCAAAAAAGTCTACCATGACGAAAGACGGGAAAAAGAAGCCGCAGGCCGAGAACGAGAAGAAGCTGTTCGGTACGCTCAATCTGTTCTAGAAGAAAACAAGCGCCTTAAAAGCACCTTAGGTACAGGGGAGCAATCATATATTGCGGTAGCAAAAAAAGCTGCAGAGCACGATATGGATTTAGCTAAGCGTGAATACCGCGAAGCCTATGACTCAGGGGACACCGATAAGCTTATTGAAGCCCAACAACGCATGAATGAAGCGCAGTATAAACTCACTCAAGCACAAAATTATCGGGCCCAGTACGAAACCCCTTTACAAGAACCTAAAAATGATGTATATATACAACCAGATCGACCCCAAGTACCAAAACCGGACCGTAAAGCACTTGCATGGCAAGATAAAAACGACTGGTTTGGCTCAGATGAAGAGATGACTAGCTTAGCTTTGGGGTTGCATGAAAAGCTAGTACGTGCAGGGACTAATCCCGCTTCAGATGAATATTACACAACCATTGATAAAACAATGCGCAAACGATTCCCAGAATATTTTGAGGATGACTCGCTGGACGAAGAAGTACCCGCCCAACGCAAAAAACCGTCAACTGTCGTAGCTTCGGCCTCGCGTAGTACCGCGCCAAAAAAAGTACATTTGTCATCTACAGCTCAAGCTTTGGCTAAGAAACTGGGATTGACACTAGACCAGTACGCACAAGAGACATATAAATTGGAGAATAAATAATGGCACTACCTACTTTACCTACTTTATTTGCTAAAAATGCTAAGGACGAAACAGTTAATCCAGATAGTATAGATAGTAAAGATACAGATATAGACACAGATACAGATACAAGACAAGACCGCGATCTCAACACACGTGAACGCTTTCAACGTCAAGCAACATGGGCACCTGCTGCTCTATTGCCTGAAATAAAAAGAGAAGCTGGTTGGGCATATCGTTGGATTCGTACAAGTATGGCTGGTCAGGCAGACGCCACTAACGTTTCTTCTAAAATGCGTGAAGGTTGGGAACCCGTAAGTTTATTGGCACATCCTGAACTACACTTGTACATAGACGGAAATACTCGTTTCAAAGATTCAGTTGAAGTGGGTGGTCTATTACTATGCAAGACGCCCGAAGAGTTTGTTGAACAACGCACTGCTTATTACAGTAACCAGACTCAGGCACAATCTGACGCGGTGGACAACAGCTTTATGAAAGAAAGCGATAAACGCATGCCTTTATTTAAAGAAAAGAGCTCAGCGACATCGTTTGGAAGAAAGAAAACATCTTAAAAAACAAAGGAGTAATAAATTATGGCTAATACAGCAGCCCCATATGGTTTACGCCCTATCAATTTAATCGGCGGTCAGGTATTTTCTGGTTCAACCCGTCAGATTGCTATTGCAAGTGCGTATGCCGCTAACATTTTTAACGGCGATATTGTTGCTATTGCAACAAATGGTACTATCGTAAAAGTAACTACAGTCGGTTCCGCCGATGCCCAATTTCCAGCGGGCGTAGTAGGCGTGTTCTTAGGTTGTACTTACACGGACCCAGTTTTGAAATACAAACTGAACTCACAAATGTGGCCTACAGGCACTGCAGCATCTGATGCTATGGCTTACGTATGTGATGATCCAGATACACTATTCCAAATCCAAGGTTCAGCATCAGTAGCGCAAACAGAGTTAGGGAGTAATTTCCCAGTTGTGCAAAACGCGGGTGATGTAGCATCAGGCTCGGGTAGAATTTCATTAAATGCAGCAGGCAGTGCTACAACAAGCACAATCGGTTTACGTTTAGTTGACTTCGTAGATGGTCCATTCTCAAAGGTTGGTGACTCGTTTACTGACTGTATCGTTAAATTTAACTTCGGACAGCACAGTTACAATAGTGCTACCGGCGTATAAGGAGAATAAATAATGGCTATTTCACGCGCACAATTACTAAAAGAACTTTTACCAGGCCTTAATGCCTTGTTTGGTTTAGAATACAAACGTTATGGTGAACAACATACTGAGATCTTTGAAACAGAGACTTCAGAGCGTTCATTCGAAGAAGAAACAAAACTATCCGGCTTTTCGGCCGCACCTGTTAAGAATGAAGGCAACGCTATTGCTTATGACAATGCACAAGAAGCTTTCACTTCTCGCTACACCCACGAAACTATTTCTTTAGGCTTCAGTTTAACTGAAGAGGCAGTAGAGGATAACTTGTATGATACGTTGTCAGCTCGCTACACTAAAGCACTAGCTCGCGCTATGGCGTACACGAAACAAGTTAAAGCAGCTAATGTATTAAATAACGGCTTTAACGCTGGCGGTGCTTTTAACGGCGGTGATGGTGTACCGTTGTTCTCTGCATCTCATCCGCTAGTTGCAGGTGGTGTAAATAGTAATATACCTACAGTAGCAGCTGATTTAAACGAAACTTCACTAGAAAACGCTGTAATTCAAATTGCAGCATGGACTGATGAGCGTGGCTTGTTGATCGCTGCTAAACCTCGTAAATTGATCATTCCACCTGCATTGCAATTCGTTGCTACACGCTTGTTGGAAACCGAAGCACGAGTAGGTACTGCAGATAACGACTTAAACGCATTGAAAAACAACGGTTCAATTCCAGAAGGTTATGCAATTAATAACTTCTTAACTGACACGAATGCATGGTTCTTAACTACAGATGTACCTAACGGCATGAAACATTTTGTCCGTACTCCATTAGCTACTTCAATGGATGGTGATTTTGATACAGGTAATGTAAGATACAAATCAAGAGAGCGCTATTCGTTTGGCTGGTCTGATAGTTTGGGTATGTATGGCTCAGCTGGTGCTTAACTAATAGAATCAAGCACTTAGCGATACAAAAAGCCCACTTCGGTGGGCTTTTTCTTTAATTGTTGACAATTAGATACACCAAGGTGGATAGTAGGTCTTTCTAACCTTATAGGAGACATACCATGAAACAAGCAGTAATATATAAAATTACAAATTACAAATACAACCAACGGTAAGTTCTATGTCGGCAGTTCAACGCGCAGCAAGTAAGTCTATACAAATGAAGGCGGCATGGGGGTACTCCAGAAGATAGAGCCACGATGCTACTAGCAAGAAAAAAAAGAGTATAATTAAAGGGTAGGGGTGGTTAAGCCGACACTAGAGGATATAGCAAGTAACAAGTTTTTCGGCTTTCTTGGTTACAGGTAATAGCTATTAAATCTACGCCCTTATTTACGATTATAACCTTCATTATAATGGTGTTTTCGATGGCACGATGCACAAAGCACTATACATTTTTCTTTTATTTCTCGGATAGCCATGACGTACCTACCATCTGAGGCTAATTCACTAATTTTTTTATTATCTGGGTGAGGAGTATGATGGTGAAAATCTAAGGCTGCAGGGTGGTTTTCACCACAAACCGAACAACACAAAGTAGCTTTATAGTCTCTGAACTTTTGTTTTCTAATTGCTTTATTTATCTTAGTGGATTCGTTACATTTATCCTTGTTTTTAAGATACCAGTTCCTAGCATATTCTTTCTGTTTTTCTTTCTGTTTTTCTGGGTCTTTAAAGGGCATAAAAATCCTATTGACAATTTACCAAGATAGTAGTATAAAAGACACATCTAGGCAAATTTAAATCCGACTCAGACTGCGCCTAGGCAGACGTTATAGAGACTGACAGGACAACGTGCTATAACACAAGGAATAATATAATGGCCAATACAACATTTAGCGGTCCAATCCGCGCAGGTAATATCCTCAATACATCAGGTACTTCAGTAGGCGTAAACATGGCAAACGTAGGCCAAGTAGTAATGGCCCAGTCAGAGGCAGTAACGCAAGCGGACGGTACAACAACAATCGTAATCCCAGCAAATAGTCAAATTATAGAAGTGGTTTTGTATGTATCTACAATCTGGAATGGTGTGGCTTCTACTTTAGGTTTAGGCAATTCAGCTTTAGCGACAGCGTACACAGCAGCATCAGCAGTTGCGGGAGGCACGGTAGGTGTTGTGTCAATAACCCCAGGTACAGATGCTACGCGTTTAGGCGCCTTCATTGACGTAGGCACTACAGATGTTAGAATTCTAATTACATCAACAAATACCGGTGCAGGCGTAGGCGTACTAACAGTTCGCTACTTACAAGCACGTAACTTAACAGCATAATTAATCTAGAGGGGTTGAAACACACCCCTTTAAAAACCAAGGAGATTAATTATGAGAGCAATTACTAAAACCGTTTCAGCAGTTGGGGTATCAGCCCCTATTCCGCTAGACACATACCTTACCCCTTTTAGCGTAGGGTTAGCAGTAGTTATTAGTGCAGGTGGAGGTTTAACATATACAGTTGAACATACATTTGATGACGTTTTTGCGGTAGGGTACGTTCCGGCAGCGGGGACATGGTTTCCCCATGCCTCATTAGCGGCTTTAACAGCGACGTCTAACGGGAACTACGCATTTCCAATTACAGCAACTCGGCTAAATGTTACAGCCTATACAAGTGGCAGCGCAACGTTTACAGCGCTACAAGCGGGCATTGGGGCGTAAGGTGGAAAATAAGGACGTACATACCGCGATAGAAACAGCAGTAGCCATAGCAACCCATGCCAGTGAAATAAAGCATTTACAGGCGGACATGGATAAATTAGTTAGGGATATGGGCGCCATTAAACAAACCTTAGACTCAATAAACAGCACTCTATCTGAAGCTAAAGGCGGATGGAAAGTACTTATGTTGGTAGGTGGAGCAGGCGGGGTAGTTGGAGCAGGTATTTCTTGGCTTATAGAAAACATAGGAAAGTAAATTAAAATGGCTAAAACTTCGACTCCTATTCCAAAAACCACTACAGGAAAAGGTAAAAATTACCTAAGTACTAAAGACGGAGCTGGAATGACCGCAGCGGGGCGTAAAGCATACAACAAGAAAAACGGGAGTAATTTAAAAGCTCCTCAACCTGAGGGAGGCCCACGCAAGAAATCGTTTTGCGCAAGGATGACTGGAATGCCCGGCCCTATGAAAGACGAGGCAGGAAAACCTACTAGAAAAGCTGCATCACTTAAACGTTGGAAATGTTAAGGAGTTTATATGTTAGTTAATGAGAACGGATGGGGTAATGCCCCTACCAAAACACCCAAAAAAGAAGTCACACCCAAAAAAGAAGTCACACCTAAAGAAGAACCTGTGTCTAAACAAACCACAAAGGCGGTCCAAAAATGAAAATGAAAATGAAAATGGATAAAAAAACAGATATGAAAATGGATAAAAAAGCAGATATGAAAATGGATAAAAAAGCAGATATGAAAATGGATAAAAAAATCGCAAAGAAAGCGGTTGCTATGCACGACAACCAATTACATGGTGGCAAAAAAACAGACATGACCAAACTTAAAAAAGGTGGCACGGCAAAACATATGATGCCCGACGGTAAAATGATGGCGGGTGCAAAACATAAAACAGCAAAATTTGCTAAAGGCGGCGGCGTAGAAGTTCGCGGTAAAACTAAAGGAAAGGAGTGCTAAAATGAAACACCCTATGAAACACGGCGGTAAAGTTAAGGGTATGGCTGAAGGCGGCAAAGTGTATCAAAAGAAAATGTATGACGCTGCTTTGAAGATGGAGAAAGAGCCTTACAGCCCTATGGACACACTAAAAGAATTTATGATCCACAAAAAAGAACCAGCAAAAGATAAAGCAAAAACTATAACAAAACCTATAGCGAAAGCTAAAGGCGGCAAAGTTAAATGTATGGCTAAAGGCGGCGGCGTAGAAGTTCGAGGTAAAACTAAAGGTAAGGTGTGCTAAAATGGGAATGGGTTCAGCGCAACAAGGACAACAACCTATGCAACAAGGACAACAACCTCAAAGCGGGTTTAGTTCTAAAGGCATGGGGCAACAACCTACGCAGCCTATGCAACAAGAGCAACCTCAAAGTGGCTTTAATCCTAAAGGTATGGGACAACAACCTATGCAACCTATGCAATACGGACAACAACCTATACAGCAATTTATAGAACAGCCTACATACCCATTCCAACAACCAATGCAGCAACCAATGCAACCTCAAATGCAGCAACCAATGCAACCTCAAATGCAGCAACCAATGCCTTTTCAAGGAGTGCCTATATCACCGGAGCTCCCGCAACAACAAATGCAAAGGGCGTTACAACAGATAGGGGGCGGGATGTAATGAGACCTTCTAGAGGCATGGGGGATATAAACCCTAAAAAAGAACCTAGAGCTAGCAAGAAAAAGATTAAACGCAAAGACAAGCCTAAATTTGTACCAAATTACAAAAAGGGCAAAGATATAAAACAACTCTAAGGAGATTGAAATGGTACTTTGGTCTGTATATGTAATATGTGGGTTTAATATAGGCCTGCAGTATGAAGAAGTAGAAGGGGAAAAATACTTAATATTAAACCTTGGGTTTATAGAACTGATTTTTACATGGTAGGTGGATAATGGCGATAACAACAACAGTATCAGGTACGTCTGGGTTTAATTTAGATTTAAACTCTTTAGTCGAAGAAGCATTTGAAAGATGTGGTTCAGAACTACGTACGGGATACGACTTAAAAACCGCGCGTCGATCTTTAAACTTGCTTACAATCGAGTGGGCAAACCGTGGAATTAACCTATGGACTATAGAACAGGGAGAAATTCCCTTAGTTCAAGGACAGATCGCATATAACTTACCTGTTGATACTATAGACTTACTTGACCACGTTGTGCGTACGGGCACAGGGCAAAACCAAACAGATATAAACATTACCCGTATTAGTGAGACAACTTACATAACAATACCAAACAAAAATGCTCAAGGCCGTCCAATTCAGGTATGGATAAATAGACAGTCAGGAGCAGACTACGCAGGAACTGGCATCAAACACCCGCAAATAAATGTGTGGCCTACCCCAGAACAAAGCAATTTTTATACTTTTTACTACTACCGCTTACGCCGTATCCAAGACGCAGGTGAGGGCGGATCCCATATGCAAGACATACCATTTAGATTCTTACCTTGTCTAGTTGCAGGGCTTTCGTTTTATATGAGTATGAAGATACCCGGTGCATTAGAACGTGTCCCGTTTTTAAAAGCAGAATACGAACAAGCATTTCAATTAGCGGCAGATGAAGATCGGGAAAAAGCATCGCTAAGACTTGCCCCAAGAATGCAGTTTCTATAAGGCAGGGCGAAGTATGGCAAGTAAGTTCAGCTCAGGTAAAAATGCAATAGCTCACTGTGATAGGTGTGGGTTTAGGTTCAAACTAAAACAACTTAAACAGTTGGTTATAAAAACAAAAAATGTTAATATTCTAGTATGTTCAGAGTGCTGGGAGCCCGATCAACCGCAGTTGCAATTAGGGATGTATCCTGTAAATGACCCTCAAGCTGTTAGAAACCCAAGACCAGATATAGGGTATAATCAGGCAGGGTTAAACAGTCAAGGAGTACCGTCAGAAGGCAGTAGAATTATACAGTGGGGCTTTGGGCCAGTAGGTCTAGACAACCCTCTTAAATTACCTATACCAAACTCACTAATTGCGGTGGGAGTATTAGGATCAGTAACAGTAACAGTATCTTAGGAGAAAAACAATGGAACACAAACAACCAAAAAAAGTACCGACAAAAGTACCAAATACAAAAAGCGTTAAAACTTCAGGTACAAAACAACGCGGGAGTGGCGCAGCTACAAAAGGGTTTACCTCTAGAGGGCCTATGGCTTAAGTAAGGAAGAGTAATGAACTACACCCAATTAGTAGCAGAAATTACATCTTATACAGAAAATCAATTTGAAACTGTAGACATAAACACGTTTATAGACCAAGCTGAGCAACGTATATACAACAGCGTCCAAATACCCGCAATTCGTAAAAACGTAACGGGCACGGTTACTACAAACAACAAGTATTTAACTTCTCCTACCGACTGGATGTCTACGTTTAGCTTGGCTGTAATTGACCCGGTATCTGGGGCGTATACTTACTTATTAAACAAAGATGTAAACTATATACAGTCTTGCTACCCAATAGCTACAGAAACAGGAATGCCACAAAGTTATGCCATATTTGACCAGAACACGTTTATATTGGGCCCGACGCCCGACCAAAATTACGAGATGGAGCTTCATTACTACCATTATCCTGAGTCTATTGTTACCGCTACTAATACTTGGCTTGGGGATAATTTTGACTCTGCATTACTGTATGGGGCTTTGCTTGAAGCTTATACGTTTATGAAAGGTGAAGCAGATATACTCGCAGTTTATAACGCTCGGTATATGGAAGCTATGGCAATGCTAAAACAATTAGGCGATGGAAAAGACAGACAAGATGCTTATAGAAGTGGACAAGTTAGGTACCCAGTACAATGATAACGCAAACACTTTGTAGTATATTCAAACTAAACTTATTTAAAGCGTTAGAAGACTTTGATCCTGCATCAGCATCAGTGTATAAAATTGCTCTGTATAGCCCGATTGCGGATTTAGATGCATCTACTTTAGCATATACGACCCTCAATGAAGTAGTAGGTACAGGGTATGTAGCGGGAGGAATGACCCTAACCAAAGTAGAGCCTAGTCTTAGTGGCACGACAGCGTTTATATCTTTCGACCCCGTGACTTGGAGCCCAGCAGAATTTACTAACAGGGGGGCTTTAATATACAACGCAACAACAAACGCAGCGGTGGCGGTATTAAACTTTGGGCCAGATAAAACAGCGACTTTGGTATTTACTGTAACCTTTCCAACAAACAACGCAGATAATGC
>Ga0105054_10006866_pt1 | contig 15726 bp, 16 predicted proteins | sample BON02_FD_78091 | JGI IMG/M metagenome (GOLD analysis project Ga0105054, IMG submission 78091) | Freshwater microbial communities from Lake Bonney liftoff mats and glacier meltwater in Antarctica - BON-02 (megahit assembly) | ecosystem: Environmental > Aquatic > Freshwater > Ice > Glacier...
TAAAAAGGTGTAAAGTATGGACGTTTTTTAATGCACTTATATCAGAAATATGATAACAATGACTTAAATCTAAAGTATGGGCGTTTTTTAATGCACTTATATCCGAAATTTTATAACAATGATTTAAATTTAAAGTATGGACGTTTTTTAATGCACTTATATCCGAAATATTACAACAATGACTTAAATCTAATGCATAGACCATACCTAACATGATTGTATCAGTAATATCATTACAATATTTCAAGTCTATCTCTAATTGTTTATTTGGATGGAATATATTATTTAATACCTTATTCCTAAATAATATATCAGCATAATACTGTAATGAATATGGTTTATTTAATTTATAATCAACGTGTTTTTTATACGAGGCAAATAATTTGCATGTATCACATAAAGAACGTAAATCAAAGTAGTCTTTGATAACACCAAATACATCTATATTTGTCCATTAATCTTATTATGTATATTTATGTTTAACTTAAATTCCTTAACTCATTCAGTCATCAATCTATAAATTCCAATGAATAATCGTGAACTCATTAGAAATGGCCTACATGGTAGAATACTAATTTAAATAGTATAAAATTGATTTAGTTACACCTTATGCCATGACGCCCATTACCAAGAAAAAATTATTGGAAGCGGATCCTAAATTGATAGAACGGCCATTTCAGCCTGGTTACATTCAACGTTGTCTTCATATTTAATTGTATCACCACTTTTCCATATACCATTTATTAGACAGTACTGAGAGATACTAGACATAAATAAATAACCTACCAAAAAATACAAGAATAAAATATTATTTTCAATATATAGTGAGGATTTATAAGTGATAACCCCAATAAAAAATACAAACGATAATAACCGCGTAAACATTTTTTTATTACTATATTCTATAGGTTGTTGCTCAGATTCTACCAATTTAAATCCTAATAGAAATATAATTATTGAAATAATGTCTGCTTTATTAATTTTTATTTCATTCCAATTAATAAAAGGTATCAAAATTATAGGTGAAACAAAACACGAAAAGTCATAAGGATTAAAATCGTTTTTACAATTAAGATATGCCGTGATATTTATTAATGTAAATGTTAACATGAAAATTGGATACTCTATACTGATAATTGTATACCCTCCTATAAATAATCCTTTCATTATTTCATTAAAAAACGGTTTAGTCTCATTTGATATACTAAAATTATCATAAAGATTATTATCTACTATATCATCATATAGTTTACATATAATTCCTAGAAAAACAGCTAAAGCAATATACCTTTCTATATTTTTCATTATTATAATAATAATAATAATAATATTTTTTAATTAATACGAATATTTTTATAATTAGTGTTAATTCAAGTCATTTCAATTCACTTGTTCTATCATTTACTTAATGGTCATTCGCAAACAGTCAATTTAACAATTAACATTGGCCTACCATTTTGTATGTTTGTCTGCGACAAAGTCTATTAGGTTAATAACTTATGAGGTATGACATAATTTATGAGATAGGTCATAAATTATTTCATGTTGAAATTAGTGGCTAACAGTTGGGATTTAGTTTTTTTCTCAATGCCTCGCTTAAGTTTATATTTTTCACCCATGGACTGTGTATTGATGATAAAATCGTCATTGTCTTCGTGTAGTTCTGGCAAGGACCTCATGAGAGGTTTGTCGACAATTAGTAGCAACCTCTCGTGCTTTAATAACTGCCTATACTCTTGTATAGATAGGTTACCATAAAACTTATCCAATGTATAATTGGGGTCTGGTGCAGGTTTAATATTTTTCTCGTAATTATATATTCGCCCATATATGTGATTTAATAGCGAATATCTCTCAAATTTGGTAGACGAATCAATGTCGCTTTGCTGGAATAAGTGTCCCACCGAACATTCGGGGCTACAAAAACAACCGTAGACATGATACGTATCTTTAATGGCGTGTTTTGGTATGTAGATGGCTGGGTTATCGAACTCGCAGGTACACCAAAAACATGCAGATTTCTTGTCGGAAATATTATTTGTATGTAGATCGTGTGCAAGCATTTTAAGTTTATGATTAAGTATGTCAGTGGACGATATGGGGGCAGTCGGATTATTAACCTCGGGGGTAGTTTCAATGTCAAACCCTGAACTACCGACGGGTTTAAATTGATAGGGGTCAATTTTCACGTTCATGTCAGAGGGGTCATATATAAAATTATCCGAGGGATTAGTTAAATCTTCGATGCCACATTTTAAATGGACAATAATATTAGGTGGTGCTGTTTTGGTATTCACGTTGTCCGTCGTCTGCGCGCTAACTATTTTGCCACCCTTTGGCTTTCGACCCCGTTTCTTATGTACTACACCTGGCACTACCACGACGGTATCTGTACAGGGAATATCTGTGACTGTACAGGGAATATCTGGCTTATCAGTAGTGACCTTGGTCTTTGCCTTAGCCTTGGTAGTAGGCTTATCTGCCTTGACAATTGTTTTGGTCTTTGTGGGTTTGGCAGCAATAGCTATTGATTTATTTATAGCTGACGTATCCATTTAACTATTCCTAGTAAAAAAAATTTAAGTCCTTTTGATATATATTAAATGGCTCCTAATTCCTCTTTTCATAACAATCTCGGCATAACGGAATATATGCATCATTTCCAATCATCTTCTGTTCCTTATCTTCCGTAAGGCGATGGCTAAATATGGCGGGCATTAGCCTGCAGTCACAACAAAAGGACGACAATTTTTGGATCCCGTCGCTATAGGCAATTAAATCCAGCCAGTTTGAAAACGTATTTCTCTTAAAGTCGCCGTCGAGGCCACATATATAAACTTTTTTCGAATAGGGCGTACCTACCATTGCCTTGGTCCATTCTACGATGTCGGGAAAGAATTGGCCCTCGTTGATAAGAAAGACCTTATAGTGGCTCGCCCTTTCTCCACCGGGAGGGAAAATGTCATTTAATTTCGTTCCCATTACGCACTCCACCTTAGTTCTATCGTGGGTAAACATCATGGGTTCGTCGGTATAGCGGATATCCTCAGTGTAATTTATTACCACCGTGGGAATCTTGCAAAAAGTAAATTGTTTATATAATTCAATTAGTTTGCTAGTCTTACCCGAAAACATCGGACCAACATATAGATTTAAACTGCCAGAAGAGACTTGCATAATGGGAATGATTGTCATCCCGTATACTATATATAGGCTAATCAATTTTATATTATAATTTAATGTATAAAGATATAAGACCTCATAATATATGTACAATCGCTCCTCTATTCCATGGGTTGAAAAATATAGGCCTAATAGTTTTAATACAATTATATTAGACCCAATCAATAAGGATATAATTGCAAATATAATAGAAACTGATAGTTTCCCTAATTTATTATTATATGGTCCACCAGGTACAGGAAAAACGACGACTATTATGAATCTTATAAATAGTTATCAAGTACGTTATAATCAAAAAAATAAGGGATTGATAATACATTTCAATGCGTCGGATGAAAGGGGAATAGACATAATTAGAAATCAAGTGTGTCAATTCGTAAATTCCGAGCCGCTATTTACGGAAGGGCTGAAATTGGTTGTTCTAGATGAAGTAGATTACATGACTAAAAATGCTCAGCAGGCACTTAAATATTTGCTACAGGATTATCACACAAACGTCAGGTTTTGTTTAATATGTAATTATATCAGTAGAATAGATGACTCACTACAAAATGAATTAATGCATTTGAGGTTTAATAATTTGCCTGGTGAAAAGATTATTGATTTTCTATCGAATATATGCATTCAAGAGAAAATACAGGTATCCCCAGTTGCTCTAGTTTCCATACAACAGCTATTTAAATCAGATATTAGAAGCATGATTAATTATCTACAGTCAAACCAGTCAGGTATGGAGGAAAAGAAAGTATTAGATAATGCCGTATGGGAGACATTTACTAGCAAAATATGCCTAGGAGTTCAGGCATCAACTAATTACATGAATACAATACAAATACTTTATGATATCGATGACCGCGTGATCATTAAATATTACATAGAGTATTTAATTACAAATAAAAGGGAAATACTGTGCAAGGAATTTCTCAACTTTGGCGAGTATATTCTCCATACCCAATACACGAATATGGATTATTTAAGAAATTATTTTATAACTTTCATTTCCACCTGGATTCATAAGTAGAAGGTAATATAATCAGAAATTGAAATTGAAATTGAAATATATACTTAAAGAGATAAAGAGATAAAGAGATAAACAGTAATTACTAACCATGGAAGACGATTGGCTAAATTTCTGCGACGGGGCTTATACTACCCCCGAGGATAATGTGTCCAGTATTCCCGCAAAGAAACCAGACCAAGGCGCAATTAGCACTCCTATTTTCACCGACCTAAATATATCCACCAAGACGAAAATATCTTATCTAAATCAACCCATTGACCAGGCGGCAACCTTTTGGAAAATCCCCATTTGCGCATACCATCTACCTGAAGGTGGAATAGTTAAAAAGGAAATGAAATTTGATAGCACGTCCCAAGCAGAAGTGGACGACATTTTGGCGCGTCTTAAGGACACTAATTATACGGTAAGTAAAATAATATCTCATATAGATGAGATTGCTGGGAGAACGACCTATAAAGATACCAGGAAAATCAGCATAGGAATTAGCCAAAAGGATATCATCTCAAGCAAGTGTAAGAAGAAAAACGCGTTTTATAATTGTTTTGCTCTAATTATCCGTCTAGTATATAAATCCAAATTTCGAGAAATGAATGTTAAGGTATTTAATACTGGGAAACTAGAAATGCCGGGAATACTTTCCGACGAGTTAATGGACCTCACCATTGCCGCTGTGATTAAAGTGCTCAAGCCGTATGTGGGGGAAAGTTTGGAGTTGTACGCTGATAATACTTGGAATGTCATGATCAATTCAAATTTCCACTGTGGGTATTATATTAACCGCGAATTATTATATCATCGACTAATGTATCTATACCACATTCATAGTTCATATGATTCCTGTTCCTACCCAGGGATTAAGTGTAAATTTTATTATAATTTAAACACCGTTGAACAGGACGGGCGTCAACCACCATCGACACTTAGTAGCAAAGAATTAAAATCATATATCAAGGTATCCTGTATGATATTTCGTACAGGAAGTATCCTTATTGTTGGTAAATGCACCGAGGAAATTCTATATTCTATCCACAAGTTTATTAAAAATCTATTGATGGAAGAATTTCCCGTAGTGGGAGGAGAATTATGTGACCCACCTGCCGTTAAAATCACAAAGAATAAAAAAATACGGAAAACTATACTTGTATTTGACTAAATAATTAGTTATTCATATATATATATATATATATATGAATAATTCATCTAATCATCCGTTATGTGCTCGTTCCAGGAATTCATTATTAATATTGTTTGGCGAATCATTTAGACTAGGAGGTCAGGGTAACCGTAATATAGGTTCGGACGAATCATATAAACAACAACTTGATGCTGCATCAACACATCTAAAATTTATAGAAAGTTTAAATAATAATACTAACATGACCGTTAGTATAAATAGTTATTCAACAAAATACGATAATCATCTTAATGAAATATATAAATCTGTATTGCTTGATAGTAAATACTACGAAAAATTAATAGGACAAACTAAATTAATTCATAATTGTGTTGATAGACTTGCTAATATAAATGATTATGATTTTATATTGTGTATGAGAATAGATTTATTCTTAAAAGATACATTTATAGAAATTTTTAATCCATATAGTGATAAAATATTGTTTCCTTCTGTGTGTTTTAAACCATACCATAAAATCGGAATACATCCTAGAGTTAATGATATGATGATGTTTATACCAAACAAATATTTTGATTTTATTAAAAAGGTTGAACTAAATCATTATAGTTGGCGCGAATTAGTTGTTTCCCATAACTTAAGTTATGATGATTTGGATATGATGTTAAATACTTATCATGATAGTGATAGCGCTAAAGATTTTAATCCAATTTATTATATAGTAAATAGAAATGTAAATGATAATCATATAACCAAAGAAGTGTTTGATAAATATAATTTTTAAATGGCTATAATAAACTTCGTCATGTTGCTTAGATTCGATTAAATGCTTTATTATTTAAATTATTATGAGTAGATGATGAGGTACATTCAAAGCAATAATATTGTACTACCGTATCATCCACTTGTCGTTCTTCATCGTCAGTGTAAAAACACGCACTATGTGATATATTTTTTGTTTCATGACAAGTATAACACGAGTAGATTCCCGTATATAATTGTTCGCAGGAGAGACCGTGCATATAATCATATTCCATTCCTTCGCAAACATTAACTCCGTTAATGAAAGTTTCATTCATATTAAAGCAAAATTGACACCTATATTTAGTTTCAAAAAGGTGCTTGCATTTAACCGAGCAAACTGCAGTCGCAAAAGATTTATTTCTATAACTCCCCATAAATGATGCTGTAATACTCATCTTCTTTGTGTGCGCCGTACATGATTTATTCGCACAAGTGGTCATATTATAGTTTCTATATTTAATAAATGATTAATAAATGATTAATAAATGATTAATAAATGATTAATAAATGATTAATTATATTCATTTTTATAATAAAATGTATATAATTAATCATTTAATATAATAGGGAAATTATATGGACGGCCTATTCATTCAAGAGCAATCGTGAGCAAGTTATTGGTTAGAATAGGCAATTTATAAGTTATACGTACAGATAATCACCCCCTGTTATTAATAATTAATTCAGCACAATATTTCCGTGTTCTAATATTTACTAGTTTGTAGAAACATATAAAATACTATAAGATGTACATATTTTTTGTATAATAAGTATTTAAAGCGGATAGCAATACATTAGGTATATGTCAAAGGAACAGACTACGCAGTATCCTATGCCTGGACAACAATGCCTAGAAAGTTGTAGTAAGATTGCCATCGCCGAAGACAAGCCCATCATGCTCGACTATTGGACTCCATCACAAGACGGTACGGTGGTAATTGGCATGCGTGAAAATGGCGAAAAGTTACTAGTTAAAAGCCCGGAAGAGTACACGTCAGTTATTTCCAAGATATATCGTATTGGAAAGGAATATATTATTCTAACAGAAAATTCCATCTATTTGACCGCTGATAGCATTATTATTCGTAAGATAGGGTAAATAGTCAATCAATATATAATAGTTAGGATTTACACCTTTTCTCATTTAAAATGTCCTTTTAATAAATTGCTACAACATAATTTATTTTTCCATTTATCATACACTTGATGATAAATGGCGCGTGTAGAGTGGTGGTGGTGTTGTCGGCGCCGAGGTTGATGTTACTGGATGACATGTTTGAAATGTTTGTTGCTTGGTTTTGATGGATACATATTATATTTTATAGGAATAGCATTTTTAACACCTTTTCTCATTTCAAACGCCCATTTTGAAATGAGAAAAAGGTGTAAAGGACGCGTATTGTTTATCGTTCACATAAAAAATTATGTACTATTTATATTTTTGTGTATTTTTGTGTGTTTTTACCCTCGCATTTTAATAGACCCAGTTCGCCATATTCGCCGTATTAAACCAGTTGTCCTTCCAGATATGCTCTATGGATTTCACCTTCCCGTCCTTACCAACCGCCTTGAAGTCGCACCAAGCGTTGCCCAACTTCACGCCTTTCAGTCCGCAAAAGACCTTGTTGGCTTCTTGAAGTTTAGGATAGACCGTAGCCCCGTCCTTGCTCATAAAATCCCGAGTAGCCTCGCGATACACCGCCTCTACGGTTACCCCCTTACCAATAGCCCGAAGGAGAAGCCCGTCTGGAAGCAAATCCAAACACGCAACCCTATCAATCGCTGTCCGCACTCCAGCAACCCGAGTTGGAATTGGCTTGACTGGTTGCTTCTTAGGTCGGTTCTCTTCATACAATTTACATGAGACGGTCATCGGTTTTAGTAGGATCACTTCATCGTCAGAGTTATCTGGTTCAGGAAACACAAACGGGGTCGTTTTTATATTTAACACTTTTTGGATGCCTCGAGGCATCCAACTAGAACAATCGTTGCCGAGTCCAGTCTCGCGTCTGAAATTGCGCCAATCGTATGTTTTTGGTAGGAAATGATTTTTTGTTAAAACAATTGCAGACCTGTGCGAAACGATGTTTCTCCCATTTCCTGCAGTATAAGGCGTAGTGCTTGCCCACTGAGACAATCGTTCGGATGTTGTGCAAACTCGGGCAATTTTATAAATACTGATTTGTTCGTTGTTGGATGGACCAGTTATAAATCCTAGATAGTCACCTTCTTTAATTTGTTTTTTGCTGTATTGATCCCATAGACCTTGTCCCGTTTCCTTCACAGTTTTAATAAGTGTAAGATAATCATCTACAACTTGCTTTCTTGATGGTGAAATACGTACATGAAAGTAGCCGGTGGTGGTGGTTGACATATTTGGAATGTTTGTTGTTTGATTTCGATGGAGACATATTATATATTACAAGAAAAGCATTTCAATTTTTTAAAGGACGCACATTTCAATTTTTTAAAGGACGCACAATTCAATTTTTTAAAGGACGCACAATTCAATTTTTAAAGGACGTACATTTCAATTTTTAAAGGACCTACATTATTTAGTGTTCGTATAAAAAGTAACACGCGTCACGAGTTAAATATAATTTATTAAAGGAGAAAAGGTGAAAAAAGTAATTTATCAATAGTAGTTCTAACACAGAATAGTCTATGAAATAAAATGCCTATCATAAATACTACTATCAGTACATTATAAAAATTATAAGAGGGTAGGTAGGTAGTTATTATAAATGCCCCTACTATGGTCATTATTACGTCTACTATTGCTATATTCAATATTCTATATGAATGTATCCCTTTACCTACATCTCCTAAAGCTGACTTGTATAAACAAGTCTGTAAAGTAGGGGACATATTATATATAATATATATTGTATATATTATATATATTGTATATATTATATATATTGTATATATTATATATATTGTATACATTATATATAATTACCCTCATGAACGACGTACTAGTACGCGTTTTGTCCTGCGCTTTGCCTTGGTACCTTTACCCCCCTTGGCCACGCCTACCTTATTAGTTCTGGTGGTATTGTTGGACTCGGGCTGAATACCAGTAAAGGTTGTCCATGGCACGCTGGGCCTATCTTTTAGATAGGGCTTTTGGACTCGCCACTGTATGTTCCTATCACAAAATTTTGCCGCGTCAAAGGCCATCCCGCAGGATGACCCCCACCTAGCAGATAACCCCATGTTTTTTGCCAAGGTGGTATCTGATACTATCCCATCCAATGCCCCGCGTGGCTGAAATGGAAAGGGGCGGTCCGATTGCGACATAAATTCCCGCTGGTCTAAATCATAATGACTACAACAAGTCCTTGAACAGGGGTTTACTTTATTTAGATACACATCATAATGATCCGCTAAGATAGCTTGACCTATTTTAATATCTAGTTTTCCCTTATGTTCTATCATGAGCTGTTCTAACCGCACTCGCCTGGCACCCTGGTGTCGACGAATGTCATAAAACCCCGAGTTCACGCATTCTAGATTTCTAATTTTTTGGTCATAGGGCGCGTTAAACCCGATGAAATATCCATTTTTTTTCCGTTCAACGTTCACATGATTTAATCCTAATTCTATTCGCATTATTTCATTATTTATAGTATCACCTATCAACCATGAATTGGCATAGTCACCACTATTCCCATCTTGTAAATAGGTTGAGTAATCTTCCAAGGTCTTTGAATATTGTACCGCCTGTCTAATTCTACAAAACAAGGGATTTTTTAACGCAAACTGATTAAATCCACCAATGGTTGTTTCCGTCACTATAAACCCGTTTGACGATACGTAGTAATCCGTACCACTACATACTTGTCCAGGGGAGGTTTGCATAATAAAACTATTTCCTTTATCGGGTGTAATAAGTAGTAATATATTCGCAAATTGCGAATCTATATAATTATCGAACGTATTATGGCCACATACAATTTTTCCGTCTTTTGTCCAGTCGCCCAATGCAATAAACCCCGTACATTTGTCCTTTGCCCCTCCCTTTATATTCTTAGACCTCTTTAAGGTATCAAACATGTATCCGTGTTTTTTTAGTAAGTCAATATTATTTTCAATTAGGAGGGGCAAATCAGATATTAAATATCCCACGGAATACCAGCAATTCCAAAAAAATACCTTTATTATTGTCAATTCTGTAAACCCGTTATCCTGGGCTCCTTTAGTAATTCCTTCTATTTCTTTCATTATATCTGGGTAATTTTCTATAACTATGGGACTTAACAAATCATACATTAAATTACTTAGTTCGGTTAGTGAAAATCCAAACCCGTCTGGAACTATGAACTCTAAGGCGGTCATTATTTCCTTTAGGTCGGTTGCGACTAGACTTCCATGGGCATATCCAGCGTCATATGGCGACCCTTTTACATTAATGCGAATCCAACCATTTTCCATATATCGGGACCCATTGGGTATATGGATAATATTGTCCATGGTTATATATGAGTCGTTATATTTTATTTTCTCGCCCGTGTAAGCAATATAATATTTTAGATTTAGTAAGGCCTTTTTTGCTTATGCAATCTTTTGGATCCCCGTCATCCTTTGATTTGTCATCCTTTGATTTGTCATCCTTTGATTTATCGTCTTTTTTAGGGTATTTTAGTCCAAATGCTTTTGAAATTTGATTGGTAAAACTAATATAAAATCCGCTCAAAATAATTAGAAAGCAGAATATATCACTATTGCTAGCCCTCTTTTTAAGCCAGACGGAATTTATGGCAAGAATAAGTATAAATTGTAGAATAATTAGGATTAATGTATCTTGAGTGGGGGTAACTAAGGAGAACCGGTCTCCTACATATACTGCCATGCTCATAAATCCCCAGTCAATCCAAGCAAACGGAATGGCTCGCATAAATGCTTCCAGCATGCCCATATTTGTATACTTTAGTGTGAAATACTGCCCCCACATAGAAGCACTTTGAGCTAATATAAATAAAATCATAAATATTATATAATGGATGGAGGTACGCATGGAATCCAATATCATTTTAATATATATACATATATATACATATATTAAAATGATTAAGACCAATTATAAGACAATAATTTTATGGCTTTTACTAAATGTAGCAATTATGGTTTTTATGGATTTGGGTCTTTTTATACAAACTACGCCCCTTATGGATGGCGCAGGGTTTTTAAAAAAAATAGGAGTATCCGAGTTGATGGCAACTATAGAATGGATGTTTCTAATACCCGCCAATAGAATCGGTAATGGGTTAATGAGTGCTCCACAAATCTCGCTATGGTCCTATATATTTGATTTCATTGGACAAATTCTATCCAATATATTTTGGTTAAAATTGCCTACTGCTATAGATGATTATGTGGCCATGGTTATGATATTAGGTGGTATGTACATTTCTTTATATAAGGTAGTAGGATAGATAAGAACCTATAATAATTCTGCTAATTTATGCACAATTTCTATGGGTAATTTTGTAGGAAATATTATATCAAATTTAATTATTAATGATCCCGCATGTTCATCGCGAGAAAGTCCCAACCCCATTATTTTCTTCTCGAAACTGGGGGCTATAATACTGGACCCCGCGGTATTATTTATGTTATAGTTTTTGCCAGATAAATGTGGTATATTAAAAGATACTCCACATAAAGACTCCTTAAGAGTTATTTGTTTATTATATATTAAGTCTAGTCCAACTCGTTTAAAAGTAGCATGGTCCAGTACTTTAATAAATATTTTAACATCGCCGGATACACCTGTTTCCGCGCGATTACCAATATTTCGAAATATCAATAGTTCATTGCTATCAGTGCCTTTGGGCACCTGCACATACAAGGTTTCCCTTTCCTGTGTTTTAATATTATTTTCAACAAATATCCTATCTATTTCTACTGGAATCATGCAACCAGCATATGCCTGTTCTAGCGTTATATCTATAGTTTTTATAATGGGCACGGGCTTATTCATCTGCATATTCATATGTTGGGCAAAATCACTATTTTTATTCTCAGCGAAAAATGAAAATATTGACGCTATGTCTATACCCATGTCCTGATGAAAATTACCATCATTGCTTACTTCTGGTACGTCGTCTTTATGTGTAATTATTGCATATGCCTCATTGATTTCTTGAAATTTTTGCTTGGATTCCTCACTATTGCCATTTCTATCTGGGTGATACTCTAATGATAAGCGCCTATACGCCTTTTTAATTTCCAGCTCGGACGCATTTTTATTTACTCCCAATATAGTGTATGCGTCACGATTAGACATAGGTTACTAGACTAAAAGAATATAAACTTAATCAGATATATACGAACATCTAATATGCCTTCCGATACATTTACCTATAAATATAGACCCAAAAATCTAATCGATTTTAAAATGAACCCTAACCTATTACAGGTATTGCTTACCTTTATCAAATTAGGGAAATTAAATATACTTCTTACTGGTAATTCTGGAACAGGCAAAACCTCCTTAATGCATGCCATAATATGCGAATATTATGGATTTGACATAACCCTTGATCATGAAAATATACTTTCTATAAATACCTTGAAAGATCAGGGCATTTCATATTATAGAAACGAAGTGCGTATATTTTGTCAGACCTCTTCGGCTATCAAAGGCAAACGCAAAATACTTATTATGGACGATATAGATTTTATTAACGAACAAAGTCAACAGGTATTTAGAAATTGTATAGACAAATATACCCATAACGTATGTTTTATTGCATCATGTAATAATGTACAGAAAGTAATCGATAGTTTGCAGTCTAGAATGGATATAATTCGGATAAATCCCCATGTATCAGTGGATCTTTCTAATATTACCCTCCATATTATAAAAAACGAAGATATTGTATTATTAGATGGCGTACTAGACTTTATTATTACCATTTGCAATGGTTCCGTTCGAATATTAGTAAATTACTTAGAAAAATTCAAACTGTTGGGTCAACCCATTGATATACTACTCGCCAAGCAATTATGTACTAATATTTCATTTAGTGATATGGAAGAATATACGAGGGCTTGTATTAAGGGAGATATATCTTCGGCCATTTCGATTATTGATAAAATAGTTCAGTGTGGATATTCGGTTATCGACATTCTTGATAACTATTTCACCTTTGTAAAAATGACCCCGGTTTTAGATGAAAATCAAAAATATATCATCATACCATTTATATGCAAGTATATAACTATATTTCATAATCTACACGAATATGAATTAGAACTAGTATTTTTTACAAATAATATAATAACTTCCTTACAATGATAATATTTTATACATACATATATATATATATATATATATGCCTTTCTTTACGAATAATAGCGGTCGTTCTCGTGATATCACGTTTACTAAAAACGCATCCAAACCCATTCATTTTATGGCCTTTTATTGTACAGTTTTATCTCGATTAGCATACTTTACTGATGATAATTTTTTACCCGCATACCTAGAAATGTTTTCTGCTGAAAAACCCGCAGATAGCACCATTCCTTTAAAATTATTAACACAATTAGATGAGGCATCCGCCGACAATATACTTGATGATAAGGAGGTCTTTAAGGATTTAGAAGGCTTACCCACGTTTACTTTCAATGACGTAAAATTTATCGACTTTACGGATTATGCCACCAAATTTAACGCCATTTGCAATACGAGAACTAAGCATATATACACTCCTCCAAATATAAAGTCCTTTACCGGCAAGGAATATACTACGGCATATATATCTATTTCCAACTCTAATTATTCAGGGTATTATATTTTATATGATACTCGTATGCCCACATCTATTAACGTTATATTTAGGGGGACATATAGTGTCAAAGCGGCGCAATCTTATCTGCATCCCGCGGTCGTTATACCAACATATAAATCAGACAAATTTTCCGAGAAGGAGAGACAGGCATATGCAAAGAAACTATCTACCCACCCTACTTCCTTTGGTACCTTGGGGGGAATATATAAAATTTTACAAGATTCTCTTAATGCTATCGTTCACTCAATGTTATATCTTATAGATAATTATGCTCCCGACCATATAAAAACCAAGAATCGAAGTATTAAAGTAATTACGACCGGGCATTCTTTGGGTGGAGGATTAGCCACCTTATTTGCAGATACATGGGCCTCTCTTATAAACGATATCGCAATTTATAAGGAAAATACACTATATGGTGTCTTTGAGGAAAGGATAGTATGCGTTTCAATAGGATCTCCTAGAGTATTATCACTTGCCGCGGCTGACGACTTTTGTCAAAAGATTAAACAAAAACAAATTAATTATACGCGATTAGTCAATAGGTCCGACCCCGTACCTGGTTTGCCTCTTAAAAGTATGGGATATAGTCACCCATGTAGTCAAGAACTGCATTATGAACCAGAGTATTTAATGGTAAATGAGAATACGCGTAGTGTAACTGCGGACCATTCACTAGAAAATAAAACGGTTTCTCCAAACATGCTCGACGTGTCTAATCCCTTAAGTCATGTGAATTATTTATATGTTGATTTCTTGAAAGCAGTTGCCGTAAGTGCATTCATGGCATCGGCAGTAGGCAAAGCACACCTTAGTTCCCACGGAACGTCTGAAATAAGTCGTACTAAGGCAGGAGACTCACTAGAGAGAATAGTATTAGGAGAATTCAAGTCTAGTACTAAGCCAGTTATTATATTTAAAATGACTGCATTTGACCTATCACAAATTAGATCTAGTACCTCCAATGCTGATGGAGGAATTGACCCCTTGTTTAGTGAACTAATGAGTCAGATGAAAGTAACAACTACCCCAAATAAAACTAATTTTGATGCGACACAACTACATACTTTTGAGGGCATTATTAACAATGAACAACGAGACGCTATCAATAAAAATTCCGATATACTATCTCGTCTCTCGCTGGATACTGCTGGACCTGCTGCTGGAGGGTATATGGTTCGGTCAACCTCGAAAAGCAAGGGGCTAAGCAAACGTTTTAGCAAACGTCGAAGCAACCGTCCTAGCAAACGTCGACGCAACCGTCCTATCAAACGTCGAAGCAACCGTCCTAGCAACCGTCGAAGTAAAGGGCGGAATAAAAGTCGGCGGCGACGCGGCTCGAAATAGTGGATACCATATATGTAGGTGGGTTATCCATAAAGCATATGAATTACTCTGCTCGTCGCTTAATATGCATATTTATATATATAGCACATGTGTCTTATACATATTATATTTTCCCGATGCCTGATAATAGATGTAATACTCTAGAACATGATATACATGAACATGATATACATGAACATGATATACATGAACATGATATACATGAACATGATTACATTCAATTAAGTATATACTTAGTAAATGTAATAATGCGTATTATTTGGTTAATATATATAATATATATTTACTCTATAGGTAAATATATGTCAACGCAATTGTTTAACAATGACATTCCTAATAAAATATTATTGGATTATCTGCTTTCTTGCTGCCGAGAAGAAAATAATGTAATAGAATTTTCTAAATCCTCTTATAAAAAATCTATATTTAACAAGTCA
>Ga0105054_10006867_pt1 | contig 15726 bp, 13 predicted proteins | sample BON02_FD_78091 | JGI IMG/M metagenome (GOLD analysis project Ga0105054, IMG submission 78091) | Freshwater microbial communities from Lake Bonney liftoff mats and glacier meltwater in Antarctica - BON-02 (megahit assembly) | ecosystem: Environmental > Aquatic > Freshwater > Ice > Glacier...
ATACGGGCCTTTCGGCCTTGCCCCTTGCCATGCTGATGACGCAAAATAGCACTTAAGAGACAAGACGATAGATACGAGCCCGGGGAAGCTATTTTGCCACGTCGTAGCGTTTATTCCAGGCTAGCGCCTGCAGGTGCCGTTTTGCTGGCGGCCGCGTTGGCCGGCTGTTCCGGTGCAGGCGATCTGTTGTCCGGAAAGAGCGACGAAAGCCTGTTTTCCAAGCCTCTCAACGTTTTTTCCAAGGTGGATGGGGTCTCTTCAAACGACGGCAAGACCGTCAGTCTCGGCCGAGCGGGCCGGTTCCTGCGGAAGATTTGGTCAGTCCCGATGGGCGCTGTGCGCTGCCGGTGTCGGCGGAAGCGCCACAGGCGTCACAGGCCGCTGCCGCTCCAGTTCCCGCGGGCGAACGTCAAGTTGGCTCGATGGCCGGCGATCTGGCCGGCGCGCCAATGCCGGCTGCCGTGCCGGCCCGGCTGGAACCGGGTCCGGGTCTCGCACCGGCTGCGCCTCCGGTTCTGGGCGGCGTCGCGCTCGGCATGACCGAATGTCAGGCCGTGCGCCGCGCCGGGTTGCCGAGCAATGTCAGCATCGGCGTCGGCGACAGCAACGAGCGCAAAGTCGTACTGACCTATCTCGGCGGCACCTGGCCGGGCATCTACACGTTCCAGTCCGGCCGCTTGAAGGAAATCGCGCGCGCGCCGGAACCGCCCAAGCCCGAAAAGCCGGTGAAAAAGAAGTCCAAGGCCAAGACCGTCCGGCGTTAAGCCGTTTCCAGCGCGCTACTGGCGGCGAGCCATTCTTCTTCCGCCTTGGCGATCGAAGCGACGACATTGGCGCGTGTCTTCGACAATTCCGCCGCGCGCGCCGGATCCTTTGCGAATAATTCGCCGTCGGCCAGTGTTGCATCGAGCTTGCCGAGTTGGCGATTGAGCTGCGCGATGTCGGCCTCGGCCTTGCTGATCTGCTTGCGCAGCGGCGCTGTCTCCGCGCGTTTGCCGGCGGCAGCCTTGCGCACTTCCGCCGGCGCGATGCGGGGCGCGGCCTTGGTCGCGGTGTTCTGCTTGCCGTCGGACAGAACGAAGCGGTGATAATCGCTGAGGTCGCCGTCGAACGGCGCGACATGGCCGCCCGCCACCAGCCAGAGCCGGTCGACGCAAGCCTCCAGCAAATAGCGATCATGCGACACCAGGATGACCGCGCCCTGATAATCGTTGATCGCCTCGATCAACGCGCCGCGGCTGTCGATGTCGAGATGGTTGGTCGGTTCGTCGAGGATGATCAGATGCGGCGCGACGAAGGTCGCCAGACCCAGCAATAGCCGCGCTTTTTCGCCGCCGGACAGGCTCGAAACCTTGGTATTGGCGGCCTGTTGCGAGAACCCAATGGTGCCGACGCGGCCGCGCACTTTCGATTCCGGCTGATCCGGCATCAGGCGGCGCACGTGATCGTAAGGGCTGCCGTCGAGATCGAGTTCGTCGATCTGATGCTGCGCGAAATAGCCGACCTTCAGCGTGGCGGCGCGAGTGACGGTGCCGTGTTCGGGCTGCAGTTTGCCGGCGAGCAGCTTGACCAGGGTTGACTTGCCGTTGCCGTTCGAACCGAGCAGGGCGATGCGGTCATCATTGTCGATGCGCAGCGATAGTCCGGACAAAATCGGCCGGCCGGGTTCGTAGCCGACCGAGACATTGTCGGTGGCGATGATCGGCGGTGACAGCAGCTTGTCGGGCGCCGGAATATGGATCGGCCGCACGTCGTCGGTCACCATCGACGTGATCGGTTGCATCTTGGCCAGCATCTTGATGCGCGATTGCGCTTGCGTCGCCTTTGAGGCCTTGGCGCGGAAACGATCGACGAAAGCCTGCAGATGCGCGCGCTGGGCGTCCTGCTTTTTCATCAGTTTCTGGTCGAGCACCAGCCGTTCGCTGCGCAGGCGCTCGAAGTCGGAATAGCCGCCTTTGTAGAGCGTCAGCTTTTTTGCTTCGAGCGACAGGATCTGGTTGACCGCGTTGTCCAAAAGATCGCGGTCATGGCTGACGATGATCATGGTGTGCGGATATTTCGCCAGATGGTCCTGCAGCCAGAGCGTGCCTTCGAGATCGAGATAGTTGGTCGGCTCGTCGAGCATCAGCAGGTCGGGCTCGGAGAACAGCGTTGCGGCAAGCGCGACGCGCATGCGCCAGCCGCCGGAAAATTCGGTGCAGGGTCGCGCCTGATCGGCGGTGGAAAATCCGAGGCCCGACAGGATCGAGGCGGCGCGGGCAGGCGCCGCATGCGCGCCGATATCGGCAAGTCGGGTCTGTATTTCGGCGATGCGATGCGGGTCGGTGGCGGTCTCGGCCTCGTGCATCAGTTCGGTGCGCTCGCTTGGCGCCTTAAGCACGACTTCGAGCAGGCTCTCGGGTCCGTTCGGCGCTTCCTGCGCCAACCGGCCGATGCGCCAGCGCGGCGGGATTTCAATCGAGCCGCCTTCCGCCCCCATCTCGCCGGTGATGACGTTGAACAGGGTCGATTTACCGGTGCCATTGCGGCCGACCAGGCCGACGCGCGTGCCCGGGACAATGCGGGCGGAGGCGTCTTCCAATAGGGAGCGGCCGGCGATACGGACCGTGAGGTCGTTGATGATGAGCATGTGCGCCTTTTGGACGAGGGCGCTGCACAAGGCAATCCCCCAAAAGGCCGGACGGTTACTCGATTTTGTCCAATCCGACGCCGCTTTCGCGCTGGTAGATGATGAGGTCAAAGCTCGGCGTCGCGTCGTTGCCGATCATGGCGGAGAGCAGGGCATGGGCCTGGCCGCGGTGGTGGGTCTGGTGGTTGAAGAAGTGGTCCAGCGCCGGCGCCAGCGATTGCTCGATGGTCTGGGGCTTAACCACGGTCCTGTAGCGTAGCGTGCCGTTGAGCCTTTCGTTATCGAGACCGGCGATATAGCGGGTGATCAGCACGTCCTGCGAGCGGCGGGCCTCCCGAAGGGCCTGGAAATCGTCATAGAGAATGGTGTCGAGGCTGGGCGGCTGCTCGCCCGCCCCGGTGAAGCGCTTCATCCAGATGCGGTCGCCAACCAGCAGGTGATTGAGGGTTCCGTGCAGCGACTTGAAGAAGGCGCCGCGGTCGGCGCGGTAATCGGCGTCGGGCACCTTGGACGCGGCGTCATAGAGCCGCTCGTTGCACCAGGCATTGTAGCCGGCGAACATCCGATAACGTTCTTTCATGGCTCATTCCCCTGGCGTTTGGCGCTCTCGCGGCATCTTGCCGCCCCGAGAGCCCCCCGGTATAAGCCGCCGCAACCGGGGCATTCAAATGAATGTCTTGCAAGCCACCGATCAATCTTTGTGAAGGACCATTCCGATGCCGGCCGAGCGTACTTTTTCGATCCTGAAGCCCGACGCCACCAAGCGTAACCGGACCGGCGCCATCAATGCCATGATCGAGGCCGCCGGCCTGCGCATCATTGCGCAGAAGCGCGTTCTCATCTCGCGCGCCCAGGCCGAGCAGTTCTACGGCGTGCACAAGGCCCGTCCGTTCTTCGGCGAACTGGTCGACTTCATGACCTCCGGCCCGGTGGTCGTGCAGGTGCTGGAAGGCGAGGGCGCCATCGCCAAGTATCGCGACCTCATGGGCGCGACCGACCCGTCCAAGGCCGCCGCCGGCACCATCCGCAAAGAACACGCCGTCTCGATCGGCGAGAACTCGGTGCACGGGTCCGACGCCGCCGACACCGCGGAAAAGGAAATCGCACAGTTTTTTGCCGGCAACGAAATCGTCGGTTAAGGCAAAGCCGGCGCGGCCCTCCTTGAGGGCCGCCTCGGCCGGCGCCATCGTTGTGTCGGCTGTCCAGACTCGCAATACATAAAAATGTTCTGTCGGTTTTAACGTCGGATCACGGGGGAGCGTTCGGTGGAATTTCTTTGGCATGATTTGGTTCAGGCGCCGTTTTGGATAGCGGCCGTTCAGATCATTGGCGTCAACATCATTCTGTCCGGCGACAACGCCGTCGTGATTGCGATGGCCTGCATGACGCTGCCGCCGAAGCAGCGGCTGTGGGGCATGGTGCTGGGCGCGGGCGTCGCGGTGCTGTTGCGCGTGGTCTTCACGCTCGTCGTGGCCGAGGCGATGAACTATCCGTTCCTCAAGCTGGTCGGCGGTGCGCTGTTGTTCTGGGTCGCCATCAAGCTGGTGACGGAGGATTCCGAAGGCGAGGGCGTCGAAGGCGGTGAAACGCTCTGGAGCGCGGTGCGCATCGTCGCCATCGCCGACATCGTCATGAGCCTCGACAACGTCATCGCGATCGCGGCCTCGGCCGAAATGGCGGCGGCGCGCGTCGACATTGCCAATGCCGCCAACATCAAGACCACGCTGATCATCTTCGGTCTTGCTACCAGCGTGCCGCTGATCGTGGCGGGCAGCGCGCTCTTGATGGCCTTGCTGGAGCGCTTCCGCGTTCTGGTCTGGGCCGGTGGCGCGCTCCTGGGCTGGGTCGCGGGCGACATCATGGCGACCGATCCATTCCTCGCCCGCCTGTTCAGCGAACCGATGATGCATGAGTTGCATATCTGGGCCGGCCCGCTCGGGGGGCTGATCGTGGTCGGTATCGGCTACATCATGGTCCGCCGCCATCGCCATCTGTATCTCGACGAGATCATGGCCGGTGCCGGGCTGGTGCTGTGGGTCATTGTCGACCGCGTCAGCGACAGTCTGTTCGGCGGCGCGATCCCCGATCTGACGGCGATCTGGAGCATCCGCGGGGTGCTCGCGGTCCTCTTGGCCATTACCTACGTGGTCTGCCGCAAGATCTGGCACGTCGAGAAGATGGAAGCCTGAGCCGGGCGCGCAAGACAATGTGCGCTGCCGGCGCTAAGCTGGCGGCGCCATGAATCAAGCCATCCGCTCGCCCAAAGTCGATAACAAGACCGTCGGCTATTCCGCCTGTCCGCACGATTGTCCGTCGACCTGTGCACTCGAGGTCGAACTGATCGACGCGCACACCATCGGGCGCGTGCGCGGCGCGAAAGACAACGACTACACGGCCGGCGTCATCTGCGCCAAGGTTGCGCGCTATGCCGAGCGCGAACATCATGCCGAGCGCGTATTGCATCCGCTCCAGCGGGTGGGGGCGAAGGGATCAGGCGAGTTTCGCCGCATCAGCTGGGATGACGCGCTCGATCTGGTGGCGGAGAATTTCCTCAAGGCCGAGCAGCGCCACGGCGCCGAGAGCGTCTGGCCTTATTACTATGCCGGCACGATGGGCCTCGTCATGCGCGACGGCATCCAGCGGCTGCGTCACGTCAAGAAATATTCCGGCTTTCACTCCACCATTTGCGTCAACCCGTCTTACGCCGGTTTCGCGGCCGGCACCGGCAAGGTGGCGGGCGCCGATCCACGCGAAATGGCGAAGTCCGATCTGGTGGTGATCTGGGGCACAAACGCGGTCAACACGCAGATCAACGTGATGACGCACGCGGTGCGCGCGCGCAAAGACCGCGGCGCCAAGATCGCAGCGGTCGATGTCTACATGAACGGCACCATGGAGCAGGCCGATCTCGCCGTACTGGTGAAGCCCGGCACCGACGGCGCGCTCGCCTGCGCGGTGATGCATTGCCTGTTCCGCGATGGCTTTGCCGACTGGGACTATCTGGAGAAATACACCGACGCGCCGCGCGAGCTGGAAGCGCATCTCAAGACACGCGATCCGGCCTGGGCGTCGGCGATCACTGGAACGCCGGTCGAGATCATCGAGGAGTTCGCGGCGCTTATCGGGGCGCGCAAGCGCGCCTACTTCCGGCTCGGCTACGGCTTTGCGCGCTCGCGCAATGGCGCGGCCAACATGCACGCCGCGAGCTGCATTCCGGCAGTGACGGGCGCGTGGCAACACGAAGGCGGCGGCGCCTTTCACATCAACGCCGATATCTACAAGCTCGACAAGACCATCATCGAGGGGCTCGACGCGATCGACCGTTCGGTGCGTATGCTCGATCAATCGCGCATCGGCGCGATTTTGACCGGCGAGCGCGAGGCGCTGCTGGACGGGCCGCCGGTCGACGCGCTGATCATCCAGAACACCAATCCGGTCTCGGTCGCGCCCGACCAGACGCTGGTGAAACGCGGCTTTGCGCGCGACGACCTGTTCACCTGCGTGCACGAACAGTTCATGACCGAGACCGCCAAGATGGCCGATGTGGTGCTGCCGGCGACGACCTTTCTCGAACATGACGACATCTATCGCGGCGGTGGCCATCAATACATCATTCTGGGACCGAAGCTGGTCGAGCCGCCAGGCGAATGCTGGAACAACCACGACGTTATTTCCGCCGTGGCCAAGCGCGTCGGCGCGGTGCATCCGGGCTTCGACATGAGCCCGCGCGAGTTGATCGACCAGATGCTGCAGGTGTCGAAGCGCGGCACGCTCGCCGAGCTGGAAGCCAATAAATGGCTCGACTGCCAGCCGCCATTCCGCGAAGCGCATTACCTCGACGGCTTCAACTGGCCGGACAAGAAATTCCGCTTCAAGCCGGACTGGCCGACTGTGCCGTTCCGCAGCCCCTATAATTACGGGCCGGTGGCGGAGATGCCGCCTTTGCCGGATCACTGGACCTCGATCGAGCAGGCCGACGCGGCGCATCCGTTCCGGCTGGCGACGTCGCCGGCGCGCGGGTTTTTGAATTCGACCTTCAATGAAACGCCAACCTCAGTGGCGCAGGAACAGCGCCCGACGGTGATGATCCATCCCGACGACGCGGCCGGACAGGGCATTGGCGACGGTGACTTTGTCGTCCTCGGCAATACGCGCGGCGAGGTGCGCCTGCACGCCCGCTTGTTCGACGGCCTGCGGCGCGGCGTGCTGATCGCGGAATCGATCTGGCCGAACTCGGCTTACGAAGACGGCTGCGGCATCAACACGCTCACCGGCGCAGATTCCATCGCGCCATTCGGCGGCGCGGCCTTCCACGACAACAAGGTGTGGGTGCGCAAGGCGGCGAACGAATAGTCCGGCGTATTTGTCGAGCCAGCCGTTCCGTTCCTGTTTACTGCGTGATCTTCTTGCCCATATAGACCGCGTTGCTGATACCCATGAGAATCTGAAAGCCGTTTGGAATTTCCGGGATCACATAGGTGCTCATGACCTGTAGCACCACAAAGGCTGCCGTGATCAAGGTGAACAGCAGCATCTGAACGCGCGTCACGTCGATTTCAGTCTTCCAGGACTGAGCATCCGGGGGGCCGACCAGAACTGAATTGGTGATCAAGTCCGACCACAACGGCTTCGGGTGCGGCGGAAGAGGCGGCGGTGGGGTTGCCGGCGTTGGCGACGCGGGCTCGCTATTGCTGTTGATCGTCGAGGCGACGGTCGTGGCGCCGGAAATTCCCAACAGCACCAGCGTTCCCGTCGTGATCTGGATCAGTTCGCCCGACAGCGCCATGACGTAGACCGCCGAGAGCAGGACGACGAATGTCCACACGACGATCTGGAACTGCGACAGGCTGGCATAACCCGACGACCCGGAAATCACGGTCAGGAACGGATTTGCCTTCGGTTCGGTAGGGGCCACCTTTTTGCGCACGATGATGAGTAGCCAACCGAAGGCGAGGGCGCCGACGACGATGGCCAGGATAAATGCGAAACTAGGACTGGTGATGCCGAGCGCGGTGTGGATATCGATCGGCTCTTGTCCATCATGTGGAATGCGGATGAGGACATCGGCAATCGGAACAAGATGAATGGCGCGCACATGGGAATTTTTCGATGGGCCCAAATTGGGAATCGTTACTGTGAGTGTCAGCGTTTTGGAGTCGCTCGACAGCTCTGCACGATCGATTTTAGCTGGAACCGACGTTTCGTTTTTTTCCACGCTCCGCCAACGGAAACACACGATCGGGCGCACGGTCTTGGCGAACTCTCCGAAGCTGCGAATGGCGAAGGAAATTTCGCCGCCGACCGGCTGCCACGACTTGCGTTGATCGGTCGCCGAATCGAATACCAGGCCGGCGCCGCCGACTGCCGCGGATGTTGATTTCCATTCACATCCCAATGGTGTCTTCTCGGGAGCAATCGAATTCACCGTGCGCTCGCCTGGTTTCGCCGCGTCTGCAACGGGCGCATTGGACGGTGCAGGCGGGACGACAGGCGCGATAGCGGGGGCTGGATTGGGTGGCGACGTCGCCTGCGCCAGCGCGGCGCCTGTGAGAATTGCAGATGCAAAGCCAGCCAAAGCAAGTTGCTTCGCGATAGCGTAAAATTGTGTGGTCACGTTCCGTCTCCCCGCCGGTCCCCGTGGCGAGAATATTACCGCAATACAATCTTAATTAGAATGCCGATTGTGGGCATTTCTACTTCGGATTGCAGTGCACAAAATAAAAATTCCGCTCCGGTTTGGCCGGAGCGGGAGGTGGAGCGCCAGGGATGGTCAGGTTTGCGGCGTTAGTGCTGAAGTGTCCGGCACCGGAACGCCGTCGATCAGGCAACGGCCATCGACGACGCGCACGCGGCCTTGCGCCACCAGTGCCAGCGCTTGCGGGTAAATGCGATGCTCGACGGCGAGGACGCGGGCCGCCAGGCTTTTCTCGTCGTCATCGGCGCGCACCGCAACCGCGCCCTGCACGATGATCGGCCCGGCGTCCATTTCTGGCACGACGAAATGAACGGTGGCGCCGTGCACTTTCGCTGCCGCATCGAGCGCGCGCTGGTGGGTGTCGAGGCCCTTGAAGGCCGGCAACAGAGCAGGGTGGATGTTGAGCATGCGCTCCTGCCATTGCGCGACGAAGGCTGGCGACAGCAGGCGCATGAAACCGGCCAGACAAACCAGATCGACGCGGTGTGTCTCCAGCACTTTCTGCATCGCCTGGTCGAAGGCGGCGCGATCCTTGCCGAACGGTTTGTGATCGACAGCATGGGTCGCAATACCGGCATCGCGCGCGGTCGCCAGTCCGCCGGCGTCCGGCCGATTGGACAGCACCAGCGCGATCTCCGCCGGATAGTTTTTATCTTTCGCGGCGTCGATCAGCGCCGCCATGTTGGAGCCGCGGCCGGAAATCAGAACGGCGACGCGTTTGCGGTTCATCGCGTGCTCACAATGTCAGATCGAGCACACCGTCATACATGACGCGCGCTTCGCCGTCGGCGCGGATGACGTTGCCGATGGTGGCTACCTGTTCGCCGGCCTGCGCGAATACCGCGCTCACCGCGTCGGCATCCTTCGGTGCGACAACGACGATCATGCCGATGCCACAGTTGAACGTGCGCAGCATTTCGTTCGGGGCGATATTGCCGACTTGCGCCATCCACTTGAACACGGCTGGCGCCTTGACTCGTGTGAGGTCGATGCGCGCGCCCATGCCCTTGGGCAGCACGCGCGGGATATTGTCGGGAAAGCCGCCGCCGGTGATATGGGCAAAGCCCTTCACCGCCTTGGTGGCGCGGATCGCGGCGAGACAGGATTTCACATAGATGCGCGTCGGCGTCAGGATTGCTTCGCCGAGTGAAACGCCGGGCGCGAAAGGCGCTGGCGCGCTCCAGGCCAATCCGCTCTTGGCGACGACCTTGCGCACCAGCGAATAACCATTCGAATGCACGCCGGAGGAGGCGAGGCCGAGAATGATGTCGCCTTCCGCGATATCGGCACGCGGTAGCACGTCGCCGCGCTCGACCGCGCCGACCGCGAAGCCGGCCAGATCGTAATCGTCGCCTTGGTAGAGCCCGGGCATTTCGGCGGTCTCTCCGCCAATCAGGGCGCAGCCGGCCTGTCGGCAGCCGATCGCAATGCCGGCGACGATCGCCGCGCCGATTTCGGGCTCGAGCTTGCCGGTGGCGTAATAGTCGAGAAAGAACAGCGGTTCGGCGCCTTGCACCACCAGATCGTTCACCGACATGGCGACCAGGTCGATGCCGATGGTGTCGTGGCGGCCGGTTTCGATCGCGACCTTGACCTTGGTGCCGACGCCGTCATTGGCTGCGACCAGAACGGGATCGGTGAATCCGGCCCGCTTGAGGTCGAACAACCCGCCGAACCCGCCGATTTCGCCATCGGCGCCCGGCCGCGCGGTGGCGCGCACCAGCGGCTTGATCAGTTCCACCATCCGGTTGCCGGCATCGATATCGACGCCCGCTTGCGCGTAAGTCAGTCCGCGCTCTTTTTCCGCCATTTTGGCCTCGCAGCGCGTGATCCCGAAAGGGCGAGACCGGATTCCGGAAAAGCTCGCGCGCACTATGACAATTGCGCCGGTTGGTAAGGCGTAATCGCAATTCGCGCAATGGCCGGTGCCCCGTTATACTCAGGACCGGGAACGGTCGTTTCCCGCCCTCGCGCCGGGGGTTTTTGTCCAAAAGCCGGGATTGTCTTTGAATATTCCAAATTTGATTACGCTGGGGCGTATTCTGCTGGTGCCGGTCGTGGTCTGGGCGATTGCCTCCAACGCCATGTGGATCGCCTTCGTGCTGTTCCTGGTTGCCGGCGTGAGTGACGGCGTCGACGGGTTCCTGGCCAAGCGCCTCGACATGAGGACGGAACTGGGAGCCTATCTCGACCCGCTCGCCGACAAGGCGCTGATCGTGTCGATTTATTTGACCCTTGGGATCAACGGGGACATCCCGCGTTGGCTGGTGATCCTGGTGGTGTCGCGCGATATCCTGATTGTCGGAGGAATCATGCTGTCCTGGTTGATGGGAAATCCGCTCAAGATCAGGCCGCTGCTGGTCTCCAAGCTCAATACCGTCGCCCAGATCGTGTTTGCCTGTGTGGTGCTCGGCTCGCTCGGCTTCAATTATGAGGTTTCGATGCTCAAACTGGCGCTGATGGGTCTGGTCGCGGTGCTGACCCTGCTGTCGATCGCGGCTTACCTCGCCGAATGGGTACGTCACATGAATTCCGCGGCCGCCGAACAGTGAGCCAGCCCTCCGACAGACCGGATTTGCGGCCCGTGCCGCTCGCGCCCATGGGCAATGGCGGATTTCAGCGTCAGGTCAAATTCTGGCTGGCGGCGCTGGCGATCTTCATTCTGTTGTTGTGGCTGCTGGCCGATATCCTGCTGCCGTTTATCGCCGGCCTGGCGATTGCCTACCTGCTGACGCCGCTCACCGACCGGCTCGAAAAGCTCGGGCTAAACCGGCTGGTCGCCGCGCTGGTGATCATTACCGTGATGGTGCTGGCCTTCGTGCTGTTGATCCTGCTGGTGGCGCCGATCCTCGGCGGTCAGTTGTCATCGTTCATCGAGAATATTCCCGGCTACGTCACCAAGCTGCGTTCGCTGGTCACCGATCCGAGCAGCCCCTGGGTTCAGAAACTCGTCGGCTCGGGGATCGCCAACGACAAGACGATCAGCGATCTGGTGACGCAGGGCGCCGGCTGGTTGACCGGTTTCCTGAAGTCGCTCTGGTCGGGCGGGCGCGCGCTGGTGTCGCTGTTCTCGCTGATCGTCATCACGCCGGTGGTGGCGTTCTACCTGATTTACGACTGGCACAAGATGATCCGCACCGTCGATAGTTGGATACCGCTGCATCAGCGCGACACCGTGCGGGCGCTGGCGCGCGAAGTCGACGCGGCGATTGCCGGCTTCGTGCGTGGACAAAGCGCGGTCTGCTTGATCCTCGGGTCGTTTTACGCCATCGCGCTGACGCTGAGCGGGCTGAACTTCGGCCTGTTGATCGGGCTGATATCCGGTCTGATCACCTTCATTCCCTATGTCGGTTCGATGACCGGGCTGATCCTGTCGCTCGGCGTCGCGATCGCGCAGTTCTGGCCGGAATATACGCCGATCCTGATCGTGCTCGGCATTTTCCTGATCGGCCAGTTCATCGAAGGCAACGTGCTGGCGCCTAAGCTGGTGGGCGAGAGCGTCGGCCTGCATCCGGTCTGGCTGATTTTCGCGCTGCTGGCGTTCGGCTTTCTGTTCGGCTTCGTGGGGTTGCTGGTGGCGGTGCCGCTGGCCGCCACTATCGGAGTGTTGTGCCGTTTCGCGCTCAAGCGCTATCTGAACAGCTCGCTGTTTACCGGCGAAAACGCGGACTGAGTTCGCAAGGATTTTTGGTGTGGCCGGCGATATGAGTCATTCGATCGAAACCCCTTTGGCGCCGCGTCAGCTCGTGCTCGCGCTCGACCACGCGATCAGTTTTGCGCGTGAGGATTTTCTGCAAGGTCCGTCGAACACGAAGGCGCTGGCGCTGGTCGAGCGCTGGCCGGACTGGCCGGACCGACTCGCGGTGCTGGTTGGGCCGGAAGGCTCCGGCAAAAGTCATCTCGCCGCGATCTGGGCACGCGCCTCCGGCGCGCGCATTTTATCGGCCAAGCGTTTGAACGAAACCGATCTGCCGCAGGCATTCGCGACCGGGGCGCTGGTGGTTGAAGACCTCGAAGCGGAAGGTCTCGACGAGCGCGCGCTGTTTCATCTGATCAATATGGCGCGCGAGGAACGGGTCGATGTGTTGTTTACGGCGCGCACGGCGCCGGCGAGCTTCAATGTGAGTATCCGCGATCTGGCATCGCGCCTGAAGGTCTTGCCGGTAGTGACGCTGACCGCGCCCGACGACGCGCTGCTGCGCGCGCTGATCGTTAAGCTTGCCGCCGACCGGCAATTGGCGGTCGATGAGGCGCTGGTGAACTACCTCGCCAACCGGATCGAGCGTTCCTTCGCCGCCGTCCGCGCGGCGGTTCGGCAACTGGACGAGGAGGCCCTGCGCCAGCACCGGCCGGTGACGCGGGCGCTGGCCGCCGAGCTGTTTCGCACTCCTTAAGGCCCGTGCGGTAGTATCCTGCCGGGCGCACTCTCTGCGGGTGCGACCTGTCATCCCACCGCCATGTTGGCGAGCTAGGAGACATTTTTGGCTGGACCCGTTATCCGATGGCAGAACGTGCGCAAGCTATTGCAGATGCTGGGGAAATAGTTTCCGGCAAGGTGCGGGAGGCAGGTCCTTCGGCGTCGCCGACGGCCGAGGCGAGCCTGCGCGAACATCCCGATCGCTTCATCAACCGCGAATTATCCTGGCTGCACTTCAACCGGCGGGTCCTGGAAGAAGCCGCCAACGAGCATCATCCGCTCATGGAGCGGGTCCGGTTCCTGTCGATCTCTGCCAATAACCTTGATGAATTCTTCATGGTGCGGGTCGCCGGCCTGAAAGGTCAGGTGCGCCAGGGCATCACCACGCGCAGCCCGGATGGACTGACGCCGGCCGAACAACTCACCCGGATCGGCGAGGCCGTGACGCAGCTTGCCCGCGACCAGCAGCATCGCTGGCTCGACCTGCGGCCGGATCTCGCTGCCGCCGGCGTGACGCTGGTTGATGGCTCCGACCTCAAGAAGGCCGACAAGGCCTGGCTCGAGGAGCATTTCCTCACCCATGTCTTCCCGCTGCTGACGCCGCTGGCCATCGACCCGGCGCATCCGTTTCCGTTCATTCCCAATCTCGGTTTCTCGATGGCGCTGCATCTGGCGCGCGTGCGCGACGGCAAGTCGATGAACGCGCTGATCCGCATGCCGCAAAAGATCGAGCGTTTCATCAAGCTGCCGAGCGGCGCCGACGACGGCATCCGGCTGATCACGCTGGAGGAGGCGACCGCGCTGCATATCGCGCGGCTGTTTCCCGGCTATATGGTCAAGGGCGCCGGCGCGTTCCGCGCCATCCGCGATTCCGATCTGGAAATCGAAGAAGAAGCCGAAGACTTGGTGCGCTTGTTCGAAACCGCGCTCAAGCAGCGCCGGCGCGGTTCGGTGATAAGGCTCGAGCTCAACGCCACCATGCCGGCGGAGTTGCGCGAGTTCGTGCAGCGCGCGCTCGCGGTTGCCGACGACGAAGTCTTTCTGGTCGACGGCGTGCTGGCGCTCAACGACCTGTCGCAGCTCACCAAGCTCGACCGGCCCGATCTCGAATTTGTGCCGTATAATCCGCGCTATCCGGAACGCATCCGCGATCATGGCGGCGATGCCTTCACAGCCATCCGGCAGAAGGACCTCGTCGTCCACCATCCATATGAATCGTTCGACGTCGTCGTGCAGTTCCTGCAACAGGCGGCGCGCGACCCGAACGTGGTCGCGATCAAGCAGACGCTGTACCGCACCTCGGCCGAAAGCCCGATCGTCAAGACGCTGGTCGAGGCGGCGGAAGCCGGCAAGTCGGTGACCGCGCTGGTCGAACTCAAGGCCCGTTTCGACGAGGAAGCCAATATCCGCTGGGCGCGCGATCTCGAGCGCGCCGGCGTACAGGTCGTCTACGGCTTCATCGAACTCAAGACGCACGCCAAATTGTCATTGGTGGTGCGGCGCGAGGGCGGGGCGCTTGCCACCTATTGCCACGTCGGCACCGGCAACTACCACCCGGTGACCGCGCGCATCTATACCGATTTGTCGTTCTTCACCGCCGATCCGCTGATCGCGCGCGACGTCGCTCGTATCTTCAACTACATCACCGGTTACGCGGAACCCGCCGAGCTCGAACGCATGGCCATCTCGCCGGTCAATTTGCGCAAACGCATCGTCGATCACATCGTGCAGGAAACCGCCAACGCCAAGGCCGGCAAGCCGGCGGCGATCTGGATGAAGATGAATTCTCTGGTCGATCCCGAGATCATCGATGCGCTCTATGACGCGTCGCAGGCCGGCGTGACCATCGACCTGGTGGTGCGTGGCATCTGCTGTTTGCGGCCGGGGGTACCGGGCCTGTCGGACAATATCCGGGCGAAATCGATCGTCGGGCGCTTCCTCGAACACGCCCGCATCTATTGCTTCGGCAACGGTAATTTGCTGCCGCACCCGAAGGCGGCGGTCTATTTCTCCTCCGCCGACATGATGCCGCGCAATCTCGACCGCCGGGTCGAGGTGCTGTGCCCGATTCTCAACGCCACCGTGCACGAACAGGTTCTCGGCCAGATTCTGGTCGCAAACCTCAGGGATAATGAGCAAAGCTGGAAGGTCTTGCCGGACGGCAGTTCGACGCGCATAAAGGCCGCGCCGGGCGAGGAACCTTTCAACGCCCACAAATATTTCATGACCAATCCGAGTCTGTCGGGCCGTGGTAAATCGCTCAAAGAATCGTCGCCCCGCAACCTCATCCGCCGCGTCGTCGAAGGCGGCTAAGCGCCGCTCGAAATCCCTGAACAAGGGCCGGCTCGACCACGGGCCGGTCATCGCCGTCATCGATATCGGCTCGAACTCGGTGCGCCTCGTCATCTATGAGGGCCTGACCCGTTCGCCGACGCCGATCTTCAACGAAAAGGTGCTGGCCGGTCTCGGCCGCCAGGTGCAGACCACCGGCCTGCTGGCGCAGGAGTCGATCGATACGGCGCTCAAGGCTCTGGTTCGCTTCCGCGCGCTCTGCGACATCCAGCACGTCACCAAGACCTATGCGATGGCGACCGCCGCCTGCCGCGACGCCCGCAACGGCCGCGCCTTCATCAAGGAGGCCGAGCGGATCTGCGGCGCGCCGATCAAGATCCTGTCGGGCAAGCGCGAAGCGCAGTTGACCGCCTTCGGCGTCGTGTCGGGTATTCACAAGCCGGATGGCATTGTCGGCGATCTCGGCGGCGGTTCGCTTGAACTGGTCGATGTCAAAGGCACGCGCGTGCGCCACGGCCTGACGCTGCCGCTGGGCGGTCTCGCCTTGCAGGACATCACCGGCAAGTCGCTCAAGAAAGCCGAGAAGCTGGTCGAGGAAGCCTTCGAGGATCTCGATATTCTCGAGGGCGGCGAGGGCCGCACTTTCTACGCCGTCGGCGGCACTTGGCGCGCGCTCGCGCGTCTGCACATGTG
>Ga0105054_10006868_pt1 | contig 15725 bp, 11 predicted proteins | sample BON02_FD_78091 | JGI IMG/M metagenome (GOLD analysis project Ga0105054, IMG submission 78091) | Freshwater microbial communities from Lake Bonney liftoff mats and glacier meltwater in Antarctica - BON-02 (megahit assembly) | ecosystem: Environmental > Aquatic > Freshwater > Ice > Glacier...
ATTTAGACATAGGAAAAGAAAAACGAATAGCTGCAATGGATGGACGTATGGAAATTGGCTTTGCAGCATTGTCCATTACTTTGGTTGACGTTGTGGTATTTTTGCCAATTCTTTTTTTACAAGTGTTTGTAGCCGATATGCTCAAACAATTTTCGGTTGTTGTAGTAACTTCAACACTTACAAGTTTATTGGTAGGTTTTACGCTTACTCCTTGGCTGGCATCTCGTATCGGCAAAAAAGAAGATTTACAACCAACTAATTTTTTTAATCGTTTTTTGCTTTGGTTTGAGCATCAATTAGAAAATTTTACCAATTGGTATGGCAGACAATTAGAATGGGTTTTAAGTCATAAATTAATTTTTACAGGCATTGTTCTTTTACTTTTTGTAATGACTTTGGGTATTATGAAACAAGGCATTATTGGTAAAGAGTTAATTTCAACTGGCGACCAAGGAAAATTTAGAATGGCGCTGGAATTTGACAAATCAACTACTATTCAGCAAAATAATTTAATTGCTCAAAAAGTTGAAACATACATTATTCAACAACCAGAAGTGTCTACTGTTTTCAGCAACATTGGCGGACCAAGCACTGGTATTGGAAGTTTGGGCCTTGGTTCAGCCAACAAAACCGAATTTACTATTCAATTAAAGTCAAAAAAGGAACTTAAAAATGTGCCTACAGAAACATTTATGAGTAGACTTCGTGAGGATTTGAAAGCAAAATTTCCAAGTATAAATTATTCAATGGCAGCTTTAGGTCTAATACCACGTTCAGCACCTATTGAAATTACATTGAGTGGAAGTAATTTAGATTTGGTAATGCAAAGCGGAAATGATTTAAAAGCAATTATTGAAAAAATTCCCGGTGCGGATAATGTGCGCTTATCCGTTGAAGCAGGAAGTCCCGAATACAAAATTATACCCGATAAAGATAAAATGCAGCGTTTAGGATTAACTACAGCTTATGTTGGAATGAACGTAAGAACGGCTTTTACTGGAAATGATGATGCCACCTTAACAGAAAATGGAACAGAATACCCAATTAGAATTTGGTTAAATGAATTTAGTCGCCAAACCTTTGATGATGTTCAACAACTTTCCATAATTAACCCAATGGGCTTACCAGTAGAAGTCTCACAGTTTGCAACTGTTCAGCAAGATAATTCACCGTCATTATTAGAAAGAAAAGACCGCCAGCCGGCAGTTACACTAACTTCAGATGCGTTAGGAAGACCTTCAGGTACCGTAGCAGATGATGTAGTGGCTTATCTCAAAGAAAATCCACTTCCACACGGTATACAAATGACTTGGGGTAGCGATATAAAAAGACAGAATGATAGTTTTGGTGCATTAGGTTCAGTATTACTGATCTCGTTTTTATTGATTTACCTTATTATGGTAGCACTTTATGACAACTTTATTTATCCACTTGTAGTTTTATTTTCTATTCCTGTAGCAGCAATTGGGGCATTTTTCGCATTGAATTTGTCTTTAAGCAATTTGAGTTTATTCGCTTTATTGGGTTTAATTATGTTAATGGGCTTGGTTGTAAAAAATGCTATTCTAATTGTGGATTTCACCAATCAATTAAAAGCAGAAGGCAAACATTTTAAAGAAGCTTTAATCATTGCAGGAAAAGGTCGTATGCGACCAATCCTAATGACAACGCTTTCAATGGTTGTAGGGATGCTTCCCATTGCAATGGCAACGGGTACAGCAGCCGAATGGAAAAATGGATTGGCTTGGGTTATAATTGGCGGACTTCTTTCCTCTTTAATTTTGACAGTTTTTTTAGTGCCTATGATTTATTATTTAGTAGACACTGTAAAGAAAAAATAAATCGTAATAAATATGAGATGAAAACAGCAACAGTATGATAATAGGCTTGGATTTGCGGGTAGAACCTAAGTGCTACCCAGCAAATTATGGATCAGACAAACCATCATTGCCTTGAAAATCTTTATTTGTGAAGTTTTAAAAGAGATTGGAGGAGCTTGCTTTAATTAATGAGATTTCTCGTCGTGCCTCCTCGAAATGACGGGTTATTTACCGCTTGCCATTTCTAATGCAAGAAACTTCCCGGTATGGCTATTCTCCACTTTAATCAAATCTTCCGGAACTCCTTCAAACAGAATCTGTCCTCCGCCCGAACCACCTTCCGGTCCGAGATCAATTACCCAGTCGGCTACTTTGATCACATCCAGGTTATGCTCAATCACTAGGATGGTATTTCCATGATCAACCAGACGGTTCAATACGCCCAGCAGTACACTGATGTCTTCAAAATGTAGACCGGTTGTAGGTTCATCCAGAATGTAAAATGTATTTCCGGTATCTTTTTTAGAAAGTTCGGTCGCTAATTTAACACGCTGTGCTTCTCCCCCCGATAAGGTTGTAGAAGATTGACCAAGGCGGATATATCCCAGTCCGACTTCCTGCAAAGTTTTGATCTTACGATAAATAGCCGGTATAGGTTCAAAAAAGGAGACCGCATCCTCAATGCTCATATCCAGCACATCGCTGATTGATTTACCCCGGTAACGGACTTCAAGCGTTTCACGGTTATAACGTTTACCGCTGCATTCCTCACAAGGCACCTGAACATCAGGCAGAAAGTTCATCTCAATTAGTTTCATTCCGGCACCCTGACATGTTTCGCAGCGTCCGCCTTTCACATTAAACGAAAAGCGTCCCGGTTTATATCCCCTGATCTTAGCTTCCGGAAGCATCACATACAAATTCCGGATGTCTGAAAATACACCCGTATAAGTTGAAGGATTAGATCGCGGAGTGCGTCCGATAGGCGTTTGATCAATCTCAATTACTTTATCAATATGCTCAAGGCCTTCAATTTTTTTATAGGGCATTGGTTTTTTCTTCGCCCTGAAAAAATGATGATTAAGGATAGGATAGAGAGTTTCAGCAATTAATGTTGATTTACCACTCCCCGAAACTCCACTCACACAAATTAGTTTTCCAAGTGGAAATGCCACAGATACATCCTTCAGATTATTTCCGCTCGCACTTTTAATGATCAGAGATTTTCCATTACCCTTTCTTCGTTCTGTAGGTACAGCGATCTCTTTTCTTCCGCTGATGTAGTCATTTGTTAAAGTTTTAGCTTTTGCGAACACTTTCGGACTTCCTTCACCAACAACTTCACCACCATGTTCTCCGGCTGCCGGCCCCATATCAATAACATGGTCGGCATTCATGATCATGTCTTTATCATGTTCAACCACCAAAACGGTGTTCCCTATATCCCGCAGGTTTTTCAATGCTGATATCAGACGTGCATTATCCCGCTGATGCAATCCAATACTTGGTTCATCTAGAATATAAAGAACGTTTACCAACTGGGATCCGATCTGGGTTGCCAGGCGGATGCGCTGGGCTTCACCACCTGATAATGTTTTGGCTGTACGGTCTAAGGTCAAGTAGTTTAACCCCACATCCAGCAGAAAACCTATTCTCGAACGAATCTCCTTTAATATTTCACGCGCAATGGTATTCTGGCGCTCATTCAAACGGGATTCCAGATTGTCAAACCATTCAAAAAGCTTTGAAATATCCATGCAGGCCAGCTCATAAATATTTTTTTCATTCACTTTTATGTGGAGTGATTCTTTTTTAAGGCGAGCACCATGACATTCAGGACAGGTTTTCAGCACCCGGTAATTTTCAAGGTCTTCGCCTACCTCATCTCCGCGGCGTTCAGTTTGTTCCTCCAGCATTTTGATGATTCCATCAAAAGAGATCTGGTAATTTTGAACATTCCATTTATTGTATTCAACCGGAACGGTAATGATATCATGAGAGCCATTCAAAATAATGTCAAGAATTTCTTCCGGAAATTTTTCGAGTGGAGTGGAAAGTGAGAAATTGTATTTTTTGGCAAGTGCTTTCAATATTTGGAAGACCCAAGTCTCGCGGTATTCGCCAAGTGGTGCAAGTCCGCCCTGCATAATGCTCAGCTTCGGATTCGGGATAACCGAATGTCGGTCGACTTCAAAGATATAACCTAAACCACTGCATCGCCCACAGGCACCGTAGGGTGAATTGAAAGAAAATGTATTGGGTTGTGGTTCATCATACGAAATACCTGAAACAGGATCCATCAGGAATTTACTGTAAAAGAATTCCCTGTTTTCCTTATCACTAAGCTTGATGATTCCTTTTGAAACTTTTAAAGCTGATTGAATAGAGTCGTAAAGTCGTTTTTTATCCTCTGAACTCACCAAGAGCCTGTCGATAACCATCTCAATATCGTGGATCTTATAACGATCGAGCTGCATTTTGGGGCTGATATCCAGAATTTCACCATCAACCCTGACTTTCAGATAACCCTGTTTACGGATTTGTTCAAAAAGTTCACGGTAATGTCCCTTGCGGCCTTTTACAACGGGTGCAAGGATACTTACTGCCTGGCCTTCAAATTTTTCAAGTATGCTTTTCAGGATCTGATCCTCAGTCATGCGCTCCATTTTCTCACCACTGACATAAGAATAAGCTTCTCCTGTTCTGGCAAATAGCAAGCGCATGAAATCATAGATTTCAGTTATTGTACCCACTGTTGAGCGGGGATTTTTACTTGTAGTTTTTTGTTCAATAGCAATCACCGGACTTAATCCTGAGATTTTATCAACATCCGGGCGTTCCATACCACCAAGAAACTGACGGGAGTAGGCGCTGAATGTTTCCATGTATCTGCGCTGTCCTTCGGCATAAATCGTATCAAATGCCAGTGAAGATTTCCCGCTACCACTCAGTCCGGTTATTACAACCAGCTTGTTACGGGGAAAAGAAACATCAATATTTTTTAAATTATGTACCCTGGCACCGAAAACTTCAACTTCACTTTGCTCTCCAAGGTCAGGATTAGATTTATTCATAAATTGAATGCACGCTCAAAAATTTATGCAAATATGCGATTTTTTCTGCTATTGATATGACTTACGAATTTACATTGGCATCAAACAGGATAAATTCGTCAGTCACTCAGCAAAGGCAAGTCTGGGTACGACTTACCTTTAGATTAGGCATCAAACACTATAAATTCGTCAGTAACCTTGCTGATCTGTGAAGACGAAATCGAATTAACCGCAAAATAATGTTGCACTTTAGCATAATCAATCGTAATATTACAATATACAATTTAGGGTTAACAAAAGCAGTGTTCTTCAGCAAAAAAACGAAACAGATTGACTCATCATGCAAAGATTGCAGTACTCACAGAATCATGATCGCTTTATCCAGCACGTACGGGATTTAAAAACTAATAAATAGATGAAGAATATACTCGTACTCTGTACAGGCAACAGTTGCAGAAGTCAGATAGCAGAAGGTTATTTGAGACATTATGCCGGTGATAAGGCAAACATCTACAGCGCAGGAATTGAGACTCATGGAGTAAATCCGAGAGCCATTAAGGTGATGGCCGAAGATCATATCGATATCTCAAAGCATACTTCCAACAATGTAAACGAGTATCTCAGCATCCCATTCTATTATGTGATTACCGTTTGCGATAATGCCAATGAAGCCTGCCCATATTTCCCGGGAAATGTGGAACGATTTCATTTTAATTTCCCTGATCCTGCCAAAGCCAAAGGAACTGAAGAGGAGATATTAGATGAATTTAGAAGAGTGAGGGAGATGATTAAAGTGTATTCGGCTGATTTTATCAAAACAAATCTATCATAATTAGCAAATTCAGCTATAAACATAAATCGTAATGTCAGCGACAAACTGTGCACCTACGCATCGAAGAAAGAAGCTAGGATTCCTTGACCGTTACTTAACTCTTTGGATATTTCTTGCTATGGCAGGCGGGGTATTGCTACTATTGCCGGCAATCATGATATGAAAGTCAGGGCTCTGCCTCAAATCAGTAATGAAAAATTGGCGGAAACCGGAATAGAATACGCCTATCATATCATTGAAGAAGAAAACAGAATATACCTTTTAACTCTCCCCTCCCATATAAAACTGGAGTTTAAGCTGAATGGGCAAAAAATTAATTTACTGATGGTTCATGGAAGTCCCAGAAAGGTGGATGAGTATGTTCTTGAAAATACCGAATCAAAGTATGTGTCAGAATTAATGAATGAGGCTGATGCAAACATCTTATGTGTCGGGCATTCCCATTTACCCTATCATCGGATAATCAGTCAGGATTTGCAGGTGATCAATATAGGCTCTGTTGGAAAGCCCAAAGATAGAAACCCAAAAGGATGTTATGTGATACTAACAATAAATGATTCTGCTGTTAATCCCATCAAGGTAGAATTTATTCGCTTTGATTATGATATAGAGAAAGCAGCAAAAGGTATTGAAGATAGTCCGCTGCCTGATGAACTTGCAGAACGGCTTAGGAAGGCGTTTTGATTTTAGATTGAGTAAGCGGGGTATTCGTGGTTTAGAAGAAAATAATATTTAGACACACGCGGCACGCGTGCGCTAGCAAAAGAAAATAATTATATAAAATACACACACGGCACGCGTGCGCTAGCGAATAGATTGAGAATATGAGATTAAACGAAAGAACAATATTTATATGCGGTATACTCGGTGCCGTATTTTTTGTAATGGCTTCAGTTTTGGCTGGATTTATGGCAAAAAATTATAATCCGATGGCACAGCTTATCAGTGAGTCTTTGTCTGAAGACCGGCCTTTCTCAAAAGAAATTCGATTTTTCGGGTATATTCCATCAGGGATTCTAATTCTGATTTTTGCCCTTGCAGCTCCTCTCAATATGCCCAAATCAAACCAGATTAGAATGAGCTTTTATGGAATCGCTTTATTTTATGGATTGGCTACTATTCTCGTTGGAATTTTTCCTTGCGAAGCTGGATGCAATATGGAAATGATTAATCCGGGCATCGCTCAAATCATCCATAATTTGAGTGGATTGTTTACTTATATTGGTATGCCTTTCTGCCTTTTACTTATTGGTTTCGGATTAAAAAATGCCAATACCCGCGGGTTATTATCACGAGTGTCCACTTTACTTGGCATCAGTTCGGCTTTCTTTGTATTGGTCTTGTTTTCAAGCACTTTAAACCCTTATGCCGGATTAATTCAACGTTTGATTGAAGGGATTTTCGTTTTATGGATTATTGGCTGTTCAATTTCTATCAGAAACCATAAAAACAGGATCTGAATTATATGTAGCACACGCGACACGCATGCGCTAGCGATTGAGAAGGAAAACCTAATAAAGTAAATAATATTACCTCTGGTTTAAAGCCTTTTCTCATACCTCAATATTTATATCTCAAAAAAACTAAGCCAGCACTTCCTCCAAAACTTCATGTGATCTTACTTGTCCGAAGCCTTCAATATGCAGCCTGTAATATTCAAGAACCTTTTCCAGCAATTGTTTTCTTTGAACTGTGGAAATGTTTAGGTCTTCCAAATTGTCAAATTTAGCGTTGAGAATTGAGGTCCAGAGCCCCGTTAATGGCTGTTCAAGAATCATGGTATGAGGAGGATGCATTTTAGAATAACAACCGTTCTTTAGATCAAAAAAGTCAGCTCTGCCGGCTAAAGTAGTATCGGGATAAAAGCCCAGAAAACGGCTTAGCCTCAGCAGGAAATACAGGTGAAAATTTGATACCCCTATACTTATACTATCAAGAATCTCAATGGCATGAAAAAGAAATTCGAACAAAACCACATCTGATTCATGCTGCCTGAGTGACTTGTAAAGCACCTCATTTAAAAACATGGTGATTGAACTTTTTACAATATCATAGGGGATACTAAGAAAAACCGGCAAATGTCTCAACTCCGAAACGCGTTGAATATTTCCTGAGGTTTTATGATAAACCACAATATCTAAAAGATGCAATGGCTGCAAACTGTTTAGTTTGATCTTTGATTTAGGCCGCTTTATTCCGTTGATTAGATAAGACTGTAATCCAAACTTTTCTGTAAAAATCTGCACAACCACGCTGCTTTCAGAATAATTCGTGGTTTTAAATACAATTCCTCTGGTTTTATGAAGCATGGTTAATCTTTGGAAGAAGTATCAGAATTCCGACGATAAGGGCCATTAAAGATGCGATCAGAACCATTCCGGCAGCAAGATCTTTGACTATGCCTGCCTTAAAATTGTATTCGGGAGAAACTAGATCAACTAGAGTTTCAATTGCTGTGTTTGCAAGTTCCGCCATTAATACAATTACCATGGCGGCAACGATCCAGAGCCATTCGGCAGTAGCAAGATCCAAATAAAAACAAAGCCCTGTAATTATAAGAGCAACAAAACAATGAACCCTAAAATTCAATTGGGTTTTGAATGTGTACTTTAAACCCTTTAAGGCGAAATTAAATCCATTAAAAAATTTCTTCATTCTTTGTTAAAATTTAAAACGGCCGGATTCAATTACATCTAATTTACTGACAGATATCGAATTATCAGATTAATCAAGCCCAAATTAAGAATTTTTGTAGTTTTACAGACTGTTTTTGCCATAATCCTAAACCGCACAGCATGTGGAATTACTTTTCCAAATTTATACTTTCAAACCGGGTTTCAATTCTTATAATCTTTTTCGTTTTAACCCTGTTCATGGCATGGAAAGCCAGTTTTGTTAAATTATCCTATACCGGGAGCAAAATTCTTCCGCAAACTGATTCCGCTTTTATAAGTTATAATGATTTCAAAAGCAAGTTTGGAGAGGACGGGAACATGATGGTTTTGGGAATAAGCTCTCCAGAGTTAATGAACAAGAAACTGTTCAATGATTGGAGCAATCTCGCTCTAGAGCTACAGAAACTAGAAGGAATCAAGCAGGTACTCTCTGTTGGTAACCTCTTTGATCTTCAGAAAGATACCGCCAATCAGCGATTTGTTTTAAAGCAAATTAATGGAGGGACAATCCTTCGTGATTCTGAGATGGACAGCATTAAAAATCGCATTTACAAACTGCCATTTTATGAGGGATTGATCTATAATAAGGAAAGCAATGCGACATTAATGGCCATTAATTTTGATCATAAGATCCTGAACACACCAAAACGCGGACCTATTATTAAAACGATATTGGAAAAAGCCGATGCCTTCAGCAAAAAACACAGTATAGAAGTACATTATTCGGGGCTACCATTCATCCGGACAGCAGTCAGTCAGTTGGTATCCAGGGAGTTTGTATTATTTCTTGGTCTTTCCATTCTGGTCTCTGCAATAATTCTGTTTATGTTTTTCAGAAAATTATATCCAGTTCTTTTCCCAATCATCCTTGTAATTGTTGGAGTGATCTGGAGCCTGGCAACACTGGTGATGTTCGGATACGAGATCACGATTCTAACCGGTTTAATTCCTCCTCTGATTGTTATTATCGGAATTCCCAATAGTATCCTGCTCTTGAATAAATACCATAATGAACTGAGAAAGCATGGCGATAAAGACAAGGCATTGCACGTTACTATACTTCGGATATCAGAAACCACACTGATCGCCAATGTTACCGCTGCAATTGGATTTGGGGTTTTATTTTTTACAGGTAGTGAATTACTGGTTCAATTTGGGCTTGTTGCTGCATTGAATGTGATGGCAACCTGGTTTATCTGCCTTTGTCTCATACCAATCATATTTAGTTATCTTCCTTTACCAAAACTTAAGCCTCAGGAAGATCATGATAATGGTTTATTGCATAAGCTGCTGGTAAAGACCGACTTTCTAGTGCATGAGCGCAGTCATTTGATCTATGTTTTTACTGTTGTAATCTCCCTGATCTCAGTACTTGGAGTGATGCAGATTAATGTAAACGGTTATGTGGTTGATGATCTACCTCAAAACTCTCCGATTAACCGCGATCTGAAATTCTTTGAGAAGAATTTTGAAGGTATTCTGCCGCTGGAAGTCAGCGTTGATACCCGGAAAAAGAATGGGGTTCTAAATCTCTCAACCATCAAAAAGGTGGATAAAATGGAGGAAATGATCTCGGCATATCCTGAATTTTCGCGTTCAGTTTCATTAAATAAAGCATTAAAATACGCCTCTCAGGCTTTCTATAATGGAGATCCCCAATTCTTCCGCATCCCTAATGATATGGAGAAGAATTTTGTCCTATCTTATCTTGCAAATTCTGGTGGGAACAGTGATATGTTGAAAGGCTTTATCGACAGCAATAAACAGGTGGCAAGGGTAAGTTTTCAGATGGCTGACGTCGGGTCAAAACGAATGAATGTATTGCTTGACGAATTAAAACCACGCATCGATTCAATTCTAAATCCTGAACGCTTTGATGTATTGTTGACAGGTTCAAGTATCATTTTCTCGAAAGGAACAGATTATATGCTGAAACACCTGATGGAAAGTATCTTGCTTGCTATATTTCTGATTTCTTTGCTTAGGTTGTTCCAGTTCAGAGACCTTAGAATTATGTTCATCTCGCTTTTACCAAATATTATCCCATTGATTATTACGGCAGGTTTGATGGGCTTTTTCAATATTCCGCTCAAGCCCTCTACCATTCTGATATTTACCATTGCTTTCGGACTTGCATCTGATCAGACTATCTATTTTCTGACCAGGTATCAGCAGGAATTACAGACGACTGATTTCACAACAACTAAGGTTATTTCAGACACCATCCGTGAAACCGGGGTAAGCATGACCTATATCGCACTCATACTTTTTTTCGGATTCGGAATTTTTACTGCCTCAACCTTTGGAGGGACCATGATCCTAGGATTACTCCTGTCGATTACATTAATCATCGCGCTTATATCCAACCTTACACTTTTACCTGCCTTGCTTGTTCTAATAGATAAACGGAAAAGGAGAAAAATCGCAAAAGCTAAAGGAGAAACCTGGGATATTTAAACTAGGCAGGGCTAGTAATCTAGGCTGGATATTTAATCTAGGCTGGTGAGCGCATGTCGCGAGTACCATAAATTAATTCAGTAATTAAGTATTGAGGTTAAAGAAGCACACGCGTCACGCGTTGGTTAGCAAAACTTACTATCAAAACTTAACAAATCTATTCTTCAGTTTCAGAGGAACGCCCTTTCAGTAATGCATTCCGATCCATTTTACGAATCAAGCTATAGATAATCAGTAAAAAGCCAACACCAAACGCTATTGTCCCGATAATCATTGCCCAACCATACTTGATTTCATCACCTTCCATCAGATAATATCCAAGGAAGTTAAATGCAATTCCGATGAGGATTAACCAAAGGCCGCGACGCATATATTTATTTCCCATAGAGCAACATTAGTTTAATGCAAAGGTACACAAAATACTTATTTTGAATTCTGTTCGTCCTTAGGCCAATTAATGATTTCAAAAATCTGCGTTTTAAGCCTTAATTTTCTTAACTTTGCATCCTTAAATTTTGGGAGTTAAAGCAAGATGTACAAAGAATATAAGCAACTTGATCTATCAAAAACCGGGAAAGAGATCTTAGATTACTGGAAGCAAAACCAAGTATTCGATAAAAGCATTTCCAATCGGCCTGCTACTAAACCTTATATCTTTTACGAAGGACCCCCATCTGCTAATGGGATGCCGGGCATACATCATGTGATGGCTCGTTCCATAAAAGATATTTTCTGTCGCTATAAAACTCTGAAAGGTTATCAAGTGAAACGTAAAGGCGGATGGGATACCCATGGCTTGCCAATTGAATTGGCGGTAGAGAAAAAACTGGGGATAACTAAAGATGATATAGGTAAAAGTATAAGCGTTGACGATTACAATGCTGCTTGCCGTACTGAGGTGATGAAATACACCGATGTTTGGAATGACCTTACCGAGAAAATGGGTTATTGGGTTGACCTTGAAAATCCATACATCACCTATGAAAATGAATACATAGAAACACTTTGGTGGATACTGAAGCAGTTTTATGAAAAAGGCCTTTTGTACAAAGGTTATACAGTTCAGCCATACTCTCCTGCTGCAGGAACCGGATTAAGTTCTCATGAATTGAATCAACCCGGTACCTACAAGATGCTGAAAGACACTTCCATCGTTGCTCAGTTCCATTTAAAAATTGATCAAGATCATCCATTGAAGGATATTTTGTTTGATAATACCGAAGAAGACACCGTAATATTGGCATGGACAACTACCCCGTGGACATTGCCATCAAACTGCGCTCTAGCCGTAGGAGCATCGATCACTTATGTAAAAGTCCGGACATTCAATCCATATACCTTCCAATCCGTTAGTGTCATTCTGGCAAAGGAACTTGTTTCAAAATACTTCAAAGATGAAGCTAAAGCTATTTCTTTTGAGGATTATACTGCTGGCGACAAACTAATCCCATGGAAGCAAGTCGTTGAATTTAAGGGTTCTGAACTTGTCGGACTGCATTATCATCAGCTGATGCCTTATGTAAGCAATGCTGATCTTGAAAAAAATGCATTCCGCGTTATTCCTGCCGACTTTGTAACTACTGAGGATGGTACCGGTATCGTACATACAGCTTCTGTTTTTGGTGCTGATGACTTCAAGGCTGCCCGTGAGAACAATGTTCCATCGGTAATGATCAGGGATGAAAAAGGAAACGAGCTTCCGCTTGTTGATAAACGGGGACGTTTTGTTGATGAGGTCACAGATTTTGCCGGAAGGTTCGTAAAAGAAGAATATTACAGTGATGAGGAACGCAAAGGCCCTGATTTCAGGCCTACAGATGTGCTCATTGCCATCAAATTAAAAGAAGAGAATAAGGCTTTTGATGTTAAGAAATACGAACACAGCTATCCGCATTGCTGGCGTACAGATAAGCCAATTCTATATTATCCTTTGGATAGCTGGTTTATTAAAACCACAGCAGTAAAAGATCGTCTTGTTGAACTAAATAAAACTATAAACTGGAAACCTGAATCAACCGGAACAGGGCGTTTTGGAAACTGGTTGGAGAATCTGGTAGACTGGAATCTTTCCCGTTCAAGATATTGGGGTACTCCATTGCCAATCTGGAGGACGGTTGACGGAACTGAAGAAAAGTGTGTTGGCTCTATTGAAGAACTCAGATCAGAAATCAAAAAAGCAGTGGAAGCAGGGTTAATGGATGCTTTATTTGAGATCACTGATATGCACCGTCCTTATGTTGATGATGTAATCCTTGTTTCCAAATCAGGCAAAAAAATGATTCGTGAAACGGATCTAATCGATGTCTGGTTCGATTCAGGATCAATGCCTTATGCACAATGGGGGCTTCCTCCAACGGCTGAAGGCAAAAGCGGTAGTATAAGTCCGGAAGCATTTTTAGAATACTGGAATAAGCAAGCAGGAACTGCCAACGAGCCGGGTTCAATCTACCCTGCCGACTTCATTGCAGAAGGGGTTGACCAGACCCGAGGATGGTTTTTTACTATGCATGCCATTGGTGTGATGCTGCATGATAGCATTTCATTCAAAAACGTAGTCTCAAACGGCCTTGTATTAGATAAGAACGGCAATAAGATGTCGAAGCGCCTGGGAAATGGGGTTGATCCCTTTGAGACTATCGAAAAATATGGTGCGGATCCTACCCGTTGGTATATGATCAGCAATGCTTCCCCATGGGACAACCTGAAATTCAATATCGAAGGAATTGATGAGGTTCGCCGCAAGTTTTTCGGAACCTTGCACAACACCTATGCATTCTTCGCATTATATGCCAATATCGATGGCTTCAGCTATAAAGAGGAAGATATTAAAGATCGCCCTGAAATTGACCGATGGATTATTTCATTATTGAATTCCTTGAGTCTTGAGGTAGATCAGTTTTATGCAGATTTTGAACCAACACGTGCTACCCGGGCCATTCAGAATTTTGTGGATGAGCATTTGAGTAATTGGTACGTCCGTTTATGCCGCCGCCGCTTCTGGAAAGGTGAATATACTGAGGATAAAATCTCGGCATACCAGACACTCTATACCTGTTTGAATACTATTGCAAAACTGATGTCACCTGTAGCGCCCTTCTTCAGCGATCGCTTATTTATTGACCTGAATAAAGTAACCGGTAAAGAGGATGTAATTTCTGTTCACCTCGCAGACTTCCCCGGTTATAACAAAGCCCTGGTAGACAAGGATTTGGAGGAACGAATGGCACTTGCCCAGGATATTTCCTCGCTAATCCTTTCACTACGTAAAAAGGTAAGTATTAACGTAAGACAACCCTTAAGCAAGGCTATGATCCCTGTGCTGGATAAAAATTTCAAAGCAAAGGTTGAAAAGGTAAAAGATCTAATACTTTCTGAGACCAACTTGAAGAATATTGAGTACATTAATGATACATCCGGAATTATCAGCAAAAAAATAAAACCAAACTTCAAAGCTTTAGGCCCTAAAGTTGGCAAGGATATGAAGCTTGTGGCAGAAGCACTAAATACGCTGTCTCAAAAGGACATCAGCCACTTTGAAAACGAAGGTTGCATTGCCATTATAGGAACTTCCTATGTGATTGAGCTGATAGATGTAGAAGTTCTTGCAGAAGATGTACCGGGCTGGCAGGTTGCAAACCTTGGAAACTTAACTGTTGCTTTGGATATTACGCTTACAGAAGACTTAAAGCAGGAAGGTATTTCAAGAGAATTAGTAAACCGAATCCAGAACCTAAGAAAAGAACTTAGTTTTGAAGTGACTGACAAGATCAGGGTAAAGGTTAAAGAGCATCCATATATTTCGGAAGCACTGAAAAATAATTTATCCTATATTTGCGCGGAAATCCTAGCTGACTCATTGGAGCTTGTGACAGATCTTGATTCGGGTGAAACAGTAAGCATTGATGAAAAGGAATTAATAATACAAATAAATAAAGGATAGAAATGGATAAGCACGAAAAAACTAGATATTCCGATACAGAATTACAGGAATTTAAAGATATCATTATTGAAAAGATACGTAGTTCAAAAGAAGAATTAGCTGCCTTAACGCAATCGTTAAGCAGTCCGAACATGAACGGAACAGATGATACTGCAGGAACCTACAAAACACTTGAGGATGGATCTGCAACCCTCGAAAAGGAATCAATCAATCAACTGGCGGCACGTCAAAGAAAATTCATTGATAACCTCGAAAGTGCTTTGGTTCGTATTGAAAATAAAACATATGGTATTTGCAGAGAAACCGGCAAACTCATTCCCAAAGAACGTTTACGTGCTGTTCCACATGCTACTTTAAGTATGGAAGCTAAATTGAAGCAAGCGTAAATGAAAGCTTATACCAAGCCCTTTTTTACCATTGTTCTTATTCTTTTAGCTGATCAGGCATTAAAATTCTGGATTAAGCTTAACATGTCCTTAGGACAAGAATATAAACTATTCGGTAATTGGGCAATTATCCATTTCACCGAGAACAATGGGATGGCATTCGGCATTGAGTTTGGCGGGGAAGCAGGAAAACTTGCCTTATCCTTATTCCGAATTGTGGCCGTTTGCGGGATTGGTTATGGCTTGGTCCATTTAATCAAAAAGAAATATCACCGCGAGCTGATCATGAATCTTGCACTCATATTTGCCGGAGCATTGGGAAATATCATTGATTCAACTTTCTATGGTCTCATTTTCAATGAAAGTAGTTATTATGAACCCTCAGTACTTTTCCCTGCCGAAGGGGGTTATTCCAGCCTTTTCCATGGTAAAGTGGTCGATATGTTTTATGTTCCGATCCTTCAGGGTATTTATCCGCAATGGTTTCCATTCTGGGCAGGGGAAGAATTTATTTTCTTCCGGCCAGTATTCAATTTAGCCGACTCGGCCATTTCTATCGGCG
>Ga0105054_10006879_pt1 | contig 15704 bp, 17 predicted proteins | sample BON02_FD_78091 | JGI IMG/M metagenome (GOLD analysis project Ga0105054, IMG submission 78091) | Freshwater microbial communities from Lake Bonney liftoff mats and glacier meltwater in Antarctica - BON-02 (megahit assembly) | ecosystem: Environmental > Aquatic > Freshwater > Ice > Glacier...
AACTCAACGCGCTTTATCGAAGGGCTCATGGCAACGCCTCGTGAGGATGCGAATCGCGATCCTCACGATTTGTCGGTGAAATCAGGCCAATTCGAGTCCGATGAAATGAGGGGATTCATGAGGCGGCGCGGTGCTTTATTTGTTCGATTGAACACATAGGCGCGCTCGCACGGTGGGTTTGTCTGGATATCGACTGCCGGGCGGTATTCATCGCGCATTTGGCCAGTTTTGACTGGTTTAGGTCGATTCTCGCGCGCGGCGCGCAGCCAATCTGTTAAGGACAATCATGGACTACTGACGCCGCCGCTATTTTACGACGATTTTTATTGGAACGATTGTGGCCGCCATGTGTTTGCTACGGTGACCGGAACCCCCAAAATGCCCCTGATCATGATCGTCGAAGACGATGTCTTCGACGCGCATGGGCGCGTCCGACATGTTTTCGCATGCCGGCTACGATGTTCTTGAAGCCGGCAGCGCCGAAGAGGCGTTGCAAGGATTCGAGTATAATGAGGCCATTGAGCTGCTTTTCACTGATGTGAGCATGCCGGGCTTGATGAGTGGCTTCGAGTTGGCGCACCAGGTCGCGCAGCGCTGGCCGCGCGTCGGCATCATTATGACCTCGGGCCGGCCGCGGCCGGAGGCCCTGGCCTCGAACATCCGCTTTCATGCCAAGCCCTATATCCCGGCTGCCGTTTTGGCATGGGCCAAGGAATTGTCGACGCCGGGCGAACGGCTATAGGGTCCGCGCGGCCCTTCTCTGTAACCCTGACCGGGGCTAGATTTGGCAGCATCCACATCGGGGACGCCCGCCATGACCAAATCCCATCGCTGCCCGTCGCCGCGCGCTGTCGCGCGCCGCGTCGCCGTCACTGTTGTTCTACTGGCCGGCTTTTTGGGTGGCCTCGCCCGCGCTGACGAAACTGTCGACATCGGCGGCTCGCAGGCTGTGCTGTTGAAACCGGCCGCGCCGAACGCGAGCGTCATCCTGATGCCCGGCGGCGATGGTTTTATCTCCGCTGGTCCGGGCGGACAGATCGGCAGCCTCAAGAACAATCAACTCGTGCGGACGCGCAACGCCTACAAGGCGCACGGCCTCGCCGTGCTGGTGGTCGACGCCAATGTGAACCTCGTCGCTGCGGTCGATTACATGCGCAAGATCAAAAGCCCGGTGACCGTGATCGGCACCAGCCGCGGAACTTTACGCGCCGCGCAAGGCATCGCGCGCGGCGCCAAACCCGATGCGCTGGTGCTCACCGCCGGCTTTCTCACCAATGCCTCCGGCGGTGGGCAGAACGTCGCCAACATTCTCGGCTCGCCGTCGCGTCTGCCAAAGACGCTGGTGATCCATCACCGCAAGGACGGCTGCAAGTTCACCCAGCCCGCCGGCGTCGATCCTTTTATCAAATGGGCCGGTGGCAAGGCGCGCGTGGTCTGGCTCGATGGCGGCTCGGCGCAGGGCAATCCGTGCCAGGCGAAGTCGCACCATGGGTTTCTCGGGATCGACGGCAAGGTGGTGTCGGCGGCGGCCGGATTTCACTAGCGCCCGTTTGCCCCGGCCTGCGACCACGTCTTGAAATCCAGATCGACGCCGAAGGTGTCGCGCAATCCGCGCCGCCCTGCCGTCGTCACGTTCACCACACGCGTGTCGCGCTGTTGCGCGAGCCAGCCGCGCTCCAGGCACCGTCGCCAGATTTCCGCGCCGACCGGGCCGGCGACGTGATAGCGCCGCTCGCTCCAGTCGAGGCAGGCGCGGCAATACATGCGGCGGCCGCCGGATGTTTCATTCAGCTCGGCGCCAAAATTCACCAGGAAACGCTTGCCGGCCGGCGTCACTTCGCCGCCCTCGTCGCTCAGCACGACATATTTCCGTGCCGTCATTGCATCGGCGATGGCGACGCCAAGATGCCCGGCCAGATGATCGTAGCAAGTGCGGGCAAAGCGCAACGCGTCGTCCTGCGCCGAACGCGGCCGGTAACGCGCCGGCGTTTCAATGGCGGCGACGGCCTTGATGCTTTCCAGCATGCGCGCCACCAGTGGCGAGGCAATACGGTAATAGCGGTTGCGGCGCTTCTGCGTCACCGTGAGCAGACGAGCATTGGTCAGTTTTCCGAGGTGGCCGCTGGCGGTGGATTTGGAAATCCGCGCCAGCGCGGCGAGTTCGCTGGCGGTCAGCGCCTGACCGCCCATCAATGCGGCCAACATGGTGGCGCGCGCATTATCGCCGACCAAAGCTGCCACTTCGACCATGTTTGCTGCGGCCATGCCTGATGCTAGCGCGCCATGCTCCGCCACGGAAGTGGCGATGGTTCGGTCACGGCCGAACCATGGCGCCAAAGAGCGGTGTTAGCCTGCTGGCTTGAACGGGAGAACACCATGATCAAACGCATGCGGGTCGAGCCGATTTCGACGTATCTCGAGCGCTATCGTAAAAACAGCGCGGTCTATCCGGTCACCATCGCCAACGGTTTTGTCTATCTCTCCGGAATGCCGCCATTCGATCCCGAGAGCGGCGAAATCAAACCGGCTTCGTTCGAGCGCCAATGCGAACTTGTGATGGAGCAGCTTAAAACCTGCCTGGAAGCGGCCGGCTCATCGATGAGCAACGTCATTCAATGCAATGTCTATTGCATGCCCGGCGAGGCGCGCTTTGCAACCTTCAACGCGATCTATGACCGCTACTTCCCGAAAGACGCGCCCTCGCGCATTTTCATGTTCATTCACTCGTGGCCGGGAACGTTCGATCTCGAGATCGATTGCGTGGCCGTGGTGTAGTTGTTTGACGATCCCGCGTGACCGCTAGCCCCGCGAAAAATTCGCGAGTTCAATTTTCAGGAAATTGGGCACATATATTCGCGGAGGCTTGCTAACTATTGCTGCGAGTTGCGAGACGTACTCAGACGCTGACACCAAAAAGCCAGCCAACGCCTGCGGTTACGGCCATTGCAAATACTCCCCAAATCACAACCCGTAAGGTAGCGGGTAAAACCGGGGCCGCGCCGGCTTTTGCCCCCAGCGCCCCAAGGGCGGCCAATGTAATGACCGTGACGACCAGGACTACCGGGATGATCGAACCAGCGGGCGCTGCAAATGCTGCCAGCAACGGAATCGCTGCGGCAATGCTGAACGTCACGCCTGATGTGAATGCGGCTTGCAGCGGGTTGGCTGCGTGGGCTTCCGAAAGCCCAAGTTCGTCTCGAACATGTGCGCCAAGCGCATCGTTTGCGGTCAATTCCTTGGCAACGACAAGGGCGGTCTCTTCGCTTAGCCCTTTCTCCCGGTAAATGGCGGCGAGTTCGGCAAGTTCTGCATCTGGAAGCTCCTTCAGTGCTTTTGTTTCTCGTATGATATCGGCTCGCTCGGTATCGGATTGCGAAGAGACGGATACATATTCGCCTGCAGCCATCGACATCGCACCGGCAGAGAGCCCAGCAATGCCTGCGATGAGCACGGCGCTTGGGTTCGGATCGGCTGCGGCTACCCCTACGATTAAGGACGAGACGGAAACTACCCCGTCATTCGCGCCAAGGACTGCAGCGCGTAGCCAGCCACTGCGAGTGATATAGTGCGGGTCTCCCGGATGGGCCGACGCGTGGGGCATATTGTTACCTTTACGAAGTTGAAGGTGAGCCAGCCATTGTCTTTTGTCACAAAGCCGAGAATCGCCGCGTTGCAGTAACTTGTCGGCTTTTGGACAAGATCGGCCATGGAGCAACGGCCAACAGGCTTTGATTGATGAATGAGTGTACTCCTAAGTCATCGCTGCGAGGATCTAAATCGCGTCTCGAAATAATCTGAACACTTGACCCATTCTCTTTACGGCGCTTCCGTCCGGCGGGATGTCTTCGTCAAGCGACACCATCTTCGCCCTCTCCTCCGGCCGTGGCCCAGCCGCGATCGCCGTGATCCGCATTTCCGGACCGCGCGCTGCTGCTGCGCTGACCGCGCTTGGCGTCAAAGCGCACGCGCCGCGCAAGGCCGGCCTTGCCCGCATCCGCGATCCGCGCTCGGGCGAAATCATCGACGAGGCGCTGGTGCTGTGGTTTCCGGGCCCGCATAGCGAGACCGGCGAGGACGTCGCCGAACTGCAGGCGCATGGTGGTCGTGCCGTGATCGCCGCCATTCTCGACGCGCTCGGGCAGATCGACGGCCTGCGTATGGCGGAGCCCGGAGAATTTACCCGGCGCGGCTTCGAGAACGGCAAGCTCGATCTTACCGCCGTCGAAGGCCTCGCCGATCTGGTCGGGGCCGAGACCGAGGCGCAGCGTCGCCAGGCCTTCCGCCAGATGACCGGCCTGCTCGGCAACCGTGCCGAGGTCTGGCGGCAAAACCTGATCAAGGCGCTGGCGCTGGTCGAGGCGCGCATCGATTTTTCCGACGAGGCCGATGTGCCTGAGGATCTGGTTTCGCCTGCGCTGGTGATGGCGCGCGCGCTGCGCGACGAGATCGGTGCCGCGCTCGCCGACGGACGGCGCGGCGAGCGTTTGCGCGAGGGCCTGGTGGTGGCGATCGCCGGCCCGCCGAATGCCGGCAAATCGACTTTGCTCAACCGGATCGCGCGGCGCGAGGCGGCAATCGTCTCGCCGCACGCCGGGACGACCCGCGACGTCATCGAGGTCCATCTCGATCTCGGCGGCCTGCCGGTGACGCTGCTCGATACCGCCGGCATTCGCGAGACCGTCGACCCGGTTGAGTTTGAGGGGGTGCGGCGGGCGCGCGAGCGGGCGGCAGGTGCCGATCTGGTGCTGTGGGTGGAGGATGCGGCCGGGGCGGAGGTGTCGGGGCTGCCAGGTGATGCAATGGCCGACACCGTGGCTGGAACTCGGCCAATGGCCGGTTCTGTGATCGGTTCTGGCGCGCAAGCTCAAATGAGTGCCGAAAGCGCGGTATTTCCGGCCGATTCCGGGCCGCTCGGGCGCGATTCTGGTCATTCCCCTTCTTACGGGGTTCCGGAAGGCCCACCGGTCTGGCGGGTGCTAAACAAAATAGACCTATTGGATCAAAAGCTTAATAAGAGTGAATCGAAGTTAAATACTAATAATATATTAATAAATATAAATAAAAATGGGTTAAATGGTAAAAGTGAACCGGTATTGCGGACTAATGAGGGGTTAACAGACGTGGTTAACCAATCCTTGCCCGATAGGAATGAACCGGAACTCACTAACAGTGAAGTAGAATTCAGTCTTTCGGCGACATCTGGGGAAGGGTTTGACGTACTTCTCACGCAACTGGCGCGTCACGCCGAGGCCGCCCTGGCCGGGGCCGAACAGTCGCTGGTAACCCGTGCGCGCCATAGGCGGACGTTGGAAGAGGTGCTGGCGGCCCTCAATCGTGCATTAGAGCCCGGGCTGGGCAGCCAGGAGGACCTGCTGGCCGAGGAGCTGCGGGCCGCGACCGCGGCGCTCGGCCGCCTAACCGGTCGCGTCGACGTCGAGGACGTGCTGGACGTCATTTTCCGCGATTTTTGCATCGGCAAATAGCCCGCTGTGGCATGGCGTCGCCGTGGCAAGCGGTCGTCTCGTCTCGACGGTTGAAATGGCCGACAATGCGCAAGACCGTTGAGAGGGTCTGCCATGGCGGAAAATAGCGGCTGGAAACGAGCCCTGAAAGAGCCGAATGCGTTTGGCTGGATCGCCTTTCTGATTCTGGCCCTTGGCATTGGCGCCGGAACGCTGATTTTCGGCGACGAAGAGGGCGCGCGGACGCAAAATGCCCAGGTCGCTACGCCGGCGCCAATTGGTCCGAAATAGACGATTCCAGACGCCACTATTCACTGGAGGCCTCGCGGCCCGGTGTTTCACGTGAAACATTTCAGAAACCGAAGCTTTTGACCGGCTCGGTGGCCTCGGCTACAACGCCGGCAATGTCCGAGACCCAAAACCAGTTCGACGTTGTCGTGATCGGCGGCGGCCATGCCGGCTGTGAGGCCGCGGCGGCGGCCGCCCGAATGGGTGCCAAAACGGCTCTCGTGACCCACAAATTCGCGACCGTCGGCGCCATGTCGTGCAATCCGGCCATAGGCGGGCTCGGCAAAGGCCACCTGGTGCGGGAAATCGATGCGCTCGATGGCCTGATGGCCCGCATCGCCGACCGTGGCGGCATCCAGTTTCGTGTTCTCAATCGTCGCAAGGGCCCGGCCGTGCGCGGCCCGCGCGCCCAGGCCGACCGCAAGCTCTATGCGGCGGCGATGCAGGCCGAAATCACCGCCATTCCCAATCTCGACGTCATCGAAGCCGAAGCCGACGACCTAATTCTCGACCAAGGTCGCGTCACCGGCGTCAAGCTCAAAGACGGCCGACAGATTTCATGCGTATCCGTTGTTCTGACCACCGGCACATTCCTGCGCGGCCTCATCCATATCGGTGAAAAACAGATTCCCGCCGGCCGTGTCGGTGAAGCGCCGGCGCTCGGACTCTCGCGCACGCTTGAGAATGCGGGCTTCACGCTCGGCCGCTTGAAGACCGGCACGCCGCCGCGCCTCGACGGCACGACGATCGATTGGAAATCGCTCGAGATGCAGCCCGGTGACGACGTGCCGGAGCCGTTCTCGATGATGACCGAGCGCATCACGACTCCGCAGATCGAATGCGGCATTACGCGAACCGTATCGGCGACGCATGAAATCATTCGCGCCAATGTTCACCGCTCGCCGATGTACTCCGGGCAGATCGCTTCGACCGGTCCGCGTTATTGTCCGTCGATCGAAGACAAGATCGTCAAATTCGGCGAACGCGACGGTCATCAAATATTTTTAGAGCCGGAAGGCCTCGACGATACGACGGTCTATCCGAACGGAATCTCGACATCGCTGCCGGAAGAAGTTCAGCACGCCATCGTCGCAACGATCCCCGGATTGGAAAAAGCGAAGTTCGTGCGGCCAGGCTATGCGATCGAATACGACTACATCGATCCACGCGAACTCGAACCGACGCTACAGACCAAACGTTTGCGCGGATTGTTTCTCGCCGGTCAGATCAACGGCACCACAGGCTACGAAGAGGCTGGGGCACAGGGACTTCTGGCTGGTCTCAACGCGGCTGCGTTGGCGAGCGGGGCCAAGGAAATCATATTCGACCGCGCCGAATCCTATCTCGGCGTGATGATCGACGATCTCACGACGCGCGGCGTCAACGAGCCCTATCGCATGTTCACGTCGCGCGCCGAATACCGTTTGCGGCTGCGCGCCGACAATGCCGATCAACGTTTGACCGACAAGGGCATTGCGATCGGATGCATCGGCGCCGAACGCACGGCGATGTATCAGGCGAAGTCGAAGGCGTTGCGTAACGCGCGCGCATTAGCCGACTCGCTTTCGCTGACACCGAAAGAAGCCGAGCGTCACGGCATCACGCTCAACAAAGACGGCCAGCGACGCACTGCCTTTGCCATGCTGTCTTATCCGAACATCACCATCGCCGAGCTGGCGAAGGTCTGGCCAAGCTTCGGAGAGCTTGCGCCGAAGATCGCGGAGCAGATCGAGATCGACGCGAAGTACGAGGTCTATCTTTCACGCCAGGCTTCCGACGTTGCCGCCTACCGCCGCGATGAAAGCTTCACGCTCCCTGACGACCTCGACTATGCGGCGTTGTCCGGGCTTTCGAACGAAGCCAAACAAAAGCTCATCGCACATCGTCCACGTACCATCGGTCATGCTGCGAAGCTTGACGGCATGACGCCGGCGGCGCTGACCTTGCTGGTTGCTCATGTGAAGCGTGGCCGCGGCAAGGTAGCCGCCGCCAAAAGCGCGTGAACGCGCGCGGGCAGGGCACGCCCGATCTTGCCGCCGATCAAGCGCGCGCCTTGAAGCTCACGCCGGTTTCACGTGAAACAAAAATCCGTCTGGAAAAATTCGTCGAACTGCTTTTGCAGTGGCAGCAGAAAACCAACCTGATTTCGCCGACGACGATTCCGACGCTATGGACCCGGCACATTGCCGACTCGCTTCAGCTCATCGACATGGCCCCGGACGCCAGAACCTGGGTCGACTTCGGCTCCGGCGGTGGCTTTCCCGCCATTCCGATTGCCTGCGTGCTGGCGGATAAGCCGGGAGCCGAGGTTCATCTCGTTGAAAGCAATGGCAAAAAGGCAGCGTTTCTGCGCGAAGCGATTCGCGTGACGGGCGTTCCGGCACAAATTCACGCCGAGCGGGTAGAAAAATATAGTCCGAGCCCTGTGGAGAGTGTGGATGTGGTGACGGCCCGCGCGCTCGCCCCATTGAAAACCCTGTGCGATCAGGCGTTTGCTCTGATTGAGCAGGGGGCCATTGGCCTATTCCCGAAGGGTCAAGATGTAGCGTCGGAATTGACCGATACCGCTAAATATTGGAATATCGAGGCCTCGACCGTGGCCAGCAAGACCAGCCCCGAGGGCTGCATCGTGGTGGTTCGAAGCCTTAAACGCCGGACGTAAGTGAATTTCCTTCCGTTCGCCCTGCGAACGCAAGGACCCAGGCTTGAGGCTGACGTAGGGCCGAAGAACTGGATTCCCGCTTTCGCGGGAATGAGCCGGATATAGCGGTGTCGCCTGCGCGGCACCAAATGAGCTGAACAGGAATCAGGACGAAGCCCATGACCGACACGATCGACCCCGTCGCGCCACACGTGGTCCCGTTCGAGAAGCCACCGGTCGCAACCGGCGCGCCGGGGCCAGGCCCGCGCGTTCTGGCGATCGCCAACCAGAAGGGCGGCGTCGGCAAGACCACGACCGCGATCAATCTCGGCACTGCCTTGGCCGCCATCGGCGAGCACGTGCTGATCGTCGATCTCGACCCGCAGGGCAACGCCTCGACCGGTCTCGGCATCGAGCGCAAGGCGCGCCGCACCTCGACCTATGACGTTCTGACCGGCCAGGCGCCCATGCGCGAGGCGGTGATTCCGACCGCGGTGCCGCAGCTCTATATCGCGCCCTCGACCATGGATCTGTCCGGTCTCGAGCTTGAGATCGGCCAGGAGAAAGACCGCGCTTACCGTCTGCGCACCGCACTCAACAACATCAATAACGGCACGCCGGCATTTCATTTCACCTACGTGCTGGTCGACTGTCCGCCGTCGCTCAATCTCATCACGGTCAACGCGATGGCGGCGGCGCATTCGATCCTGGTGCCGCTGCAATGCGAGTTCTTCGCGCTCGAAGGCCTGTCGCAATTGTTGAAGACGGTCGAAGAGGTCAAGAAGACGCTCAATCCTACGCTGTCGATCCACGGCATCGTGCTGACCATGTACGACTCGCGCAACAACCTTTCCAACCAGGTTGTCGCCGACGTGCGCCAGTTCATGGGCCGCAAGGTTTACGACACGGTGATCCCGCGCAACGTGCGCATTTCGGAAGCGCCGTCCTACGGCAAGCCGGTGCTGGTCTATGATCTGAAATGCGTCGGCAGCGAAGCCTATCTGCGGCTCGCCACCGAGATCATCCAGCGCGAGAAAGAATTGAAGGCGGGCTAGCGCCGCTTCCGAATACAACGAAAAATAAAAGCAGCGAAACGAAAACACTTAAGAGGCTTGCGTGACGGCACATTCAGGAGCGGCGGCGATGGCGGATCATTCGCGATTGGGGCGGGGCCTGGCCTCGCTGATGGGAGAGGTCGCCGAGGAATCGCCTTCGGCGGAAGTTTCGCGCAAGCCACGCAAGGCGCCGATCGAAAACCTGATTGCCAATCCGCGGAACCCGCGCCGCAGCTTTACCGAAGAGCAACTGACCGAGTTGTCCGACTCGATCAAGGAGCGTGGCATCATCCAGCCGATCGTGGTGCGGCAGCTGGCTAAAGACAATCAGTTCGAAATCATTGCCGGCGAACGGCGCTGGCGCGCGGCGCAACGCGCCGGCCTGCACGAAGTACCGATCGCGATTGTCGACGCCACCGACATCCAGTCGCTCGAATTCGCCATCATCGAAAACGTGCAGCGCGCCGATCTCAATCCGATCGAGGAGGCCGCTGGTTACGTCGCGCTGATGGAGCAGTGCAATCACACCCAGGACCAGGTGGCGCAGATCGTCGGCAAGAGCCGGCCCTATATCGGCAATCTGGTACGCCTGCTGAAATTGCCGGAGACGGTGAAAAAGCTGGTGCGTGACGGCAAACTTTCCGGCGGCCACGCGCGCCTGCTGGTCGGCCATCCGCAGGCGCAAGTGCTGGCCGACATGGCGATTGACGAAGGCTATAGCGTGCGCGCGCTCGAAGAATGGGTACGCGAGGACAACAGCCGGCCCGGCGATGCCACGTTCGACGCGCAACTCAAAAAGGATCGCGCCCGCGACGCGAACGCCAAGGACCCCGACACCCGCGCGCTTGAACGCCGGCTGTCGGATACGCTCGGGTTGACCGTCACCATCGACGACAAAGGCGGCAAGGGCACCGTGCACATCAAGTACAAGGATCTGGATCAACTCGACGGTGTGTTGAACAAGTTGGGTGGTTAGAGCGCGCCCGCTACTCTGCGCTGGCGACGCTGACCGGTTGCGGCGCGCCGACCGGCCCGGCCTTCCAGTCGTCGCCGGGCAACAGCGTGACCTTCATGTCGCGCACGAGTCCAAGCTGCATGGACGGATCGAAGTAACGCATGCTGCGATCATTCAGATCGATGGTGCGGCCGGGCCGCAACGGCCCGACATCGTTGATTTTAACGACCGCCTGCCGGCCGCCGCTTTCGATCAGCGCATAGACCGGCTGATAGTTTCTGCCGTAGCGGACGCCGCCGAAATAATTTCTGAAATCGATTTGAATGGCGGCGGTCCAGCCCGCCGGGTCGTATAGCTCGCCGGACGCGGTCTCAAAATATTCCGCCTCGGTGTTTTCAAGGTAGGGATTATAGGTCGACGCGGTGCCGAGGAAGACCATCTGAGCAAGCTCGGCAGCCTGCCGGACGCGCTCCTCTCGCAATGTCGCGATCTGCCGGCGCAGGGATTGAAACCCGACCATCAGTTGCGGATCGATCTCGGCACAGGCTTCCAGCGTTGACGCCGCCGCTGTGGTCTGGCTTTCGCGCGCGTGGTCTGGCGCGTTGTCGGCGTGAACGTCCGCCGTCCACTCGATATTCGCCAGCGGCACGATGGCCACGGGGCCATCCGTCCTCTCTATCTGCCAGGCGCGGATGACCGCGGCGGCAAAGCCGGCATCGACGCGGACCAAATCAAGTCCGGGTACCAGTACGATGCCCAGCAGGACGGCGAGGGCAACCCGCCCAATACCGGAGCGGCGAACATGGCCCGGTTTTCGATCTGAATGCGACGGCCAAGCCAATGCGAACACCAACACCCTTGGGTCAATGATTTGACCGTGCTGGCAACGCTACGCTTCTGCTTTTAAGGGCCCGAAAAATGGAACCCGGCAAGTTTCGTAAAACTCATGTCGAATTTTCCGAACAATGGTGGGCCACTGCCGCGCATCGCGGCCTTTCCCCGGCGGCTACATAAGAGACCAAGAGAGCAAGCCGGGGCTACGTCGAGCGCCGCTTCTTGGTCTTGCCGGCCTTCTTGCTCGTCTTCCTGGCTTTGCTTTTCGCCGGCTCTTTCAAGAAAGCCGCGCACAAGGCCGGATCGAATTCACGGTAGTCGTTAGTAATCTCGACACCCTTGGCGATGGTATTGGCGGCGATGGCGTAGCCGCTGCGCAGCACGGTGTTGGGTTTGTCGGCGTGGTTCATGTGGTGGTCGTTGTCGACCGTGAACAGAATTTCGCCGTCGACGCGGTAGGCATAGTCCTTGAGGAAGTCGCGCGCCGCCTTCGGCAGTTTGGCGAACTGTTTGGGCGTGTAGCAGCGGTCGAATCCTTCGACGAAACGCCAGATCTTGGCGCCCTTCGGGATGCGCTCGGCGGCGAAGACGCCGAGCCCGTGAATTGGGCTTCTGTCGATATAGGTTTTGACCAGGAGCATGGTGACGCCTTCAAGATGCCGAACCGGATGGGCTATCGAGCGATATCAAATTCGCCGTCCAACGGGGAGAGGCAGAGCCGATTGCGGCATGGCTTTCCCCAGCGTGACGGCGTAGGCAGGGCCCCCAAAGGGAGTGACCATGCAGCCGGCACCGAAGAAAAAACAGAAGTGCAAGAATTGCGAGGGCAAAGGCCTGCTCAAGGTCGGCGACAAGAAAGTGAAATGTCAGCGCTGCGGCGGCACCGGCTTCAAGTCCGGCTCGGGCGCCTCACCGGGCCGCTAAGGCCGCGGCATGGAACTTTTCGCCCTGTGGACGGTTGATACCGTAGTCCGTTCATTCAAGGAATTTGAAAGGCCGCTTTATCATGCCCGGCCCGATCCACGGTCTATTTCAGTCTTTGCGCCAATTATGGTCATCGCCGAGCGATGCCGCAGCACCGGCCATTCCCGAGCATCCGGAAGTCATCGTACACGATCCGGCAGCGCACGCGCCGCATGACCTAGACGATCCGTTTTTCGACAGCAAAGTGCAGAGCCGAATAGCGGACGTGATCGCCAGCGCCGGTCAGAAAAAGTAACGGGTATTTCTGGAAGTCCTTACGACCCGAGGCGGCGCTTGTTGGCGCGCACCGCGCGCCGATAGGGCGCGTAAGCTCTGCCCGCTGCCGCCTCCAGGCTGCCGCCCGTCATCAAACTGGCAGCGGCGGCGCCCTGCGCTTCGGCGAAGGCGGCCATCTTTTCGGAAATCATTCGGGTGGCTTCCGTGGTCGCGAGCGGCCCGCCGCCGGCCAGCCGCATCATTCGCAGCGTCATCACACGTTGCGTATCAGCGGCGAAGCGAACCGCTTCGAACCAGGCGCTCATGAAATTTTGCAAATCAAATTCCTTTTGAAGCCGCACCGGACAATACGGGATGAGGCGATCCGGTTCCGGTTGCTGACGCGCGGCTGGGATGGCAGGATTGCATGGGCCGCACGAAGCGGCGTTGGCGTCCTGATTTTTGGATTTGGCAGATCTGGCCGGTATCGACCTACTACAACGCTTTGCCGGGTGGCGCGACTTTCACCCTATAGAATCGTGACGCCGTCGTCGCCCCTGCCCCGCTAAATGTCAACACGGGGCGACGACAGCCACAATACATGTATGCAGTGTTTACTGCGTTTCCGACGTGCCGGGCTTCTCAAGCTTGTTGCGAAGCGCGTCGGCGCCGGTCACGGTATCGACCACCACGTGATAGGCGCTCGAGATGCGCTCGCCGATGGTCGGCGGGGTGGCGGCTTTTTTCGATCGCCGCGCCGCCTTCTTGCGCGCCGCTTTCGATTTTTTCGCCAGTCGTTGCGCCGAAGGCTTGCTGGCTTTTTTGCCGGCCTTCTTGCGAACCGCCTTGGAGACTTTCTTCCCGGCTGTCTTTTTGGCCGTCTTCACGGCTTTCTTCTTGGTTTTGGACTTCGTTTTCGACTTGGTCTTTTTGCGCGACGCCTTGGCCATCGATTCACCCAAAGGTTGACGGTTCTGTCGTTGCCGACTCTAGCGATCCGCAATCGCCGGTGCCAGAGGGACAATGGCTTATGCGCAGATGCCGGCAATTCAGGCTGGATTGCCGGGCCCACGACGGCTACAAAACCAGCGGTAATTTGAAAAACATGCGTGGAGGATGCCCGTGCCAGCGCCGTTACAAGGTGAAACCCAGCCGACAGTCTACCGGTTCAAGCTCGGCGGCTTCGAAGTCGCCACCATTCTCGACAGCAAGGGCATCCGGCCGGGCGTGCATCCCATGTACGGGGCCAATGCCACGGCCGATGAGGTGGCGGCGGTGGCCAAGGCCAACAACATCGACTTTGGCCGCCTCGAACACCCCAACATTCCGACTTTGGTCAATACCGGCAAGGAACTGGTGCTGTTCGACACCGGCAACGGCGCGCTGCCGCGCGAATATGAGGCGCTCAAGACCCGTATGCCGCCGGGCAATCTGGCGGCGCGGCTGGCGCAACTTGGCCACAAGCCCGAGGATATCGACGTGGTGGTGCTCACCCACGGCCATCCCGACCACATCGGCGGCCTGGTCGAGGGCGGCAAGCCGGTCTATCCGAACGCGCGTCACGTTTTCGGCGCGGCCGAGTACGACTTCTGGAAAAAGAACGAAGGCGTGCGCGAGGCGCGCGTGTTCAATCAAAAACTGTTCATGACGATCTGCGAACCGCTCGCCGACCGCTCGACCTTCATCAAGCCGGGCGACGAAGTCGTCAGCGGCATCCGTTCGGTCGATGTCTCGGGTCATTCGCCCGGGCTGATGGCGTTTCACGTCGAGAGCGACGGCAAGCGCTTCATGGTGACGGCCGACACCTTCACGCAATATGTGATGGCGGTGCAGAAGCCGGAATGGCATTTCGAAATGGACGACGACAAGGACAAGGCGGTCGCCTCCCGCAAGCGCATGCTCGACATGCTGGCGACCGACCGATTGTTCTTCGCCAGTTTCCACATGCCGTTTCCCGGCATCGGCTGGATCGACAAGACCGCCGGCGGCTACCGCTGGGTGCCGCACAGCTATCAGCTGAATTTGTAATCCGGCCTTTCGTCCGAATCTGGGCGCCGCTGTTCCCGTACAGGCGGGAACGGCGGCGTACCCGGATTTGACGAAATGGTTATAAACTTAAAGTTGCAACCCGCGCATACACGTGGTATGATTGTCCTGCGTGAATGCGCGGGTCGACACGTCTCCGTGAGATGGGCCGTGTTCAATTTCGCTGCTCTCACGCAGAACGCACCACTACCAAGCCTAAGCGAAGACCTTCACGGGCGACAATCCTGCGCTTCTTGGCGTACGGCGACGCTGTGTCGTCTCCGATCCGGGTAAGCGCGCCAACCGAGGGCGCTGCCATGGCCACTCGCACCTTATTCCTTCGCGCCTCATTTCTTTGCTCTCTTCTCAGTCTTGTTGCGCCGATGGCCTGGTTTGCCGCCGCGACGGCGCAGACGCCGCCCGCCGTGTCCTTTCCCGCCAGCATGATTCAGTCCGCGGTACCGCATGACGTACCGGCGGGCTCATCTGCCAGCGTCCAGGATCTCGCGATCTTCGCGTGGCAGGAATTCATCGCGTTGAATTGGCCCTCGGTCGATCCGGCGACCACCGGCCTGCGCGGGACGCCCGATACCAATGCAGACTTTTTAAACATCAAGAAGGATGCCGACGGCAGCTTCCCGCTGCTGGTCTGGCAAACCTACCGGCACAAGAATGAACTGTTCCCGTCGGACGGAATGACCGATCCGAATTTCGATTCCAAAAAACCAACCTACAAATACAACAGCGTGCTTCCGCTCATGCCGGGAGCCAACAATCCCACGTTCGATCTGTTCAACAATCTCGACGAAGCGAGCCAGATCGGCCTGTGCACCATGTTCGCACAGAACACCATACAGATCGCCTATGAGGCGAAGGTCAATCGCGCCCTCTTCGACTATGCGAACCGGACCAAGCTGACCGCCTGCAATTCTTCGGGTACGTGTCCAACACTTGAGACGGCACTCGCAAACACCAAAAGCAACCTTGCGAAGTTCGGCGGCATTTGTACGGCGCCAACCGGCACGTCCGGTCCAGTTGTGACATTGCCGTGTGGCGACGCCGCGGTGGCCGGCCCGGCCGGAGAAGGTGCTATCGAAATCAAGGCCGCGTGGCGCGCGCTGACGCAGAAGGAGATCAGCGGCGGCCGGTTCCTGACGAGAAAGGTGATCTTCTATACCGGTCAGCAATTCGGCCAGTTACTTTATCAAAACGAGGTGTGGGGCCTCGTCGCGCTTCACATCATTCACAAGACCAAATCGTTTCCG